>ERZ1643249.3845-NODE-3845-length-12952-cov-4.827169_pt1 | contig 12952 bp, 10 predicted proteins | sample MGYA00579263_ERZ1643249 | MGnify/ENA primary metagenome ERZ1643249 (study PRJEB29033, sample SAMEA4952264) | chicken gut metagenome | biome: Broiler Chicken; feature: Gastrointestinal Tract; material: Caecum | place: Ireland | collected 2018 | study: Broiler...
CATTTTAGCCGCCGGGGAACGGTGCGTGGCCACCACCAACCGCAATTTTGTGGGCCGCATGGGCCATGTGGACTCGGAAGTCTATCTGGCCAGCCCCGCCGTGGCCGCCGCTTCCGCTGTTGCGGGGAAAATCGCCGACCCCAGAAAAATCATGGAGAAGAAGGAGGAATCCCGATGAACGCTCAAGGTTTTGCACACAAATACGGGGACAATGTGGATACTGACGTGATTATCCCGGCCCGTTACCTGAACACCGCCGACCCCAAGGAGCTGGCGGCCCACTGCATGGAGGACATTGACGAGGAATTCCGCCAGAAATCAAAGCCCGGCGACCTGATCGTGGGGGGCTTAAACTTCGGCTGCGGTTCCTCCCGGGAGCACGCCCCTATGGCCATTAAGGCCAGCGGTGTTTCCTGCGTTATCGCCAAAACCTTTGCCCGGATTTTTTACCGCAACGCCATCAACATCGGCCTGCCCATCCTGGAATGCCCGGAAGCCAGCGAAAGCATCCGGGACGGGGATGAAATCGCCGTGGATTTTGACACCGGCGTCATCCAAAACCTTACCCGGAAGGAAGAGTACCAGGCGGAGCCTTTCCCGGATTTTATCAAGGAAATCATCCAAAAAGGCGGCCTTCTAAAATCCCTCAGCAAATAAGGAGCATTCTTTATGAAGAAAACCATTACCGTCATCCGGGGCGACGGCATCGGCCCGGAAATCATTGAACAGGCCCTTAAGGTCCTGGACAAAATCGGGGAAAAGTTCGGCCACACCTTCCAGTACCAGGAAATCCTGGCCGGCGGGGCGGCCATTGACGCCTGCGGTACATCCCTTCCCCCGGAATCCCTGGAAAAATGCCTGCGCTGCGACAGCGTCCTGCTGGGGGCGGTGGGCGGCCCCAAATGGGACGGGGTCCCCAAGGATATCCGGCCGGAAGCCGCCCTTTTGGGCATCCGTTCCGCCATGGGCCTTTACGCCAATTTGCGCCCGGCAAAGCTTTTCCCTCAGCTGGCCGGGGCCTCCCCTTTAAAGGCGGAAATCGTGGAAAAGGGCATCGATCTGATGATGGTCCGGGAGCTGATTGGCGGGGCCTATTTCGGGGAGCACCGCACTGGCCTGGAAAACGGCGAGGAAACGGCCCACGACGACATGGTGTACGCGGAACACGAAATCGCCCGGATTGCCCGGAGGGCTTTTCAGATTGCCCGGAAACGCTCCGGCCGGGTGGTTTCCGTGGATAAGGCCAACGTCTTAGATACCTCCCGGCTGTGGCGGAAGGTGGTGCACCGGGCTGCCGCCGAATTTCCCGACGTGGAGTGCGCGGATATGCTGGTGGACAACGCCGCCATGCAGCTGGTGAAAAATCCCTCCCAGTTTGACGTCATTGTCACGGAAAACCTGTTTGGGGACATTTTGTCCGACGAAGCCAGTATGATTACCGGTTCCATCGGCATGATGGCCTCGGCCTCCTTAGGAGACGGGACCCGGGGCATGTACGAGCCTATTCATGGCTCCGCGCCGGATATCGCCGGAAGGGATCTTGCAAACCCCATTGGAACCATCCTTTCGGCGGCCATGATGCTCCGGTATTCCTTTGACATGGACAAGGAGGCGGACTGCATCGAACAGGCGGTAAACGCCGTTTTGGACGCCGGGTACCGCACCGCCGACTGCATGAGCGAAGGCTGCACCCAGCTTTCCTGTTCGGCCATGGAAGAAAAAATCCGGGAGCAAATCTGCTGACTGTAAAAAACGGACCGGAAAAACCGGTCCGTCCTTTTTCCAGGATATTCCAAAATCAATACTGGCGGCCCCAATAGAGCATATGCTTGGCGGGCTTGCCGCAGCAGACGCAGGTGTCGCCGATGTGCTCCTCCTCAAAGGGGATGCACCGGGATTTGATGTTGGTCAACTCCTTGATCTTGTTCTCGCAGGCCTCGTCGCCGCACCACATGGCTTTGATAAAGCCGCTCTGGTTGTTGGCGATGTCCAAAAATTCCTCCCAGTTATGGGCGGTAAAGGTGCGGGCCTCCCGGTTTTCCAGGGCTTTCTGATAAAGGCCGTCGTGGACTGCCTGCAAAGCCTTGGGCACCGCAGTTTCCAGCTCATCCAGGGAAACCACGATCTTTTCCCGGTTGTCCCGGCGCACCAGGACGCACTGGTTCTGCTCCATATCCTTGGGGCCGATCTCCAGCCGCAGGGGCACGCCCTTCATCTCGTACTGGCTGAATTTCCAGCCGGGAGAGTTGTCGGAATCGTCCACCTTGACCCGGACGATGTTTTTAAGCCTTCCGCAAAGCTCCCGGGCCTTGTCCAAAACGCCCTCCTTGTGCTGGGCGATGGGGATGATAATCAGCTGGATGGGGGCAACCGCCGGAGGCAATACCAGGCCGTTGTCGTCGCCGTGGGTCATGATAATGCCGCCGATCAACCGGGTGGAAACGCCCCAGGAGGTCTGGTGGGGGTAGGCAAGCTTATTGTCCCGGCCGGTGAACTGGATGCCAAATGCCTTGGCGAAGCCGTCGCCGAAATAGTGGCTGGTGCCGGACTGGAGGGCCACGCCGTCGTGCATCATGGCTTCGATAGTGTAGGTTTCCTCCGCGCCGGCGAATTTTTCCTTATCGGTCTTTAAGCCCTTAAGGACGGGCATGGCCAGGGCGTCCTCGCAAAGCTCGGCGTAAACGTCCAAAATCTGCCGGGTTTCCGCCTGGGCTTCCTCAGCGGTTTCGTGCATGGTGTGGCCCTCCTGCCAGAGGAATTCCACAGAGCGCAGGAAGGGGCGGGTGGTTTTTTCCCAGCGGACCACAGAGCACCACTGGTTGTAGAGCATGGGCAGATCCCGGTAGGACTGGATCACATGGGCATAATGCTCACAGAACAGGGTTTCGGAGGTGGGCCGGACGCAGAGGCGCTCGGGAAGCTCCTCGGAACCGCCGAAGGTGACCCAGGCGCATTCCGGCGCGAAGCCTTCCACATGGTCCTTTTCCTTCTGAAGCAGGCTTTCCGGGATAAACATGGGCATGCAGACATTTTCATGGCCCAGTTCTTTCAAACGGGCGTCCAGGATTCTCTGGATATTTTCCCAAATCGCGTAGCCGTAAGGCCGCAGGATATAACAGCCCCGGACGCTGGAATAGTCAATGAGCTCCGCTTTCTTGACGATATCCGTGTACCATTTGGCGAAATCCTCGTCCATGGAGGTGATTTCCGCCACCATTTTTTCTTGTTTCTTTGCCAATTTCCTCGCTCCTTCTGAATCAAATACTGCTGTGCTTCATTATAGCAGATTCCAGCGGATTTTTCAACCGAAAACACGCCGAATCAAAGGTTTTTCAAATGCTTCCGGTACAAATTCCAGAACATCCAGATACTGACAAAGCAAGCTAGGATTTCCGCCACGGGGAAGGCAAACCAGACGTTTGTCACTTCTCCGGTCAGGGACAGAAGCCACGCCGCCGGAAGCAGGATAATCATCTGCCGCAGAAGGGAAACAACAAGGCTCTGGATCCCCTTGCCGGTGGCCTGGAATACGGTGGAAAAGAGGATGCCGAAGGCCGCAGGCAGGAAGCTTAAGCTGATAATCCGCAGGGCCGGGACGCCGATGCGCAGAAGCTCCGCATCCGCCGCAGCCTGTCCGGATTCCTTAAAGATGTTCAGCAAAGGCTCCGGGAAGAGGACAAACAAAAGCACGCCCAATGCCATAAGGCCCACCATAAAAACTGCCCCTAACCGGGTGGCCGAGAGGAACCGGGATTTTTTCCGGGCGCCGTAATTGTAGCCGAGAATGGGCATCAGACCCTGGTTCATCCCGAAAGCCGGCATGAAGATAAAGGACTGGAGCTTATAGTAAGCCCCCAGCACCGCCACGGCCGTGTCGGAAAAGCCGGCCAAAATGCCGTTTAAGCCCATGTTCAAAAAGGCGCTGATGGCCTGCATGACAATGGAGGGCAGGCCCACGGCGTAAATTTCCCGGATGGTGCGCCACTCAAAGCGGAAGCCCTTCAGTTCAATTTTTACATGGTGCTCCTTGAAACAGAGAACCAGCAGGGCGAAGACCATGGACACTACCTGGCCGATAACTGTGGCGATGGCCGCGCCTGCAACCCCCATAGCCGGGACGCCCAAATATCCAAAGATGAAGACGGGGTCTAAAATGATGTTGGTAATGGCCCCGGAAAGCTGGAACAGCATGGGGTAGACCATGTTGCCGGTGGCCTGCAGAATTTTCTCGCAGCAGATTTCCACCAAACAGCCGCCGGAGAAGATGGAGACGATGGAAAGATAATCAACTCCCATGCGGACGACGTTTTCATTGCCGCTGAACATCCTCATAAAAGCCTCGGAAAAGAAAAAGCCGAACAGCAAGAAGGGAATCCAGCTGAATAGGCCCAGAAAAATCCCGTGGGAAGCGGCTTTGTTGGCTTCCTCAAACCGGCGCTCCCCCAGCCGCCGGGAAATCAGGGAGTTGATGCCGACGCCTGTGCCCACCGCCACGGAAATCATCAGGGTCTGGATGGGGAACGCCAACGATACCGCCGCCAGGGCGTCCACTCCCAGCCGGGACACGAAAACGCTGTCCACAATGTTGTAAAGGGCCTGCACCAGCATGGAAAACATGGCGGGCAGGGACATGGACAGCAAAAGCGGAAGCATTTTCTGCGTGCCCATTTTGTTTTCTTTGATTTGTTCCATTCTTTCATCTCCTGTTGTTTATTTGTGTTATTTGCGAAGCCCCCTACAAATCTCCTCAAAGCCTACGAAAAAATTGTAGGGGACGATGCCTGCATCGTCCCGGGATTTATCCGAAATGCATCAAAAAGGCGGGCGGATGTGGGCATCCGCCCCTACAAGCGGCTTTTCCATTTCTGTCTAACCTTACGGGGAGTGCTCTCTTGATGACGCAACTTGTTTGCGCCAACTGAAACTTGACGCGAGGACTGCGACCGCGGCGAATTGGCAGCGGGGCCTCCCCGCCCGCGTCGAATTGGCGGCCCGGCCTCCGGGCCCGGGCAGAAAAACAGACGGGTTGAAACGCCCGTCTGTCCATTTTATGAAATAATTATAACATAAAATCCCGCAAATTTCGACCCGGGAACTTAAAATTCTACTTCCTGCCACAATGGCCGGAGAATCCCCGCTGTTTTTCGGATAAATTATCCACGCAGGCCAAATTCCATGGGGATATGGGGGATTCCCACCTCCAAAAACTCCCCGCCGGTTGCGGAAAATCCCAGCTTTTCATAAAATCCCGCCGCTGTTTTCCGGGCGTGCACCGTCACCTTTTCGGCCCCGTCCCGGAAAGCCGCCTCCTTCACCAGTTCCCAGAGCCTTCTCCCGACGCCCTTTCCCCGGCAGGATTCCGCCACCGCCGCCTGCTTCATCCGGAAGGCCCCCGGCGCGTCCGGGTCCGGCAGGAGCATCATGGTTCCCACCACTTCCCCGTTTTCCACGGCGGAAAAATGCCGGTAATCCTTTTCGGCAGACAAATCCTCTGAAAATAAATCCAGCCCCAAAGGCTTCCGGAGCGCCCTGTCCCGCAGTTCCAGGTTCCCTTTATATTCCGGGCTTCCGTAAGGGGCTTCCAGCACCGCAATCCCGCCGTCCAGGCCCGTCATGCGCCGGATGGTGCGGATTACCCCGTTTTCATCGTTGGAGGGAACCCAGAACCGGGCCAGCTTTTTCAAATCCGGGTGGGCGTTTTCCATGGCGCAGCTAGTAAAGCAGGCCCCCATCATCTGGGTGTCGTTTAAGTAATCCCCAAAGGCCATGGTTTCCTCCGGCGAAACGCCGCAGAGCTTTTCCAAAGCCGTCAGGGCCGTCCCTTTGTTGGATTCCCCCATAATGTCAATCCACCGTTCCCCGGACAGCGTCACCTGGAACCGGCCCTCCGCGGCCTTTTTCATGGCCGGGTAGCTGTTGGTTTCGGCGTCCTTTAAATCGTACACGGCGATTTTGCAGACATTTGCTTCAACCTTCAGGAGATCATCTACATATTTCAACTTTTCGTAATACATGGACGCGTTTTCCGCAAATTCTGCCCCAAAATCCTCGCAGTAGGCCGTGTCCGGGCAGCAGAGAATGGGGCAGGCGCCGGGGATTTCCCGCAGCTGTTTTATGAGGGCCTGCCAGTCCCTTTTTTCCATAGGCTCCAGGAAGATAGGCGCGCCTTTGTCAAAAATCATGGTGCCGTTTTCGCAGAGGAACAAAATCTCGTTTTCCATGCCGGGGAACTGCCTCACCAGGTTATAATACTGCCGGCCGCTGGCCACGGCGAACCGGACGCCCCTTTCCCGGAGCTTCCCCAAAACGTCAAACAAATCCGGCGGCAGGCGTTTTTGGGAGTCCAGCAGGGTCCCGTCCATATCCGCCGCAATCAGTTTAATCATATACCCCATCCTTTCCGGAAAAGCCTGTGTCGTACCGGTTTTATCATACCACAAACCGGAGGTCCCCGGCTAGATATGTTTCAGAAAAGATACACAGCCTGTGTCCCGGAATTTTGGTAAATATTGAAAAGCCGCCCGGTTTCCCGGACGGCCGCGCTATTCCTCTGTTGGGGAGGGATTTTCCCGCACCAGCTCTTCCATGGTGGTGTGGAGAATTTTCGCCAGGGCCTTGAGTTCCATGTCCCTCACGAATCGTTGTCCCTTTTCAATTCGGAAAATAACATTTTTATCAACGTCAATCCCCTGCAACTGCAATTTAGCGGCCAAAGCCTGCTGGGACAGCGCCGGTTTTTGCTGCCTGCGGAGCTGGGCGATTTTGCTCCCGCACAGATTTCGGGGTTTCTTGTTGTCACAAGGGCTGCACATGTTACCATCTCCCTGATATTCTTTCCCTTTCTATTATAGAACAGCAGGAAAATTTTTTGACATTCACCAAATGTCATTTTTGCAGAAACCTAGTTTTGTAGGGGCGGGGTTTCCCCGCCCGCCGATTTTCCGAAACGTTTTTACATTTTACGCGGGACGGGAAACCCGTCCCCTACAGCTTATTCTGATACGTTCCGGGCGAACACAGTTCGCCCCTACAAACCGTTTGGGTTATCAAAACGATAGGAAATGAATCGTTCCCATACGGTGAATTTATTTCGCCGTCCAGCGGTTGGAAAGACGCTGTGCGGCCGCATCGCGTCATCAAGCAAGCTTGATGACTATGCCAGCGGCGGCTCGCCGCCCGCGGTGAATCAATATTTCAGTTTCCGGTCCCGGAGTTTTTCCGCCCCCAGGCCGGGCTTGTTGACCTGTCTTGCCCGGGCAATGGCAAAATCCCCGTCCGGCACTTCGTTTGTAATGGTGGAACCGGCGGCGATAAAGGTGTTATCCCCGATTTCCACCGGCGCAATCATATTGGTATTGCAGCCGATAAAGGCGTTGTCCCCGATTTTGCACCGGCACTTTTTCACGCCGTCATAATTTACCGTGACGCAGCCGCAGCCGAAATTCACGTTCCGGCCCACGTCGCTGTCCCCAATGTAAGTAAGGTGGGCCACCGCTGTCCCTACGCCTATATTGGAATTTTTGATTTCCACAAAATCCCCCACATGGACGTGGTCGTCCAGCACGGAATTGGGCCGCAGGTGGGAAAAAGGCCCCACGCTGACTTCCTCCCCCACCCGGGACTGATAACACTGGGACGCGTTGATGGTGCTCCGGTTCCCGATGACGCTGTCCACAATGACGCTGCCGCCGGTGATAACGCAGTTTTCCCCAATGACCGTTTCCCCACGCAGGGTGACGTTGGGGGAAATCCGGGTCCCTTTGCCGATTTTCACCGATTCCTCAATGACAATCCCATCGGCGCACTCAAAAATCACCCCGTTTTCCAGGTGCTTTTGGAGCACGGCCAGACGGGCTTTTTCCATTTCCGCTAAGCTGTTCATAAACGCATCCTCCCGCATCATTTTTCTTCTATCATACACGCATTTGCTCCCTTTGTAAACCCCTTTGCCAAAATATGTACAAATTCTGTGGAATACGCATAAACTCAAAAAATTTATAAAATATCTCTGGAAAAAGTAGGGGAAGTTTGCTATAATATTACTGAACACAGTGAAGCAGACTGCCCGTTTTTGGAACCAGTCTTGTTTTCTCTGTGAAAAATGTAGGAACGCTGGAGCTTTTCCGCCGGGCTGTCCTGGTTTTCCGGGGATAAAGTTCCTGCTATCCATAAAATTATGGAGGTAGATCACAATGCAGAAGAAGTATGTTTACCTTTTCACCGAAGGTAACGGCAAAATGCGCGAGCTTCTGGGCGGCAAGGGCGCGAACCTGGCTGAAATGACCAACCTGGGCCTGCCGGTTCCGCAGGGCTTCACCATTTCCACCGAAGCCTGCACCCAGTACTACGAGGACGGCCGCAAAATCAACGATGAGATCCAGGCTGAAATCATGGAATATGTCGGCAAAATGGAAGAAATCACCGGCAAGAAATTCGGCGACCACGAGAACCCCCTGCTGGTTTCCGTTCGTTCCGGCGCCCGCGCTTCCATGCCCGGTATGATGGACACCATCCTGAACCTGGGCCTCAATGAGGAAGTTGTGGAAGTTATGGCCGCCAAATCCGGCAACCCCCGCTGGGCTTGGGACTGCTACCGCCGCTTTATCCAGATGTATTCCGACGTCGTTATGGAAGTCGGCAAAAAATACTTCGAGCAGCTCATCGACAAGATGAAAGAGGAAAAAGGCGTCACCCAGGACGTGGAGCTGACTGCTGAGGACCTGAAAGAGCTGGCTAACCAGTTCAAAGCCGAGTACAAAGAAAAAATCGGCGCGGACTTCCCCTCCGACCCCAAAGAGCAGCTCATGGGCGCCGTCCAGGCTGTATTCCGTTCTTGGGACAACCCCCGCGCTAACGTTTACCGCCGTGACAACGACATCCCTTATTCCTGGGGTACCGCTGTTAACGTCCAGATGATGGCCTTCGGCAACATGGGCGACACCTCCGGCACCGGCGTTGCCTTCACCCGCAACCCCGCTACCGGCGAAAAGAAACTGTTCGGCGAATTCCTGATGAACGCCCAGGGCGAAGACGTGGTTGCCGGCGTTCGCACTCCTCAGCCCATCGCTCAGCTGAAGGAAGTTATGCCTGAAGTTTACGACCAGTTCGTAGACATCTGCCACACCCTGGAAAACCATTACCGCGACATGCAGGACATGGAGTTCACCATTGAAGACCGCAAGCTGTACATGCTCCAGACCCGTAACGGCAAACGCACCGCCGCCGCCGCTCTGAAGATCGCCTGCGACCTGGTGGACGAAGGCATGATCTCTGACAAAGAAGCTGTCGCTATGATCGACCCCAGAACTCTGGACGCTCTGCTGCATCCCCAGTTCGACGCGGAAGCTCTGAAGAAAGCTTCTCCCGTTGCCAAAGCGCTGGCTGCTTCTCCCGGAGCTGCCTGCGGCCGCATCGTATTCACCGCTGAGGACGCCAAAGAGTGGGCTGCCAGAGGCGAAAAAGTGGTTCTGGTCCGTCTGGAAACCTCTCCTGAGGACATCGAAGGCATGAAAGCCTCTCAGGGCATCCTGACCGTCCGCGGCGGTATGACTTCTCACGCCGCTGTTGTGGCCCGCGGTATGGGCACCTGCTGCGTATCCGGCTGCTCCGCCATCAACATGGACGAAGAAAACAAGAAATTCGAACTGGCCGGCAAGACCTACCACGAAGGCGATTACATCTCCATTGATGGTTCTACCGGCAACATCTACGACGGCATTATCCCCACTGTGGACGCTTCCATCGGCGGCGAGTTTGCCCGCGTTATGGAGTGGGCTGACAAATACCGCCAGCTCCAGGTCCGCACCAATGCCGACACCCCCGCTGACGCCATGAAAGCCCGCAGCCTGGGCGCCGAAGGCATCGGCCTGTGCCGTACCGAGCACATGTTCTTCGACGAGGACAGAATCCCCGCTATCCGCGAGATGATCTGCTCCGACACCGTGGAACAGCGCAAAGCTGCTCTGGCCAAACTGGAACCCATGCAGCAGGGCGACTTTGAAGCCCTGTACGAGGCTCTGGAGGGCTGCCCTGTAACCATCCGGTTCTTGGATCCCCCTCTGCACGAGTTCGTTCCCACTGAGGAAAAAGACATCGAAGCTCTGGCCAAGACCATGGGCAAATCCGTTGCGGACATCAAAGCCATCATCGCCGGCCTGCACGAATTTAACCCCATGATGGGCCACCGCGGCTGCCGTCTGGCTGTCACCTACCCCGAAATCGCTGAAATGCAGACTGAGGCTGTCATCAAGGCTGCCCTGAATGTCAAAGCGAAACATCCGGATTGGGAAATCGTTCCCGAAATCATGATCCCGCTGGTTGGCGAGGTCAAAGAGCTGGCTTATGTCAAAGGCATTGTCACCTCTACTGCCGACGCTATCATCAAGGCTGCCGGCTCCGACATGCACTACAAAGTCGGCACCATGATCGAAATCCCCAGAGCTGCTATCACCGCTGACGAAATCGCCAAAGAGGCTGAGTTCTTCTCCTTCGGCACCAACGACCTGACCCAGATGACCTTCGGCTTCAGCCGTGACGACGCTGGCAAGTTCCTGGATGCTTACTACGACAAGAAGATCTACGAGAACGATCCCTTTGCGAAACTGGACCAGAACGGCGTTGGCAAACTGGTGAAGATGGCTGCTGACCTGGGCCGTCAGACCCGTCCCGACATCAAACTGGGCATCTGCGGCGAGCATGGCGGCGACCCGTCCTCCGTTGAGTTCTGCCACAATGTTGGCCTGACCTATGTTTCCTGCTCTCCCTTCCGTGTTCCGATTGCCCGTCTGGCTGCTGCTCAGGCTGCTATTAAAGCACCCCGTGCAACCAAATAACGGAAACACGTTACGTTCGATGTTAGTTCTTTGACTATATTGCCCAAACGAGTAAGGCGCACCGTAAAAACGGTGCGCCTTTTTTATATGTAAACTTCAACAATCAGATCATTCCAATCATTTTTTCGGAATTGTGGCGGCATCTTGTTGGCTGTCCGGTACTGCCGTGCATTTTCAAAATCAATCTGAAAAGAAAGCACTGGCTGGTTTTCCGGTTGCCTCAAATTACTGCGTTCCTGAGCAGTTTTGATCTCACCAAAATTCATTTTCCATCGGTAATGATGATTTTCGACAGGAGTTACTACTTCCACAAATTCCTCAATCAGTTCATCAGAAATATGCGGAGTTGATATATCTACCATTTGAGAAAGCCCTTTCCGGATTTGTGCAAGATCATACATGGATTCATTTTCCTGCGTGTCCGATTGATTGTCTATCTGTTTTTTCAGGGCATCCTGTTCCTGCGTGGCTTTCTTGTAAAGTGCCTGGTACTGCTCCTTGGTCAACTCTCCATCTGCGCGCATTTGCCCCAGATTTAAAATGCGTTGTTCCAATTTTTCCAGTTTCTTTTGCAGGTCTGTCTGTTTGACATCCAAGCTGGTATTGGCCGCCGTAATACACGACTCCACCATCTGGCAGGCCCGCAAAACAGCTTCTCTCTGATCTCCCCACAACTGTTCAAAGATTCGCTTTGCCATCAATTCTAATTTCCATTCACAAATTGAAATCGCGTCACAGCTTTTCTGTCCAACAATTTGGTTCTGCTCTACAAAGGTTTTGGCTGGATTTTGTGTGCGGAAATTACACTGATAGCCATATACCGGCGTCCCATCTTTCAACACTCTCCACTTGAAACGGTTATATCCCGACCCACATCGGCAAACCAGTTTCTTTACCCACAAATGCTGCGGAGTTTTCATGCCACGCCTACGTTCTTCACCTGATGGCATTTGATGTTTCTGAATACGACTTTTTCGGATTCGTTCACATTGCCGCCAAAGTTCTTCCGAAACAATGGGTTCAAAATCCCCTTTTTTCAAAATAAAGCTGTCATCATCCAGATTTTTAATGCGTTTCTTTTCCAGAAAATTATTTGTCTTCGATTTGTTGTAACAGATATATCCCATATAGGTAGCATTTCGGAGAATCCGGCTGATTTTTACACAGGACCATTTCACATTACCATTTCCGTCTTTATAACCTCGGAGTGTCAGTTCGTTGATAATTTCTTTTTGTCCCAGCCCTTGTGCATATAGTTCAAACACAGTACGGATTGTTTGCGCTTGTTCCGGGTTGATGATGTATGTTCCATCTACTCGGTCGTAACCAATGATGTTTCCATTTCCATAAAGAACACCGTTTTGTCGGCTGATAGCTTGTCCGGCCCGGACACGTTCGGATATTTTCCTGCTTTCCTCCTGTGCTAAAGTCGCCATGATGGTAAGACGCAGTTCTCCATCTCCGTCCATGGTCCAGATATTATCGGAAACGAAATAGACTTCCACTCCGTAATTTTTTAGCTCACGGGTTAAGACTAGAGTGTCTACGGTATTCCGGGCAAACCGGCATACTTCACGGGTAACAATCAGGTCAAATTTCTTTGCCCTGGCATCCTCAATCATCTGCATAAAAGCCGGACGCTTTTGAGTAAGTGTCCCTGTTATCCCTTCATCAATATACCGCCCTACTACCGTCCAATTGGGATGATACTTGCTTTGATCTTCATACCACTGCATCTGTTTTTCCAAAGCCTCCAGTTGTGCTTCATGTTCGGTGGAAACCCGACCATAATAGACAATCCGACGCTGTCGATTGGGATCTAAAGCAAGATTTCCAAAATACATTTGCTGGTAGCCGTTCATTCTACATTCCTCCTTCGGCTATCAGTATAAGAAGATTTTCCCACTTTGTTAAGGATGCAAAAATTCCGTTTGCATCCTTGACAAATTAGGAATATCGGTTCAAAATCTGTCGGTATAATTCCAGATCGATCATTCCTTTTTGGAACAGAACATGTACCAATTTCAGAGCAATTCCATCAATCGGATATTCCATAGTATTTCTCCTTTCTGTAATAGAGAAGGGAACTGTCATGCAGTTCCCTTCTTAAGATAAAACTC
>ERZ1643249.3846-NODE-3846-length-12950-cov-3.542536_pt1 | contig 12950 bp, 11 predicted proteins | sample MGYA00579263_ERZ1643249 | MGnify/ENA primary metagenome ERZ1643249 (study PRJEB29033, sample SAMEA4952264) | chicken gut metagenome | biome: Broiler Chicken; feature: Gastrointestinal Tract; material: Caecum | place: Ireland | collected 2018 | study: Broiler...
CCGTTCCTTGTGTGTCATTGGGATTTCACTCCGTTCTATTCGTCTATTTCCCAGCCGTACCCTTCCGCAGATCCCATGGAAGAGAATAAGCCAGGCTGCGGGAATACTCCCGTATTTAGGTTCAGTATACCACATCTCACTGGAAATTGCTATCAAAATCATTGGATTTTTCGAACTTTATTTAAGGTTTTCCGCAAATTGGTTTTTTCCAGACAAAAAATGTGTTATACTGGCAGTATGCAGTATGAAAGGAGTGGATTTATGGAAATCACTTACGACCTCCTGCGTCACAGTGAGGAAATCAATACCTATATCCGTCAGGCCGACGCTTCCCTGGAAGCCCTGGGATTTACGGAGCACAGCTTCGCCCATGTGGCCAAATGCGCCAAACAGGCGGCTGATCTCCTGGCAGAGCTGGGGTATCCGGCCCGGACGGCGGAGCTTGCCCGGATTGCCGGGTATCTCCACGATATCGGCAACGTAGTAAATCGGGTGGACCATGCCCAAAGCGGCGCAATCATGGCATTTCGGCTTCTGGACAAGCTGGGGATGCCCCCGGAGGAAACGGCGGCGGTGATTACAGCCATCGGCAACCACGATGAAGAAACGGCCTATCCCGTCAACGAGCTGGCGGCGGCCCTGATTTTGGCGGACAAATCCGACGTGCGCCGCAGCCGGGTCCGCAGCAAAGACACTATTGCCTTCGACATCCACGACCGGGTAAACTATGCCGTAGAACGCAGCGCCCTAAAGCTGGACAAGGAGGCGAAAACCATTACCCTGGAACTGGAAATCGATTCCAGCATCTGCCCGATCCTGGAATATTTTGAGATTTTCATGACCCGCATGCTTTTGTGCCGGAAGGCCGCGGCCTTCTTTGACCTGCGGTTCGGCATTGTCATTAACGGCCAAATCATGATGTAGCGGCGAATCGCCGCTGATAAGACGACGCGGCCATTGTACCCCGCGTTAAGCTTCGGCTGGCGCAAACAAGTTGCGCCGCTGTAAAAGTTATTCCCGCTTTTGCGTTCAAATGGGGAGGCCCCGCGGCAATTCGCCGCGGCCGTAGTATTCCTATCCAACTGTCAGAACGGCTCGATAAACTCGCCGTATGGATGTGTTTCATCTCCTATCGTTATAAAACGGAACAAAAAACACATTTGTAGGGGCGGGGATTCTGTGCCGAAAGCGACGGTTTATCCCGCCCTCATAAAATGCAAAATTTTCTAAAAAGGCTTGACATATTGCACGTGCCGTATTATATTTATTGTATGGGCTGAAAGTAGGTGATGATATGAGCCCCAAAACCGGACGGCCTCCAAAAGAAAACCCCCGGAATATCAACTTAAATATTCGGCTTAGAAAGGACGAAGCGGCGCTGATTCAGGAGTGTGCCGATAAACTTTCCACAACCCGAACGGATGTTATCATGCAAGGGGTAAAATTGGTAAAAGACCGTATCGACAAACAAAAATAGAGTTCCGGCCCACTTTGCAAAACAAACCGAAACTCTATAAGACGACAGGAAAATCCTATCTGAAATCTAGTATACATCAGAGGGGCGTTCTTGTCAAACACAAATTTTGACAGGAGGAACGTGACATGTATGATTTGCGCGATTTATTTTTCGATATTTTGGAGCAGGAGCCGGACCCGCCGGAACTGACCCTGACCTACCGTCGTTTTTATGAACTGCTGGAAGAAAAAATCCCCGACGCGCGGGAACTGGAAAAACTGGATACCGCCTGGGGAGCCTGCAACACCGAGCATTTATATCATGGGTTTGACATGGGGTTCCATGCGGCTATCCGGCTGATTTTTGAGAAACCGACGGGGAGCCACCGGCACTGATTCGGAAAATTTGTAGGGGCCGTCGTGAACTTATTCACGACAGTTTCCCGGTCCGGCGATTTTCCCAAAACCAAACCGGAAACGGATTTGTAGGGGCGGATGCCTACATCCGCCCGCATTTTTGTATCCAGGGGACGATGTGGGCATCGTCCCCTACAATTTTATTCGGAATATTTCGTGGAGAATGTAGGGGGCGGCGTCCTCGACGCCCCCTACTTTTTCCCGGGGCGTTCCTATTTCGTCATATAAACCACGCAAAATGGACCGGTATATAACCGGCCCATTTCTTTTTACTCGTATTTGCCCAGTTCCAGGGCCTTTTCCAGGAAGAAGCAGTAGGTTTCGTAGTTGACGGTTTTGGGGATGGAGTGGTCGCTGTGCACCACATAGTTAAAGCCCTGCTTCACAACCGGAATCTTGCTTTCCAGCTCTTTGGTGATAATCTCCCGGTCGTTGGTGTAAAGGGTGCGGACGTCGATGCCGCCCATAAAGGCGATTTTGTCCCCATAGAGCTTATGGAGCTTTAACAAATCCATGCCGGCCTTGATTTCAATGACCTGGAGGCAGTCCATGCCCGCTTCGATCATGTAAGGCACCAGGGGTTCCACAAAACCGCAGGAATGGACGATAACCGGCAGGCCGTGCTCCTTGGCCCAGCCGAAGGTCTTGATGTGGGAAGGCTGGATAATCTCTTTGTACATAGTGGGGGACATGAAGGGGCTGCCCTTATAGCCCATATCCTCGTAATACCAGATGCCGTCCGGGTAGCCTTCCTGCTCAAACAGGATTTCCTGGAGCTTGATAGTCAGGTTCGCGTAGGTTTCCGCCGTATCCCGCACCCAGTCCGGGTCCAGGGCCATGCCCACCAGCATATTTTCGTGGCCGCACACCGGATGCATGCACTCAAAGACGTTGACGCCGCTCCACACAAAGAACCGTCCGGCGTCTGCGGCGGCTTTTTTTGCGTTGCGGTAGGCCTCGAAGTTGATGCGGCGGGGATTAGGCTCCAGCAGGAGAGGTTTGATTTTCTCCCAGTCCTCCCGCTCTTTCACCGTGAAATCCACATGCTCCGGGGTGGTGTCGTGGAATTTATGCCGCCGGAGGATTGCGCCGTTTCCGTCCAAAAATGTAATGGTGTCCTCATCCTCAGCCACAACCTGCTGCTTGAAATCCAGGTCCGCCACCATGTTAAGGGGCCAGCATTCGGACATATCAAAGCCGAAATGGTCGTCGAAGGATTCCCCGTTGGGAATATGTCCTTCGGCCCGCCAGGCGTTATAGGTGTCGCCCCAGAAATGCTCATAAACTCCAATGCGGTCCACCGGTTCGTGCCGGAGAATCCGCAGCATCCGTTCTTTTCCTGTCACAAAAATCCCCTTCTTTCGGAAAAACTTTGTGGAATCAGTATAGCATAATTTTCCTGCAAGCGTTAGGATTTTTGTTGAAAAACTAGGACAAAAGTATCTTTTTCTGCAAAAGCCGGAGGCTTTTACCGCGGGCTGCCGGCAGCCTGGCGGCGGTAGGCGCTGGGGGTCAGGCCGGTGTACTGCCGGAACATCCTGGCGAAATAGACCGGATCCGGGTACCCGCACAGGGCGCCCGCCTCCCCCACCGGGATGGCCGTAAAGCCCAGAAGGTCCTTGGCCTTTTCCATCCGCAGCCGGGTTAAGAACTGCCCGGGCGTCAGGCCGGTTTCCTCTAAAAAACGCCGGTGGAAAAAGGCCCGGCTCAGGCCGCTTTCCCGGGCCAGCTCCTCAATTTTCACCGGTCCCGCGAAATCCTCCCGCAGCCGCCGGACCGCCCTCCGCACCGCCGCCGTGCTTCCGGAAACATTGTGGGCCGCAGCCGCCTCAAAAATCTCGGAAAAAAGGTAGAATAAACTGGATTTCAGCCGGAAGAAGGCCAGATCCCCCACCGAATCCTGGTTCCGGAGGATACTTTCAAAAAGCCCTGTCACCAGTTCCCGGTGCGGGATTTCCAGCCGGTCGGGAAGGCTGTCCAAAAGGGGGTTTTCATACCGTTCCTGGGCCTCTTCCCGGGTGCCGAAGGAATAGCCGCTGCCGCCCCGGCGGCCGTTCCCCACCAAATCCACGCAGAGGATGTAGCATTCGTAGGGCGGCACCCCCTGCACCGCCTGCCCGGGCTTGCGCAGGTTCATTTCACCTGCGTGAAAAGGCAGGAATTTCCCGTCCACCCGGATCCCTCCGTCGCAGCGCAGGTAATACTCCACCTCATAATCATAAACCGTCCGGACACTGTACGGCGTATTTTGATTGGCCGCGTAACCGTCATAATGACTGCACCGCAATAGCGCCGGGCTTAAATAATCCGTTGGCAGCTGCATCTCTCCATCCCCTCCCAATAGCTTCTGCCTTCATTATACCAAATTTCCTGGGATTTTCCAATCCTTCCAAAATCTTTGTCTGTTTGCTACAGACAGAGGTTTATAATTTGTGAAAAAATACGGTTGTTTTCCTTTATAAAATATGCAATACTTATAAATATCTGAATAACTCGGAATCATAATGGAAAAGAGCTGATGATGATGAAAATTTTACGAATCGCGGCCGCCGCCGCGCTGGCTGCCATCGCCCTGTCCGGATGCGGGCTGTTCCCGGAGGAGGAAGAAGCTTTAGCCCCGCCGTTAAAGGAACCTGCCGCTGTCACCTACACCACCACCACCGTGGAACGGGGGACCATCGTGGACAGCGTTACCACCTCCGGCACCTTTATTTCCACCAGCACCTATGACCTGTCCTTTGAAAAACGCTCCGGCTATTTAAGCGAGATCAATGTGAAATCCGGGGATACTGTGACAAAAGGGCAGCTTCTGGCCCGGCTGGACACGGATGAGCTGGAAAGCGAAATCCAAAAGCAGAAGCTTTTGGTGGAACGCGCCCAAATTGCCCTAAACGCCGCCAGAAAGGCAGAGAACGCTACTTCAGAATCAATCCGGCTGGCGGAAATCGACTACCAGCTGCAAAAGATCCAGCTGGACGAAATGCAGGAGGAGCTTTCCAAGCAGTACATCTACTCCCCTATCGACGGGGTGGTTTCCTATATCAATAATGTGGGGATCGGGGACTATATTGCCGCCCGCAGCACCTTAATGCGGGTGGTGGACCCTACTTCCCTGCAAATTGAGTGCACCGGGGATAAGGTATCTGACTTCCAGCTGGGCAAAGATGTAACGGTCACCCTGGACGGCACGGAATATGCCGGCAAGGTGGCAATGACCTCCGCTGAATCCCCCTCCTTGGCTATGGAAAAGGGAGAATCCTTTATCCGGGTGGAAATCACCGACCAGCTGCCGGAAGGGGACCTGCTGGGGGAATCGGTTTCCGTAGAACTGATTAAGCAGCAGAAGGATAACGTGCTGATCCTGCCCCGGAACGTGGTTTCTCTGTATTCCGGCGAGTCTTATGTCCAGGTGCTGGAAGACGGCGTTAAAAAGGAACGGGTCATTGAAACCGGTATTAAAAACGTCACGGACGTTGAGGTTGTAGACGGCCTTGAAGAAGGCGAAGTCGTCATTATCAAATAGGGGGCCGGCGGTATGTTCCAATTTGCACTGCGCAAAATGCGCCAGAACCGGTGGCTGGCCCTGAGCCTGCTGGCCGGTTATCTCATGGCGGTGGCCATCGTATGCAGTATGCCGGTATACAGCCACGCCATTTTGAGCCGGATGCTCTTAAAGGACTTAGAGCAGGTACAGACGTCCCAAAATGTGTATCCCGGCCGGCTGCTGGCGGATACAGACCTTTATGAGGGTAGCAAAGACCCGGTTGTCAAAACCCAAGCCTACCATCAATATGAAACCCAGTTTCAGGAATTGATAGCGGAAACCGGCCTGCCAATGCAGGAGTTCTCCGTTTATACGGAAGCTGGCGACTTGCGGGTCGTCCGGGCCGGCACAGCCATGGAGGATATTCACGATTTGTACAAATCCGGCGGCCTTGGGGCCTGCACAGGGCTTTTTGACCAGGTAGAGCTGCTGGACGGAGCTTTCCCCTCCGCGGAAGCCAAAGACGGCGTCATTGAGGCCGTTGTCAGCGAGGAAGCCGCCCGGAACCTGGACTGCTCCCTTGGGACCTCCTATGACTTGTACCAGTATCAATTCAGCTCTCAAGGAGGCACTTCCCACACCCTGGCGGCCACTGTTAAAATTACAGGGGTTTACCGGATGAAGGACCCGGAAAGCTTGTTTTGGGTCATGCCCTGGAGCACTTTTTCCGACGTAATTATGATCCAGCCGGAGCTGTTCTCCCAAATGTTTGTGGAAGCGGACGCCCCCCTCTTCGACCACGCCCAATGGGCGGCGGCTTTGGACTACCGAAGCATGACCCCGGAAAACTGCGGCGCTATTTCCAAAGTTTTGGCTAAATATGAGGACCAGAAATTTTTCTCGCCTTCCCTCCGCAGCTCCTTCGGCTCCATTTTGGAGGAATACGACGTCAGACGGGAAGAGCTGACCGCTACCTTGTGGATTATCGAAATCCCCATCCTGCTGATGCTCCTGTTTTATGTACTCATGGTTTCCCGGCTGATTTTGGGGCATGAAAAAAACGAAATCGCCGTTTTGCGGAGCCGCGGCGCGTCCAAAGGCCAGATCACCGGGGTTTATACCGCCCAATCGGCGGTTTTGTCCCTGGCGGCTTTCATCATCGGCCCCATGCTGAGCCTTTTGTTCTGCCAGATCATCGGCTCCTCCAACGGGTTTATGGAATTTGTAAACCGCAAGGCACTGCCGGTTTCCCTGACGCTTCCCGCTGTTTTGTACGGGGCGGCCACAGCGGTTCTGCTGGTCATCACCATGCTGGCCGCCGCGGCCTTTACCGGCGAAACCTCTATTGTGTCCTTTAAACGGAAAAAATCCGGCAAAACCCCCGCCCCGTTGTGGCAGCGGCTGTTTTTGGACTTCATCTGCCTGGCAGTGTCCCTCTACGGCCTTTACAATTTCCAAAACCGTCTGCAAATCATCCGGGAAACCGGCGCTGCTGCATCGGAGATCCCCATTGACTTTACCATGTATTTAAGCTCCACCATCTTTATTTTGGGCGGAACTCTGTTATTTCTGCGGGTATTCCCCCTGTTTATCAAGCTCGTCTACCGGATTGGCCGGCGGTTCTGGGGGCCGGTGCTGTATTTGTCCCTGATTAATACCTCCCGCAGCAGCCGGAACACCCAGGCCATTTCCCTGTTTTTAATTTTCACGGTTTCCATGGGCATTTTCAACGCCGTCACCGTCCGGACTTTAAACCAGAACGACGAGGACCGCATCCGATACAGCATTGGCGCGGACATCGTTTTGCAGGAGGAGTGGCCCTCCACCGGCGGTTCCAGCGGTTCCGGCGGCGTCATGGCGCCGGGGGCCGTACCGGCTTCGGCGGAAGGGCCGGTCTACTACACGGAGCCTCAATTCTCCAAATATGAAAACATGGAAACCGCCCAGAGCGCTGCCCGGGTTTTGACGAAAAAGGACGTCTCCCTTTCGGCCAATTCCCAAAAAGCCGGGAATCTTACCCTGATGGGCATTGTCCCCAATGAGTTCGGCAATACCTGCTGGATGAAAAACAGCCTGCTTCCCCACCACATCAACGAGTACCTGAACCTGATGGCCGACGAGCCGCGGGCGCTGCTTTTATCCAATTCCTTAATGGAGGAACTGAGCCTCACTCCCGGCGACGCGGTGTTTTTGACCATCGGAGACAACAAAGAGTCGGTGGAATTTATCGTCTACGCCGGCATTGACTATTTCCCCTCCTTTAACCCGGTGGGGACCGCAAAAAATACGCCGGCCTTAGCTGTGGCGAACCTGATCTATATTCAGCAGGAAACCAAGTTGGAGCCTTACGCCATTTGGCTGAAAAAGGCCCCGGGGGTCACCTCCGCCCAGCTTTACGAGGAACTTACGGAAATGGGGGCGCCCATCACCTCCCTGCAAGACACCACGGCGGAGGTTACCGCCATGAAAAACGACCCCATGACCCAGGGAATCAACGGCTTTTTCACCCTGTCCTTTGTGGTGACTATGCTGATTACCATGGTGGGGTTCTTTATCTACTGGATTCTGGCCATCAAGGGGCGGCTGTTGCAGTTCGGCATCCTGCGCTCCATGGGCCTTACCCGGCTTTCGGTGGTCATGGTTCTTTTGTGGGAGCAGATTCTGGTGTCCGCCGCCTCCATACTGGCCGGGCTGGGGCTGGGGACTTTGACGGCGGTGCTGTTCGCCCCGATTTTGGAATGCAATGTGGACGCCGCCGACCAGATTCTCCCCTTTACGGTGGTGGCCTTCCCGGAAGATTACTGGCGCACCGTGGGGATCGTGCTGATTATGCTGGCGGCCGCCGCCTTTATCCTGGGGCGGACGGTCTTTAAGCTCCATGCCGGCGAAGCCCTGAAACTGGGCGAAGATTGAGAAAGGGGGAAGAGATATGGAAGAATATACGCCCATTATCCGCACAGAAGGCCTAACCCGCACCTTTTCCTCCTCCGCCGGGGAGGTCCACGCTTTGCAGGACGTGACCCTGGCCATCCGGCCCCAGTGCCTGAACTTACTAAGCGGCAAATCCGGTTCCGGAAAAACCACCCTCATTAACCTTCTGGGGTCCCTGGACCGGCCCACCTCGGGAAAGATCTACTTTGAGGACAAGGAGCTGTCCGCCCTGCCTGAACGGGAACGGGATAAGCTGCGGCGGACCCGCATCGGCTTTGTTTTCCAATCCGTTGCTCTGATGTCCGCCATGACGGCCCTGGAGAATGTGGAATTTGCCCTGCGGGTGGCCGGGTTCCCGGCGGCAGGGCGCAGGGAACGGGCTTTGGAATGCTTGGACTATGTGGGTCTAGCCAAACGGGCCGCCTATCTCCCTCAGGAAATGTCCGGCGGCGAGCAGCAGCGGGTGGCCATCGCCCGGGCCATTGCCCACCGTCCGGCAGTGATTTTCGCCGACGAGCCTACCGCCCAGCTGGATTCCAACATGGGCCTGCAGGTGATTGCAGTATTCAAAAAGCTCATTGAGGAACAGGGGGCCACCATTGTCATGACCACCCACGACCCAGATCTGATGCAGCTGGCCGACCAGGTGTTTACCCTGGAGGACGGGATTTTGCGGGCTGTGACGGGAAAGGGGGAGGCCTCATGATTAACTGCGAAAACCTGGTAAAAATCTACAAAACCGGGGAAATTGAAGTGGTGGCCCTGCAAGGGCTGGATTTGACGGTGGAGGACGGGGAGCTGATGGCCATTATCGGCAATTCCGGCTCCGGCAAATCCACCCTGCTCAACATGCTTGGGGGCTTAGACGTGCCCAGCGCCGGAAAACTGACGGTGGACGGCAAAAACCTGCTGGCCTTCACTCCCAAGCAGATGATGGAATACCGGCGGTCCACCGTGGGGTTTGTCTGGCAGAACCCCGCCCGGAACCTGATCCCCTACCTGACGGCCCAGCAGAATGTGGAAATTCCCCTTTCCATCAGCCGGGCGGACCCTGCGAAAATGCCGCCCCTCCCCGGCCCTGACGGCAGCTCCATCTCCTGCAAAAACGCCAAGGAACGAGCTTCCGCTCTGCTGGACTTGGTGGGGCTGTCCCACCGGAAAAACAGCCGCCTGACGGAGCTTTCCGGCGGCGAGCAGCAAAGGGTTGCCATTGCCATCGCCTTAGCCGGGAACCCCCGGCTCCTCTTGGCCGACGAACCTACCGGCGCCGTGGATTCCAAAACCACCAAGGAACTGCTGCGGCTTTTCCAAAAGCTCAACCAGCAGCTGGGCATTACCATTGTCATTGTCACTCATGACCGGCTGGTGTCCTCCTTTGTCAGCCGGGCGGTGATGATCCGGGACGGCCGCACCAGCAGCGAGTTTATCCGCCGGAAGCTTTCGCTTGAGAATATCGGCTCCTTAAGCGAGGATTCCGAGGAAGAGCCGCCGGAGGTGGAGGAACGCACCGTCGTGGACCGCACCGGCCGCGTCCAGCTGCCCAAGGAGTATCTGGAGGCACTGGGCATTACCGGCCGGGAAACCATGCTGACCCATTTAGAGGAGGGACGCATCGTTTTAACGCCCATTCCCAAAGAAAGCGCCGAAGAAAAAGAAGCTGACGCCGAAACCGGCGCAGATGTTTCCTAAACGCAAAAGACCGCCGCACCCCAAAAGGGATGCGGCGGTTTCTTCATCGCATTATTTCTGGTTCCGGCGGGCCAGGTCGTTCATAGCGTCCTTCCGGGACAGGTTGATGCGGCCCTGGTCGTCGATTTCGGTGACCTTGACGTACACCTCATCGCCTACATTGACCACGTCTTCCACTTTGTCCACCCGGTAATTTTCCAGCTTGGAAATGTGTACCAAGCCTTCCTTGCCGGGAGCAATCTCCACGAACGCGCCGAAGTTCATGAGCCGGGTCACTTTGCCCTTGTAAATGGCTCCAACTTCCGGGTCGCGGGCAATGGTTTCCACAATATACATAGCCCGGTCCACGTTATCCTGGTCGATGCCCAGGATAAAGACGCTGCCGTCCTCGTTGATGTCGATTTTGACGTCGCATTCGGCGCAGATTTTCTGGATGACCTTGCCGCCGGTGCCGATGACGTCGCGGATCTTATCCACAGGGATGATAGTGGATTTCTGCTTGGGCGCGTATTTGGAAACATGGTCCCGGGGAGCCGGAATGGCTTTCAGGATAACCTCATCAATGATATAATCCCGGGCCTTTTTGGTTTTCTCGAAAGCGTCCTTGATGATGTCCAGGGTCAGGCCGTCGATCTTGATGTCCACCTGGATAGCGGTAATGCCCTTGTGGGTGCCGCCCACTTTAAAGTCCATATCGCCGTAGAAGTCCTCCAGGCCCTGGATGTCCACCATGGTCATCCAGCGGTCGCCCTCGGTAATCAAGCCGCAGGAGATACCGGCAACAGGGGCTTTAATGGGCACGCCGGCAGCCATCAGGGCCAGAGTGGAGCCGCAGATGGAAGCCTGGGAGGTGGAGCCGTTAGAGGAAAGCACTTCGGAAACCAGCCGCATGGCGTAGGGGAACTCGTTTACATCCGGCAGGACGGGAACCAAAGCGCGCTCCGCCAAAGCGCCGTGGCCGATTTCGCGGCGGCCGGGGCCTCTGGAGGGCTTGGTCTCGCCTACGGAGTAGGAGGGGAAGTTATACTGGTGCATATAGCGTTTTTCCTGCTCCTCGTCGATGCTGTCCAACAGCTGGGCGTCGGAAACAGGGCCTAAAGTGGCCACAGTCAGCACCTGGGTCTGGCCGCGGGTAAACAAGCCGGAGCCATGCACCCGGGGCAGCAGGTCCACTTCCGCGGAAAGGGGACGCATTTCGTCCATGCCGCGGCCGTCCACGCGCTTCTGCTCGTCCAAGAGCCAGCGGCGGACAATGACTTTCTGGGCTTTATAGATCACTTCATCCAGCAGGGTGGGCTGGGTTTCAGCGTATTCGGGGTCATATTTATCGTGGATCGCGTCCTTAATGGGTAACAAACGTTCTTCCCGAACGTTCTTATCATCGGTGTCCAAGGCGGCCTTGAAAGCGTCGCCGAATTCCTCCAGAACCGCGTCCAGCAGCTCATGGGGAACCTCTTTGGATTCAAAGGCAAATTTGGGTTTGCCGATCTGGGCCTGGATATCGGCGATAAAGGCCACCATTTTCTTGATTTCCTCGTGACCGGCGGCAATGGCGTCCAGCATTACGTCGTTGGGGACCTCGTTTGCGCCCGCCTCGATCATGACGATCTTTTCAGCGGAACCGGCAACGGTCAGATCCAGGTCGGATTTGGCCCGGTCGGCGGTCATGGGGTTCAGGACAATCCGGCCGTCCACTAAGCCCACGCTGACAGCGGCGATGGGTTCCCTAAAGGGGATATCCGAAATGCAGATAGCGATAGACGCGGCGATAAAGCCCGCGATTTCCGGGGAATTGTCAATGTCGGTGGAAAGGACGGTGACCACAACCGACACATCGTTGCGCATGTCCTTGGGGAACATGGGGCGGATGGGGCGGTCGATCATCCGGGAGGCGAGGGTCGCCTTCTCGGAGGGGCGGCCTTCCCGCTTCAGGAAGGAGCCGGGGATTTTGCCCACGGCGTAGAGCTTCTCCTCAAAATCCACAGAAAGGGGGAAGAAATCCACGCCCTCCCGGGGTTTCGCGGAAGCGGTGACGTTGGCCATGACGACGGTTTCGCCGTAGCGGACCCAGCAGGAGCCGTTTGCAAGCTCGCTGGTGCGGCCGGTTTCCACCGAAAGGGGGCGGCCGGCAAAAGTGGTTTCAAAGGTTCTGATTTCGTGTGCCATTTGTACCTCCAGACTGTGCGGCACAAAACAGGCTTAGCAATAAATCCTGCGCCCGAAAGCTCGGACGTACGAGTTAATGCTAAACACCCGTTTCCCCGCACCAACAAATTTTTATCGTTTTTCCCCGGCGGGACAGCCGCCGGAAGATACACCAAAAGGCAGATGGAAAACCATCTGCCTCCCGATTGCCAAAAATTACTTACGGATGCCCAGTTTCTCAATCAGAGCGCGGTAGCAGTCGATAGCGGTCTTCATGAGGTAGTTGAGCAGGTTGCGGCGGCGGCCGACCATCTTCAGCAGGCCGCGGCGGCTATGATGGTCGTTTTTGTTAGCCTTCAGGTGCTCGGTCAGGTCGTTGATCCGTTTGGTCAGGATTGCGATCTGGACTTCGGGAGAACCGGTGTCGCCTTCGTGGCGTTTGTTGGCCTCAATGATCTGGGTTTTTTCTTCTTTTCTCATCATGGTAAAGTCACCTCTTTAAAATATTTGCCGGCAAGGAGAGCCAAGGGCAGGCAACGTCCCCGTTGGGGCTTACTCCGCAAAGCCATCCTAGCGGTATCGTTACATATTATATCATGGGTTTTCCGATTTGTAAAGGCATTTTGCAAAGTTTTTTCTGTTTCCCGTCAATTCACAGTTCCGAACCGGAAGTCCGGCGTGGGGCTTTATTTCTTTTTCAAGTCCAGCATCGTCGCATAATGCAGAATGGAGAACTTCTCCGGCACAGTTTCCAGATAGGCAAGATGCTCCTTCTCCCAGGCCGCAATCTCCTCCTGGCTTAAGGAAGAAGCGCCGATGCCCCGGCAGG
>ERZ1643249.3849-NODE-3849-length-12947-cov-13.507834_pt1 | contig 12947 bp, 14 predicted proteins | sample MGYA00579263_ERZ1643249 | MGnify/ENA primary metagenome ERZ1643249 (study PRJEB29033, sample SAMEA4952264) | chicken gut metagenome | biome: Broiler Chicken; feature: Gastrointestinal Tract; material: Caecum | place: Ireland | collected 2018 | study: Broiler...
CATTTGGTTTTAGTCCTACTTCAGAGCCACCAATATAACATGCTTCTTTTGCTATTTTAATTTGTTCATCTAGTTTACAGTTTTCTATTAAGAGTATAGATGTCATAACTTTAGTTAAAGATGCCATTTTTCTTTTTTCTTTTGAATTTTTATCATATAATACTCTACCTGTATCCTCACATATTACTATAGCACTTGGAGAAGATAATTCTGTAGCAAAAATATTTGAAAACATATTAAAGACGACTATAAGAATAAAAAATAATATAATTTTTCTTTTCATAATAAAATAACCTCATAACAATATATTAATTTAAAAATAGAAATATACACTATAGTATGTAAATTAGTTTATGTATGATATAATAATTATGGATGCAGGGGTGAAATTTATGAGTATTGAAAGTGAATTATTTAAAAAAGCAAGTGTAAATTTTAATAAATTAGAAAAATATGGCTTCTTAAAAGAAAATGATGAATATAAATATTCTAAGATTTTTATGAATGATAAATTTAGAGCAGATATTAGTGTAGATAAATTAGGCAATATTAATGGAAAAATATATGATTTAGAAATGGAAGAGGAATATACAAATTTTAGAATTGAAAATGTATTAGGAGAATTTATAAATACTGTAAAAAATGAATATATGAAAATTTTGAAAGATATAAAAAATAAATGCTTTGAAAATAAGTATTTTGTTTTTGAACAATCAAATAGAATAGCAGAGTTAATAAAAAATAGATATGAAGTATTACCTGAATTTTTATGGGACAAGTTTCCAGATTATGCAGTCTTTAGAAATTCTAGAAGTGGTAAATGGTTTGGAATAATTATGAGTATTAATAAAGAAAAAATAATTTCTAATGAGTCCTTAAATATTGAAATATTAAATGTAAAACTTGATGATAAAGTAGAAAAATATTTAAATAAAAAAAATATCTATCCTGCATATCACTTAAGTAAAAAGAATTGGATAACTATAATTTTAGATGATAGTTTGACAGATGAAGAAATAATGAATCTTATAGATATTAGTTATCAAAATTCTAATATTCAAGGAGAATGGATTGTCCCAGCTAATCCTAATTATTTTGATTTAATAGAATCTTTTAATAATAGTAGTGTTGTTGATTGGAAACAGTCAAATAACATATTAAAAGGAGATATAGTATATTTGTATGTTGCCAGACCATATTCTGCAATACTATATAAGTGTGAAGCAATAGAGACAGATATACCTTATGAATATAAAGATAAAAATGTTTCTATGAAAAAAATAATGAAATTAAAACTTTTGAAAAAATATGATAAAGATAAATTTACTCTAAAAAAATTAAATGAATATGGTATAAAATCAATAAGAGGACCACGAGGTGTTTCTAGTAGATTAAGAGAGGATTTAAATAAAGGTTAGGGTGAAAATATGAAAGAGCAATTTAAAATAAAGAATAAAATTATTAATATATATTTTAACAACAGTAATCTAAAGGAATTACCAGTAGTAATATTAAATAATTATAGTGATAATGCTGAAGAAGTATATAATAAATGTAATGATATAAATTGTAATGAATTTATATTAGTTTCAATATCTAATTTAGATTGGAATAATGATATGTCTCCTTGGTATACAGAAAATATAAATAATTATGATTCTAATTTTTTGGGAAAAGCAGATGAGTATATAGATTTATTAGTAAATGACATTATGCAATATGTAAGTAATTTTATTATAAATAAATTGAATAAAAATATAAAATATTATACGATAGCTGGATATTCTCTAGCTGGATTATTCTCTGTTTATATAGCATATAAAACAGATTTATTTAAAAGAATAGTATCAGCTTCAGGTTCTTTTTGGTATCCAGATTTTTTAGAATTTGTTAAGGAAAATAATATAAGTTCTAATATTGAAAAAATATACTTTTCTCTTGGAAATAGAGAAAGTAAAGTTAAAAATAAAATATTATCAGAAGTTGAAAACAATACAAAAGAGTTAGAAAATATATATAAAGATAAAGGCATAAATACTGTTTATATCGAAAATGATGGAAATCATTTTCAAGAAGTATCGTTAAGAATAGCTAAAGGAATTAAATGGGTGTTATATTGATATATTTATATTGATATATTTTTTTCTTTAATATATAATTTAATAAATGAGGTGGTATTCTTGAAAAAGAAAGATAATATTTTATTTAAATATTTAGAAGCTATACTGGGATGTGTGCTATTAGTTATGTTTATATATTGGTGTATATATGGAAATATATTTTTTAAAATGCTACCTATTGCTTGTATAGTTGGAATTTTAGGACAAGTAGTATTTAATAGAAAGTTCATGACTACAATATTTACATTTATTATATCTATAGTATTGCTACAGATAAAAATACCATCACAATTATTATATAATTTATTTATTTCCATACAAATAACAGTTTGCTGTTTATTCGGAGAAATATGTGGATACTATATTAGAAAACTATATTATTTAATTAAGAAAAAAAGAAAAAATAATAATAAATTGAAAATAAGATATTTATTAATAGTTATAATATCATTATTTATTTCAGTGGTAATAAATAGCTTCTTTAATGGAAATTATATTTCATATTTTTATGCTAAAAAAAGCCTTGTTAAATATTTTTCTAATGAATATTCATCTAGTAGTAGATTTAAGGTATTTTTAACAGAGTATAATTATGGAATAAATCCAAGCTTTATTTTTTATACAAATGATACTATAAATAATAACAATATAGGATATTTTGTCGTTTTTCTAAAAGATAAAGATAATGTTCAAGATGAATATAAGCAAAAAATATTAGATAAAATATCTGATGATCTTAGTGCAAATCTAGATCATATAGAGTCTTCAAATATAGATGTTGAAATTTCGTATGATGATACACATACACTAACAATTAATTTTTATAAAAATGTAGATGATGTTAACAAAATAAGTGTAGAAGAATATGCTAAAGAAATATCTGAATATATGGAAGAAGCTTTAAAAATTGAAGATTTTAACCTAATTGAACAGATAAAGGTTGTTTTAGAGTCAAATAGTAATGCAAAAGATAGTGTAAGTTCATATATATATATGAGTGGATATAAGGATATGCTTAAAAATGGACAAGAAGAGCCATATGAATATATAGTAAGAGCTTTAAATGTAGAATATTTTGAATAGGGAGGATAAAATGTCTCAAGATAATTTAAAAAGGAGAAATCTCTCTGTCTTTACATACTCTTTTATATTTATATGTGTTGTTCTAGTAACAATACTTTTTGTAAAGGAGCTTAATATATCTTCAGATTTTGAAGATATACTTTATCAAAAAAACATAGAAGATACAGTAGAGCAAGAAAATAAATATTATATAAACAAAATTAAAGATGAATATGGAATAAATATAGTGTATGGAAATGATGAAAAAAGCTTTATAAATTCAATAAATGCACAGCCTCAATATGATATTAATATAGTTAATAATAATATAAAGATTATATATGATGCTTTAAAAAAATATCCGTATAATATTTTTAAAATGTATAAAGATAAAAAATATGGTTTGTATATAATTTTGTTAGACAAGTTTAATGATAATAATATTGCACTTGCTTCAAAAAATACTTTAAATCAATATAGAATATATTTAAGTAATAATGAAGATTTTGAAAGATCATTTCATCATGAGTTTTTTCATGTATTAGAATACTACATGGCAGATCAAACAGATTATCTATACTATTCTTGGAATTCATATAATCCATATGGTTTTAACTATGAATCTAATATAAATAAGCTAACAGATGAATTTGTATATGATAAACATTTATCAGATAGTGAAAATGTTAATTCGTATTTTTTAACCAAATATTCAAAGGTTTCTGAAAAAGAGGATAGAGCAGAAATGTTTGCTGAACTTATGATTTTAGACAAAAAAGAAAAGTTTTTAGAAAATGGTAGTAGAATAAAAGAGAAAATAAGGTATTTAATGAGTGAAATATATGAGAATATTACAGTATATGATTTTTATTTTTCTTCCTATTTAGAATAAGTTAGGCATAAGTTGTCTAACTTTTTATATTATTATTTTACTTTACATATAATTACATCCATGGTATAATTATTAAGCAAGAAAAGGAGCGTAAAATATGAAAAAAATTAAGTTTTTATTCATATCTGCAGTTATACTTTTAGTTTTTAATTTTGTAACTATAAATTTATATGCTCAAGAAGAGAATGAACAGATTGTTCAAGATGAAGAAGATGAATTAAAGCAAAAAGAAGATATTGTAAAGCTTATTGATGAATATTTATCTGAGATAGAGAGTAAATTAAATGATATTGATTTGAAAATAGAAAATTCAAAAAAGCAGAAAGAGTTCGACTATTATCCAGCAATTAGACTTAACATTGATACGCCACTTTTTGGAATGTCATCGTTAGTTGAAAATAAGCTTAAAGTAAAAAAAGATATATCAACTTCTGATGTAGCAAATGGATATTCTATAAGAGACATAGTTGAGAAAAATATAATAAGATTACCAGATTCATTACTAGGTTCAATAGTTGTTTCAACAAAGGAGTATGAAATTTCTAGTGATATGACATTGGCACAATTAAAACTCACATTAGTAAAATGTATACAATATTTATCACAAGTAGAAAGTGCTAATGAATTTGTAGATAATCAAATAAATAAAATATTTAGAAATTATATTGATGAAAATAAACAGTCTAGCATTAAAGACATAAAAGATAGAAATAGTAAGATGGAAAATTACTTAGAGGAGATATCTAGAAAAATTACTATATTATCTTTGCTTGGAAACGATATAACAAGCTTTAGTCAAAGTTATTTTACATTAAGTGATAAATTATATAATATCGATAAGAGCTCAAGAAACACATTAATATTAGATGATGAATTAACGGAACTTGTAAAAACATCTTTAACTAATGAGTCAGAAATATTGGATTTACAAAATTCTGTTGATAAAGCTTATGAAGAAGCTTTAAAAAATGTAGATTATGGTATTCTTTTAGGAAATATTAAAAAGGAATATGAGAGTAGAACAAATAGAATGGATGAATATATTGAGGCCTCTATAACACAAACTAAGGAAATTGAAAATGATAAAGAAGAGATAAAGACTACTGTAAATTATGATGTTACTTCAAGAGCAACTTTAGAATATATGCAGTTAGAGTTAAATGATATAAACGCTCAAATAGATGAGTATAACAAGCAGCAAGAAGAAATAAAACAACAACAAGAGGATACAGAAAATCAACAGAATACTTCAGAAAACGACGATCAAACACAACAAGATACTGCTGTAAAAGAAGAACAGAACAAAAGTGAAAGTGAAATTGTAGAAGAAAATAGACAAAAAATAGATACATTATATAAAAAATATGAAGAATTTTTATCAAGAGAAAACAATTTCTATATTAATAATATAAATATGCTACTTAAAGATAGTAATGATAAAGTTTCATCTATTATAGCAGAAATAGATTCTGGAATAGAAGTAAAAAATGATATTTTTGAATATACTAAATATGTATATATAGATTTACCTAATAATTTAACAAAATATATAAATGAAAATAGTATGAATTCAATAATGGAATTGAATAATTTAATAAATCTACTAGTTAATCAATTAAAAGATTTATCTAGTAAGAATACTAATATAACAAAGATGTATGATGATATGATTACAGAGATTTTAAAAAGTTAATAGGAGTAATAATGAAGAAGCAATATGTAAATAAAAGTAATATATCAATAAAAAATAGAGAAATAAACTATAAATATGATATTATAGAAAAAATTGAGTGTGGAATAGAGCTTAAAGGTACAGAAGTAAAATCTATTCGTAATGGTATGTGCAACTTAAAAGATAGTTTTGCTTTTGTAAAAGATGGAGAAGTAATACTTAAAAATATGCATATTAGTCCATATGAACATGGTAATATAAATAATGTAAATCCTATAAGAGATAGAAGAATTTTAATACATAAAAAGGAAATACTAAAACTATTAAATTATATAAAACAAGGAGGATATACTTTGGTTCCATCTTCCTTATATAGTAAAGGAAGATGGTTTAAAGTAGAATTATGTGTTTGTAAGGGAAAAAAATTATACGATAAAAGGCAGTCATTAAAGGAAAAAGAAGCAAAAAAGCAGATTAATGAATTTAAAAATTAGTAGTGAAATATACTACTAATTTTTTATTTTCTAGTTATTATTGACTTGTTATTGTTACTATATGAGTACATTTTGATGGTATTAATATAGATGTTTCTACTTCTTTTAGAATATTTCGGATAATTACACAATTTCCATTTTGTATAATAACACTAAATGTAGTATCTGACACACTTATAACATTTAAAAAATAATTATTTTGCAGTTCAATTGATATATCAGTTGAAGTAAAACTTTGAGTTTTTTCAACAGAATTTTTATAGCAATTAGTACAATATGTATCTGTTATATTTAAAGTTATATTCATATTAATCACCCTACTATGTCTGGACATGGACAGTTATTTTTAACGGCACCTATTAATAAAATATATGTACCATTAAATAATGGTAAGTCAAATGTTTTAAAAGTATCTTTGGGAATATTGAATTTTACAGGCTCAAGCAATGCAAAATTAGATATTTGTATTGTTACACTATTTTTATTTTTAGAGAGAATGGTTAGAATATATCCAAAAGATAAATTAATTTGTGCGTTATCCTTTATATTAGTACATACATTATCTACGGTAACTGAAATACCATTTTGACATTTTTTTTGTCTTATAGCTATATCATAGCAAAACCTATCCATATGCTCACCTCAATTAATATATTATATGATTTTCTGTTATAAAAGTGAAAAAAAGAAAGTATTAATACTTTCTTTTTTAAATAGTTCTAAGTTTTAATTGCTTTTTGTCATCTTTTATATGAATTATTCTTAATGGAATTTTTTCTCCTATTACATAATCTTTATTTATATTTTCTTCTGTAATATCAAAAATTCCTGAGTAATTTGGGTTTTGTGTAACTTCTACAAAGTATCCCGAATTATCATCTAATTTTTTTGTTATTTTACATAATACTTTCTTTCCATTTCTTATATTTAATGTTATATAGTTATAAAATTTAAGTCTAGATAATTCGAAATAATTCCCTCTTTTTTTTGTTATTACACATCTTATTTTGTCACCTATTTTAAATAAATCAAGAGGTTTTTCTATTTTTGCCGTTGTTAGTTCACTTAAGTACATAATCCCACTTAATTCTTCATCAAATTCTAAATAAAGAGCTTTATCTGATGAAGAAACAATAGTTGCCGTTACTACATCACCTTTATTATATTTTTCTGCTTCTTTTGCCATAAATTTGGATCTAGATAAGATATATCCATCCTTTTTAGAAAAACTTTCAACTGTACATTTTATTGTTGATCCTATTAGGCTAAATATGTAGCCTGTATTTTGTTTGTTTTGATATATTGATATATCTTCTGGCCTAATTATGGCCTTTTGTTCTTCTACTTGTGCTACAACTGTATTATCTTTATAGTTATAACCTAAAATTGTTGCAGTCACTTCCTTTTCTTTTGTAAGAAGCCATATTCTTCTTACTAACTTCATTTTTTACCTCCATCTCTGCAATATAGTTAATTGCAGTACTATATTTTTAATAGCTACTATATTATACCATAAATCGACTTAAAAAGCAATATGTAACATTAACAGTAAACATAAAAACAAAAAAATGATTCAAGATTGTTTTTTTATAGCTTTTTTGATATAATTAACATGTGGAGGAAAAAAATATGTTTAAAGCAGGATATATAACAGTTGTTGGAAAGCCGAATGCTGGAAAATCTACATTAGTAAATAAATTGGTGGGATTTAAAGTAGCTATTACAACTCCTAAACCGCAAACTACTAGATTTAATATAAAAGGAATAATTACAAATGAAAATTCACAGATGATTTTAATTGATACACCGGGTGTTCATATCCCAAAAGATAAAATGGGAGAGTACATGATGAAAAATGTTGAGAGTGCAATAAAATCTGTCGATGTAATAATATATATGGTAGATGCTACAAGACCTACTATAGATAAGGCAAATGAAACAATAATGAAAAATATTATTGATGCAAATAATAATATTATATTATGTATAAATAAAATAGATAAAATTGAAAAAGGAAAAATTTTAAAAATAATAACTATATATAATGATTATTTTAAATCTATTGGAGGAGAATTTAAGGATATAATTCCAATATCCGTCTATAAAGAAGATGGACTAGATATTTTAAAAGAAAGTATTGAAAAGTATTTACCAGAAAGTATGCCAATATATTCAGAAGACGATATTACAGATATAACTGAAAGGGAATTAATAGAAGAGATAATACGCGAAAAAGCGCTTAATAATTTGGATGAAGAAGTACCACATGGTATAAAAGTTGAAGTTGAAAGGTTTAAAAAAAGAAAAAACAGACAAAAACAAAGTGTGTATGATATAGATGTAAATATAATATGTGAAAAGAATTCTCATAAAGGTATTATAATAGGAAAAGATGGTGTAATGCTTAAAAAAATTGGATCTCAAGCTAGAATTGATATAGAAAGTTTATTACAAGATAAGGTAAATTTAAAAATTTGGGTAAAAGTAAGACCAGATTGGCAGGATAATGATAGTTATTTAAATAATATTAAATCAAAAATTTAATGTATCTAATAAGATTATATACATATAATAAAAATAAGAGGTGATTGATATGTATGAAAATTTTGCTTGGGAGCAATTTTTAATTACTGGAAATTTAGAAACTTTTATTGAGTATAAAAAGTTGATGGCATTAGCTGAAAATAATATATATGAAAAGAAGGATGGAGTAGTTAATGAAGCTTATCAAAGTAAAGGGGATAGTGATACGAGAAGTAGCTTATAAAGATAATGATAAGATAATAACAATACTTACAGATACTATTGGAAAAGTATCTGCTATAGCAAAGGGAGCAAAAAAAAATAATAGTCAATTTTTGGCTAGTTCGCAATATTTGGTATATAGTGAGTTCATTTTGTATCAAAATACAGGGTATTATTATTTAAATTCTACTTCTGTTATAAATACATTTTACAATCTTAGAATTAATTTTGATAAATTACAGATTATTTTTAACATGACGAAGCTTTTAAATTCAGTAACAGATGAAAATCAAGATTGTGAAAAAATTTTAAAATTATTTTTAAATACGATTTATGTACTAGATAAATATAATAAAAATTATAAGCTTGTAGTAAATGCTTTTAAAATAAAATTGTTTACTTATTTAGGTTTTGCTCCAAGAGAGGACAAGTGTTCAAATTGTTCTAAATCATTACTTAATAATAGTGATGAGTATGTATACTATGATTATATAGGTAATACTTTTTTGTGTGAAGAGTGTAAAAATACGGTTGATTCAAAAAGAAGAATTCAAATAAACAAGGCAACATATAATGCAATAATATTTGTTATAAGATCAGATTTAAAAAAAATATTTTCTTTTGAACTTAAAGATTATATGGACTTTGAGACTTTTGGACAAGTATTTGCTGATTCTATGATGTCTGGATTATAGGGGGAAAAGATGAAAAATAAAGCTGTTACAATTGTTTGTTGCATATTAATTATTTTAGCAATTATATGTTTTGGATATATATTTTTAAATTCAAATAAAAAAGTGGAAGAAAATACTAATGTTAATAATGAACAAGAAGAAGAGGAGAATACAGAAGTAGTTCAAAGAGAAGAGAGAGCTAAAAATGTTGTTGTAAATAGTAGAATTGGTAATCAATTAACAGAACATATAAATTATTCTAATATATATTCAGATAGAATAGTAAATGAATTAGATGAAAATGGATTAAGTGATAAGGCAAAGTTACTTATTGCTTTGGATAAATTATATAGAAAAGCTGATTATCAAAATCTTATGAGCTATCCAGAAGATTATAGTGCTACATATATTACAGGAGAAAATATGCAAAAAATACTTGATGATACTTTTTATAATTCTAATACAAATTATATGAGTATAGAAGAAAGTTTAGAGTATGATAGTGTAAACAATATATTTACATTAGTGCATATAGGTTATGAAGGAGCTTCATTTAATTATACTCTTGAAATACCATATCAAATTTTGCAATATTCTGATAGAATAGAGCTTCAAGCATATAGAATATACATAACAAAGAATGTACAAATGCAAGAAATAACATCAAATATCACAAATAATTTGTATTATGATAAAGCAAAATCAGTACTTGCACTTACTTTAAACGATGAAAAACTCGGAATGGAAAGTGGACAGATAGAATATATAAGAGAGTTAATAGAAAATGGAACAATAGATGAAAGTATACTTGAGAGTGTACAGTATATATTTAAAAATAATAATGATATATATAAGTTAGATAGTTTTAAGAAAATATAAAAAGTGTCCTAGAATTTTTTTCTAGAACACTTTTATTTTTACTCTACAGTAACAGATTTTGCTAAATTTCTAGGCTTGTCAATATCACATTTTCTAAGTTTTGCTGTTTCATATGCAATAAGTTGTAAAGCTGCAACAACAAGAATTGCTTGTGTAAATTCGGTTGCAGTAGGAACAATAACAACTTTATCTGCAAATTCATCGAAATTATAATCTTGATGAGCAGATGTTGTTATAAATATTGAAAAAGCACCTCTTGCTTTAGTTTCTTTTACATTACTTACTGTTTTTTCAAATAGTTCTTCATTTGTTGCGATTGCAATAACAGGAGTATCATTTTCTATTAGAGAAATTGTGCCATGTTTTAGCTCACCTGCGCTATAAGATTCAGAATGCATGTAAGATATTTCTTTTAATTTTAAAGAACCTTCCATGCAAATAGAAGAGTCAATTCCTCTACCAATAAAGAATAGGTCTTCATGATTGTAAATAGATTTTGCTATTTCTAAATATTCTTCTCTGTTTTTAAGTACTTTATTTAATTTTTCTTTTATATTAAGTAAATCATTTTTTAATTCTTGTTCTGTTTCTTTATCTAAAAGACCATTTTGTTTCATCGCATTTATTGTTAGAGTAGAAAGAATAGCAACTTGTGAAGTATAACCTTTTGTAGTTGCAACTGCGATTTCAGGTCCTGCATATGTATATATGCATTTATCTACTTCTCTCGAAATAGTAGAACCTACTGCATTAACTATTCCTACAACATATGCACCCTTTTCTTTGGCAAGTCTTAAAGCTGCAATTGTATCTGCTGTTTCTCCTGATTGAGATACTACTATTAATAATGTTGAAGGTGTAATAAGCTCTTCAGCATATCTATATTCTGATGCTATTTCTACCATTACTGGAATTTTTGCATAAGTTTGTAATAAATATTTTCCAACAAGTGAAGCATGCATAGCACTTCCACAAGCTACGATATGTATTTTATCAAATTTAGTAAAATCTATATCATTATATGAACAGTCATCATAATATCTGTTATATATGTTTTGGATAACATCAGGTTGTTCAAATATTTCTTTTAGCATAAAATGATCATATCCATTTTTTTGATATTGAGCTGCATCCCAAGTAGCTGTTTTTATTTCTTTTTGAACAATCTGCAATTTAGTATTGTAAAAAGTAACTACATCTTTATTTATTTTTACAAATTCACCCTCATCAATTAAAGAATATTGTTTTGTATAATTTAAAATTGCTGAAACATCTGAAGCTGCAAAGTTTCCTTCATGAGAATATCCAATAACTAAAGGACTATCTTTTCTTGTAGCATAGATAGTTTGCAGTTCATCATCAAAGATAATGTTAAAAGCATAAGAGCCTCTAAATTGCTTACAAGCTTGAATAATAGCTTGTAATTTATCTTTAGTTTGCTTGTAGCAATAATCTATATATGCTGTAGCAACTTCAGTATCTGTTTGAGTTTGAAATTCATATCCTTTAGATATAAGTTCTTCTTTTAGTTGAGAATAGTTTTCTATAATACCATTATGCACTAAAGTTACACAGCCTACTCTATGAGGATGAGCATTCATTTCACTTGGTTCTCCATGTGTTGCCCACCTAGTATGTGCTATTGCACAACAAGATTTAATATCTTGTTTAGATAGTTTTTCCTCCAAGTTTGCTATTTTTCCTTTAGATTTAATTATATTAACTTTATCTGTTGTAAAAGCAATTCCAGAAGAATCATATCCTCTGTACTCTAAATTTTTTAATCCGCTAATAGTTACATTTACTGCATTATCTTTTTTTGTAGTGTATCCAATTATTCCACACATATAATTACCTCCTAAATATTTATAATTTTTTCAATGTACAATTTATAATTTGGAGCTAATATAGTTTTGTTACAAGTTAAGATTTTGCTTTTTACTATATCATAACGATATCCAATTACCGTGATAGCATCCGCTGATTTTCGACAACTATCATCCTCGTCAACATAAATTTATGTCCATGCGCTAAGAGTAATAATCTTTAAAAATTCACCTCCAATCAAAAATTACACTTTGACCTATTATATTATATAGAAATATGTTTGTCAAATTACAATTATTAAAATATTCTAAAAAGTACTTTGGTTATGTAAAATTTATATTTAAATTGAATTAAAAATTAAATTATGTGAAAATTTTGTAAAAAGAATATATAAGTATATAAAATTAAGTTAAATACTTTGACAAAGTATATGTTTATGATATAATTTTATATATATTGACGATTATTGTCATAAGGGGGAGAAATGAAGACTAAAAAATTAGGTATTAGGTTATTTATATCTATAGTTATTATGTGTATTGTAACTTCAATAATTAATTTTGATAGTATAAAAGCAGCTAT
>ERZ1643249.3853-NODE-3853-length-12935-cov-15.097205_pt1 | contig 12935 bp, 11 predicted proteins | sample MGYA00579263_ERZ1643249 | MGnify/ENA primary metagenome ERZ1643249 (study PRJEB29033, sample SAMEA4952264) | chicken gut metagenome | biome: Broiler Chicken; feature: Gastrointestinal Tract; material: Caecum | place: Ireland | collected 2018 | study: Broiler...
CTCCGTCATTTCAAGGTTCGAATCCTTGTAGCCCAGCTACGAATATCCCAGACAAAGTGTCTGGGATATTTTCGTATATAAAGAATTGGAGGAAGGGTGAGTTATGGGATTTTCTTTTGACAGCAGAGTACGGTACAGTGAGACCGGAGAGGACAGAAAGCTGACATTAAATGGAATATTGAATTATTTTCAGGACTGCTGTACCTTTCACTCGGAAAGTGCAGGAGTGGGCATGGATTATCTGGAGAAAAAGGGCCAGGTCTGGGTGCTTTCTTCCTGGCAGATCATAGTAAAAAGATATCCGGTTTTGTTTGAGAAGATCCGGGTTTCCACCTGGCCTTATGCTTTTAAGAGATTTCTCGGAAGCAGAAACTTTACCATGGAGGATGAAAATGGAGAGCTGATCGCTTATGCCAACAGTCTCTGGACCTTTTTGGACATTGCTTCCGGAAGGCCGGTAAATGTGGATGAGAAACAGATACAGGCATATGAACTGGGAGAGAAGCTGGAGATGGATTATTCTTCCAGAAAAATTACTGTACCTGGAGATATGAAGGCGTATCCTTCTTTTCAGGTAAGAACTCATCACCTGGACACCAATCATCATGTGAATAACGGACAGTATGTACTCATGGCCCAGGAATACCTTCCAAAAGGCTTTAAAGTGGGACAGATGAGGGCAGAATATAGGAAACAGGCAGTGCTGAACGATGTGATCCTGCCAAAGGTAAAAGAAGAGGGAGATATTTATACAGTAGTACTGGAAAATCCCGAAAAGGAAGTCTATGCAGCGGTGGAGCTGCGCAGGTAAAGGAGAAAAAATGATCGAATTAGGAAAAGTACAGGAATTAACAGTAGTTAAGAAGGTGGATTTCGGCGTTTATCTGGGAGAAAAGATGGATGCCGGACAGGAGGAACGAGTACTTCTTCCGGGGAAAAAAGTACCGGCCGGAACAAAAGAAGGGGACAGATTCCAGGTATTTATCTATAAGGATTCTTCTGACCGTCTTATTGCTACTACAGATCGGCCAAAGGCGGCTGTGGGAGAACTGGCGGTAATGAAAGTGGCTCAGGTAACCAGGATCGGTGCATTTCTGGACTGGGGGCTGGAAAAAGATCTGTTCCTTCCTTATAAAGAACAGACCAAAAAACTTCATGAAGGAGAGGAAGTTCTGGCAGCAGTATATGTTGATAAAAGCAGCAGGCTCTGCGGAACCATGAAAGTATATCATTATCTTTCCACAGATTCTCCCTATGGAAAAGAAGATACTGTGACCGGAGTGGTATATGAGATCAGCGATAATTTCGGAATTTTTGTAGCAGTGGATTATAAGTATTCCGCAATGATACCAAGGCAGGAGGCTCAGGGAGGCTATAAAGTAGGAGAAGAAGTGACCTGCCGGGTAAGCGCTGTGCGGGAAGATGGAAAGCTGACTTTAAGCCCAAAGAAGAAAGCTTATCTTCAGATATATGAAGATGCAGAAAATGTTCTGGAGACTATCCGGGAATTTGACGGTGTTCTGCCTTTTGACGACAAGGCGGCGCCGGAATTGATCCAGAGAGAATTTGGCCTTAGCAAGAATGCCTTTAAACGGGCGGTAGGCCATCTTCTGAAAGAGAAAAAAATTGAACTGAAAGAGGGAAAAATCTATATAAAGTAATGCTTTTCCCAAAAAAAAGATTATGTTATAATCATGATAGCTTATGTGTTTATGTCCAAAAGGAGGAAAATCAGTGGACTCGATAGATTATTATGACCGATATGCCGTGCCATATTATGAAGAGACTGTAGATTTAAGCATGGAAGACCAACTGAAACGTTTTGTAGAACTTCTGCCGGAAAGCGCGGATGTTCTGGATCTGGGCTGCGGTTCCGGGAGAGATACCGTGTTTCTGGAAGATGAAGGCTGTGTGGTGACCCCTATGGACGGGTCTGAGAAAATGTGCAATCTGGCAAGTATCCACACCGGAAAGGAGGTCCTTCATCTCCGGATAGAAGAGATGGAGTTTCAGAATGTTTTTCATGGAATCTGGGCCTGTGCTGTCCTGGGACATTTTCCGCCGGAGAAGATCCATGATGTGATGGAACGGATCCTGGCAGCTCTGAAAGAAGAGGGTATCCTTTATTTTTCCGTGAGAAGAGGAGATCGGAAGGGCCGATACAATGGCAGGTATTTTTACGATTATAACAGAGAATCCCTGGATGATCTTTTGGATTCCTTTCCCCAGATCCAGGTTCTTGACATATGGAAGACCAGTGATGTAAGGGAAGACCGGAATAACAAATGGTTTAATGTTCTGCTGAAAAAGCGGAAAAATGAAGAATAAAGCAGCTGCGATATACGAGATATAAGGAGAGAAAGACAGTGGATTTTGCTCATTTACATGTACATACGGAATACAGTCTGCTGGACGGTTCCAATAAAATAAATGAATATGTAGCCCGAGTAAAGGAGCTGGGAATGAACAGTGCAGCCATAACAGACCATGGAGTCATGTTTGGCTGCATTGATTTTTATAAGGCGGCAAAAGCAGCAGGGATCAAACCCATCATGGGCTGTGAGGTATATGTTGCTCCCGGCTCCCGTTTTGACAAAGAAACGGGACATTCTGACGACCGTTATTATCACCTGGTCCTTCTGGCGGAAAATAACCAGGGATATCAGAATCTGATGAAGATCGTGTCCAAGGGATTTGTTGACGGGTTTTACTATAAGCCAAGGGTAGATCTGGAACTTTTACAGGAATATCACGAAGGAATTATTGCATTGAGCGCCTGCCTTGCAGGAGAAGTTGCAAGAAATCTTGCGAGAAGTATGTATGAGGAGGCAAAAAGCGCCGCCCTCCGGTATCAGGAAATCTTTGGGAAAGGGAACTTTTTTCTGGAGCTTCAGGACCATGGACTGCCCCAGCAGAAACTGGTGAACCAGCAGCTTCTGCGTATGAGCCAGGAGACAGGAATCGATCTGGTTGCTACTAACGATATCCATTATACCTACGCAGAGGACGCCCAGGCTCATGATATCCTTTTGTGTGTCCAGACAGGAAAGCGTCTCCAGGATGAGGACCGGATGCGATATGAAGGGGGCCAGTACTATGTAAAATCCCCCCAGGAAATGGAAGAACTGTTTCCTTATGCCCTGGAGGCTCTTTCCAATACCCAGAAGATTGCGGACCGCTGCAATGTGGAAATCGAGTTCGGTGTGACAAAGCTGCCGAAATTTGATGTACCCTCTCCCTATACTTCCTGGGAATACCTGAATAAGCTGTGCTATGAAGGACTGGAAGAGCGGTATACAGACAACCTGGATCAGCTTAAGGAACGGCTGGAATATGAGCTGGGCGTTATCAAGAAAATGGGATATGTGGACTATTTTCTCATTGTGTGGGACTTTATCAAATACGCCAGGGACCACGATATCATGGTGGGACCGGGAAGAGGTTCCGCCGCAGGAAGTCTGGTGTCCTACACTCTTGGAATTACTAAACTGGATCCTATCAAATACGATCTCCTTTTTGAGCGTTTCCTCAATCCGGAGCGTGTATCCATGCCGGATATTGATGTGGATTTCTGCTTTGAACGCCGCCAGGAGGTTATTGACTATGTGGTGAGAAAATATGGTAAGGACCGTGTAGTGCAGATCGTTACCTTTGGTACCATGGCGGCCAGAGGCGTTATCCGGGATGTGGGAAGGGTAATGGATCTGCCCTACGCGCAGTGCGATACGATTGCAAAGATGATCCCCAATGAGCTGAATATTACCATAGATAAGGCGCTGACCATGAATCCGGAGCTGCGGAATCTCTATGAGTCTGATGAGACGGTAAAGACTCTGATCGATATGAGCAAGAGATTGGAAGGTCTTCCCAGACATACTTCCATGCATGCGGCGGGAGTAGTGATCAGCCAGAAAGCAGTGGACGAGTATGTGCCTCTTTCCAGGGCTTCCGACGGCTCTATTGTTACTCAGTTTACCATGACTACTCTGGAAGAACTGGGGCTTCTGAAGATGGATTTTCTGGGGCTTCGGACTCTGACTGTGATCCAGAATGCAGTGAAACTGGCCCAGAGAGACAAGGGGATCACTCTGGATATTGACCACATTAATTATGATGACAAGAATGTATATGAGATGCTGGGAGCCGGAAAGACCGACGGGGTCTTCCAGTTGGAGAGCGCGGGGATGACCAGCTTCATGAAAGAACTGAAACCTCAGAATCTGGAAGATGTCATTGCAGGGATTTCTCTGTACCGTCCCGGCCCTATGGACTTTATCCCTCAGTATATCAAAGGAAAAAATAATGCGGGGAGCATCCATTACGATTGTCCGGAACTGGAGCCTATCTTAAAGCCTACTTATGGCTGTATCGTATATCAGGAGCAGGTTATGCAGATTGTAAGGTCCTTGGGCGGCTATACCCTGGGAAGAAGCGATCTGGTCCGCCGTGCCATGAGTAAGAAAAAGGCTGCAGTTATGGAAAAAGAACGGCAGAATTTCGTCTACGGCAATGAAGAAGAAGGAGTTCCAGGCTGTATCAACCGGGGAATTTCAGAAGATGTCGCCAATAAGATCTATGATGAGATGATCGATTTTGCAAAATATGCCTTTAACAAATCCCATGCGGCGGCCTATGCAGTAGTCTCCTACCAGACGGCCTATTTAAAATATTATTACCCTGTAGAATTTATGGCTGCACTTATGACATCTGTGATCGATAACCCTTCTAAGGTGTCGGAATATATCCTTTCCAGCAGGAAGATGGGGATTTCTATTCTTCCACCGGATATCAATAAAGGAGAGAGCCAGTTTTCTGTGGACAACGGGGCTATCCGCTATGGTCTTTCCGCTATTAAAAGCATCGGGAGGCCTGTGATAAAATCTATTGTAGAGGAACGTCAGGAGAGAGGAGCGTTTAAAAATCTTCAGGATTTTATAGAACGTATGTCGGGAAAGGAAGTGAATAAAAAAGCCATTGAAAACTTTATCAAAGCTGGAGCTTTTGACAGTCTTCCCGGAAACCGGAGACAGAAAATGATGATCTATGCCCAGATACTGGACTCTGTAAATCAGGAGAAAAAGAATGTTATGGCAGGTCAGATGAGCCTTTTCGATCTGGTTTCTGACGAAGAAAAGGAAGCCTTTGAGATCCGTATGCCGGATGTGGAGGAATATCCCAAAGAGGCCAAGCTGGCTTTTGAAAAAGAAGTCCTGGGCGTGTATATAAGCGGTCATCCTCTGGAAGAATATACAGAGAGATGGAAAAAAAATATCACCGCTGTGACTGCCGATTTCCAGCCTGATGAAGAGACCGGCATGCCAAAAGTAAGAGATGGCGCCAGGGCTGTGGTCGGCGGTATGATCACCGCTAAAACTATTAAATATACCAAGACGAACAAGATCATGGCTTTCCTTACCCTGGAAGATCTGGTGGGAACTGTGGAGATCGTTGTGTTCCCAAGAGACTATGAAAAGAATGTCCGTTTTATGGAAGTGGACGCAAAGGTCTTTATTCAGGGACGGATTTCTGCAGAGGATGATAAGGCCAGTAAGCTGATCTGCGAGAATATTTATCCTTTCGATATGGTTCCCCGGGAACTGTGGATTCAATTTGAAACGAAAGAAGCTTTTCTGGCAAAAGAACAAGAACTTTATGAAGAGATTAAAGATTCTGACGGAAAAGATGGGATCGTGATCTATATCCGTTCGCCTAAAGCGGTGAAGAGGCTGGGACCGTCAAAGAATGTAAAGATCGACGAGAAACTTCTCGACAATCTGTACGAAAAGTATGGCCGTGACAACGTAAAAGTTGTAGAAAAGAGTATTGAAAATATTCGGAAAATGCTATAAAATAAGAACGATTCAATGTATAAATATAAAAACAAAGGGCTGCGAGAATATGGAGGAGAAAGATGACTGCGAATAAAGAAATCAAAACAATTGGCGTTTTAACAAGTGGTGGAGATGCTCCGGGAATGAATGCGGCGATCCGTGCGGTTGTGAGAAGAGGCTTAAGCCGCGGAATCAAAATGAAGGGGATTTTAAAAGGATATTCAGGTCTTCTGAATGAAGAAATTATAGAGATGACAGCGGTAGATGTTTCAGATACTATCCAGAAAGGCGGAACGATTCTGTATACTGCCCGCTGTGCAGAGATGCGTACAGAGGAAGGGCAGAGAAGAGCTGCAGAGATCTGTAAAAAACACGGTATTGATGGTCTTGTAGTGATCGGAGGCGACGGTTCTTTTGCCGGTGCTCAGAAACTGGCGAATCTGGGGGTAAACGCTGTAGGTGTACCGGGTACCATCGACCTGGATATTGCATGTACAGAGTATACCATTGGTTTCGACACTGCTGTAAATACGGCGATGGAAGCTATTGATAAAGTTCGTGATACCTCTACTTCTCATGAACGTGTAAGTATCATTGAGGTTATGGGAAGAAACGCAGGATATATCGCTTTGTGGTGCGGTATCGCAAATGGCGCAGAAGATATTCTCCTTCCTGAAAAATATGATTATGATGAACAGCGTATCATCAATAATATCATTGACAACCGTAAGAAAGGCAAGAAACACCATATCATCATCAATGCAGAGGGTATCGGTCATTCGGAAGCTATGGCAAAACGTATCGAGGCTGCTACAGGAATCGAAACCAGAGCCACTATCCTGGGTCACATGCAGAGGGGTGGAACACCTACCTGTAAAGACCGAGTATATGCTTCTATTATGGGCGCCAAGGCGGTAGATGTGCTTCTGGAAGGAAAGACCAAGAGAGTCATCTGCTATAGAAACGGCGAGTATGTGGATATGGATATCAACGAAGCGCTGTCTATGAAAAAAACTATTTCCGATTATCAGTTCGAGGTCAGCTATTCACTGTCTCACAATTATACGAAAAACCAGGCATAAAGATATATCAGAAGAGAAAAAAGGTGTGCGGCAAACCAATGCAGTACACCTTTTTTGTGCGATACGCCTGGCAAGCGACTGCCGTGCTTGTACGAGCAGGCATTTGCAAGGCAACGGACAGCGAACGGCTTTGCCGTGAGCTGGCAGCGATACGCCTGGCAAGCGACTGCCGTGCTTGTACGAGCAGGCATTTGCAAGGCAACGGATAGGGAAGAGTCCTTCCCTATCCGCAATCAGTATACCCAGGAATTACCGAAACATTGAGGAGGAATCAGGACTATGATTACAAGTACGTCCAACGGGCAGATAAAGAAGATACAGCAACTGCTGAAAAAATCCAGAACAAGAAAAGATGAAGGAATTTTTGTGGCGGAGGGGATTAAGATGTTCCGGGAAGCTCCCCCAGATAGGATTGAAAAGATATATCTGGGAGCTTCTTTTGCAGAAAAAGAAATCTGGAAAGAAATTCTTCGGGAAAAAGGTCTGGAAGGGGAAAAAGAAAGCCTGGTGGAGATCGTGGAAGACAAGGTATTCAAGAGTCTTTCAGATACAGTTACCCCTCAGGGAGTCCTGTGTCTGATCAGGATAAAAGAAGGTACTCTGGAGGAAATGATTCCCAAAGACCGGCCGGCGCTTCTTATGATCCTGGAAGATCTTCAGGATCCCGGGAATCTGGGAACGATTCTCAGAACCGGGGAGGGAGCAGGAGTAACAGGAATTATTCTATCTAAAAATTCTGTAGATATCTATAACCCCAAGGTGATCCGTTCTACCATGGGATCGGTTTACCGTGTGCCTTTCTGCTATACTTCTTCTATCCGGGAAGAGATCCTTCCCTGGCTGAGAGAGAAGAAGATTACCGGGTATGCAGCTCACCTGGAGGGGAAGAACAGCTATGACCGGGAGGATTATACAAAGGGAACGGCTTTCTTTATCGGAAATGAAGGAAACGGGCTGAGCCGGGAACTTTCCGAAAAAGCAGATATATGGATCCGGATCCCTATGGAAGGACAGGTAGAGTCTCTCAATGCAGCAATGGCTTCGGGAATCTTGATGTATGAGGCTTACCGTCAGAGAAGAAATCTTTAAATGTCTTTAAGAGAAAAACAGATTGGAAAAGCTGTTCAAAATGTTGAAACAGTAGAAAAATTTTACAAAATTACTCTTTTTATTAATTTTCCCCTCTAAATTCTGTAAAATATGACAAAAATTACCCGCTTGACAATGAAATGTAACCTTGATAGAATATGTCCGTAACAAAACTTAATAAATTTGTAACAAATGAAAAGAAAATGTTACAGACTTATCAGGAGGTTATATTTTATGAAAGAGAGAATGAAAAAACTATTTGCTTGTGTGGGAACAGTTGGCGTGATGACTGTCACAATGGCGGTTCCGGCTATGGCGGACACAACAGGGGAGAATCAGAATATAGATACAGCAGAAGTCCAGGAAGCAGTACAGGAAGAGTCCTTTGACTGGTCAGATAAGGCGGCGGCAAATGTGAATACATATGCCAATATCCGCCAGGGTTCTGATATCGGCACAGATCGGGTAGGCAAGCTTTCTGCAGGAGCTGTGGTAACTGTAGTAGGAGAAGAAAACGGCTGGTTACAGGTAGTATCCGGAGAGGTAGAAGGATATATCAGGGGAGACCTTCTGGTTACCGGAGACGCAGCCCGGCAGCTTTTTGAAGCTTCTTATGGAGAAGGCGCCAATATCGTGGGCGCTGAGGCAGTAGATGAGGCAGCACTGGCAGCGGCAGAGGCACAGGCAGCCGCAGAAGCCCAGGCGGCGGCACAGGCCCAGGCAGAAGCAGAAGCCCAGGCAGCCGCTCAGGGGGCAGCTTCTGTATCCCAGGGGGATCTGGATCTGATGGCGGCTATCATTGAGTGTGAGGCCGGGGGAGAGCCTTACGAAGGAAAGATTGGCGTGGGAGCCGTGGTAATGAACCGGGTGAGAAGCTCTCAGTTTCCAAATACTATTTCAGAGGTTATCTACCAGAGCGGCCAGTTCTCACCGGTAGCCAGCGGAAAGCTTGCTTCCGTGCTGAGCAGAGGCGCCAGACAGGACTGCTATGATGCGGCAAGAGATGTATTTGCAGGAGCAAATACCGTAGGAGACTGCCTCTTCTTCCATGCAGGCGGGGGAAGCGGACTGACAATTGCGAATCAGACGTTTTATTAAAAATAGGAAATTATTTAAAAAGAGTATCCAGGAGAAAAATATTCTGGATACTCTTTTTCTATCCAGAAAGAAACTTGGCCAAAAATCAGACAATACCTTTATCTATGGAAGAGCTGAAAAATATGGAATCCGATGCTTGGAAACCTTCACAGAAAATAAAAGAATTTATGGGGCAAATGAATAATGAATGAATTTACCTTTACGGGACAAGGATTTTCAGATTACCTATATTGGCAGAAGCAGGATAAAAAGACACTGAAAAAGATAAACAGTTTATTGGAAGATATACGAAGAAATGGAGCTGTGCAGGGAATAGGTAAGCCTGAACCCTTGAAGTATAGGCCAGATATTATGAGGGATAATCTTAATAATCATACCTCCTGGAACTTTTCGCCGGGAGGTATGGTTATTGAAAAAATATGTTTCAATTTTGTAAAATACATGCCAGATTTGTTAAATAATCCAAGGAAATCTTGTTGATTTCAGAAAATTAAGATATAATAGAGACACCTATCAAAGTCTGCTCTCTGTTCTCGGGCAGAGAGGTCCTTTTATATTTATAAGGCAGCTGCTTTGAGGAATAAAATAAGGAGAAGGTGGAAAAATGGCAGTAACAGCGGGAATGATCCCTATTATCTGGCTTGTGATCCTGGCGGTTCTTGTGGTGATCGAGATCATTACTCTGGGTCTTACCACCATCTGGTTCGCAGGAGGAGCGCTGGCAGCTCTTGTGGTTTCTCTTCTGGGCGGTCCTGTATGGCTTCAGATCCTGCTGTTTCTCGGGGTTTCAGTGGTACTGTTGATATTTACCAGGCCCCTGGCAGTAAGGTATATGAATAAAAACCAGCAGAAGACCAATGTGGACAGTATACCGGGAAAGACAGGAGTGGTAACAGAGGCCATTGATAATCTGAAAGCAGAGGGACAGGTGATGGTTGACGGGACGGTCTGGTCGGCCCGTTCCCAAAACGGAGATACGATCGAAGAAGGAAAAGTAGTAAAAGTGCTGGCGGTGGAAGGCGTCAAACTTATCGTGGAGGTGGAAAAGTAGTATGACTGGTTTAATCGTAATAATTGTGTTAATAGTTTTGGTATTGATCCTGGCAGCTTCCTGTATCAAGATCGTGCCTCAGGCACATGCCATGATCATCGAGAGACTGGGAATGTATCTGGCGACCTGGGGAACAGGACTTCATATTAAAATTCCATTTATAGACCGGGTTGCACGGAAAGTGAATTTAAAAGAACAGGTTGTGGATTTTGCCCCTCAGCCGGTGATCACAAAGGATAACGTTACTATGCGAATCGATACGGTAGTGTTCTTCCAGATCACAGATCCAAGGCTGTTTACTTATGGCGTAGAGAATCCGATCATGGCTATCGAAAATCTGACAGCTACTACGCTCCGTAATATTATTGGTGATATGGAACTGGATGCCACTCTTACTTCAAGAGAGATCATTAATACCAAAATGAGGGCTTCTCTGGATGTGGCTACAGATCCCTGGGGAATTAAAGTAAACCGTGTGGAACTGAAAAACATCATTCCGCCTGCCGCTATCCAGGAAGCTATGGAAAAACAGATGAAGGCAGAGCGTGAGCGTCGTGAAGCTATTCTTCGGGCAGAAGGTGAGAAAAAATCTACCATCCTTGTGGCAGAAGGTAAGAAAGAATCTGAGATCCTGGACGCAGAGGCAGAGAAACAGGCTACTATCCTTCGGGCAGAAGCAGAGAAGGAGAAGATGATCCGGGAAGCAGAAGGTAAAGCAGAAGCCATCCTGAAGGTACAGCAGGCCAACGCAGACGGTATCCGTTTCATCAAAGAGGCAGGAGCGGATCAGGCGGTGCTGACACTGAAGAGCCTGGAAGCATTCCAGAAGGCTGCAGACGGAAAGTCAACCAAGATCATTATCCCTTCAGAGATCCAGGGAATCGCCGGACTGGCTTCTTCTTTGAAGGAAGTGATCACAGAGGATAAAAAATAATAAGAGACCGTCAGGTCTTTCATAAAGAGAAAAAGTAGGCAAGGGGGCCGCTGCTTAGAAGCAGGGTCCCCTTCTGTCTTGTATGGGGAGTCAGGTTTAATTATTCAGCCATACAGCTCAGGTTCGCTGCTGCCGCAGCTGAATCTTCGCTTATGGCTAATACCTATGACGGAATCGTTATTAATTTTGCCACAAAAAGAGTGCCGGGCTATTGCCCTGGAAAGGAAAAGCGTGTTATTATGGAAGGAAATTAGTGAAAATCTATGAAGCCCATGATGTCACGGATTCTATTTTAAATGATACAGTAACGAATCAGGAGGAAGAGAGCTATGGATTTAAAAGGACGGAATTTTCTTACATTAAAAGATTTTACAAAAGAAGAAATTGAGTATCTGATCGATCTGTCAGCAATGCTGAAGGAGAAGAAGAAAAAAGGAGAAGCGGTAGATGTCCTCAGAGGAAAGAATATTGCCCTGATCTTTGAAAAGAACAGTACAAGGACCAGGTGTTCCTTTGAAGTGGCAGCCAGCGATCTGGGAATGGGCAGTACTTTCCTGGATCCCAAGAGCTCCCAGATCGGCAAGAAGGAAAGTATTAAAGATACAGCCAGAGTCCTGGGAAGGATCTATGACGGTATTGAGTACAGAGGCTTCGGACAGGAGATCGTGGAGGAGCTGGCACGGTATGCGCAAGTTCCTGTATGGAACGGCCTTACAAATGAGTATCACCCAACACAGATGCTGGCGGACCTTCTTACTATTAAAGAACATCTGGGAAAGGTGGAAGGACTGAAGCTGGTATATCTGGGAGACGCCAGATATAATATGGGAAATTCCCTGATGATCCTCTGCGCGAAGATGGGAATGCACTTTGTGGCCTGTGCGCCGAAGAAATATTTCCCGGATCAGAAACTGGTGGATCAGTGTAAGGGCTACGCTAAAGAATCCGGAGCAACCATTACTCTTACAGAAGACGTAAAAGAAGGCACCAGGGGCGCCGATGTGATCTGCACAGACGTATGGGTATCCATGGGCGAGCCTGACGAAGTGTGGGAGGAAAGGATCCGTGAGCTGTCTCCATATAAGGTTACGAAAGAAGTTATGGAGAACGCAGGAAACCAGGCAATCTTCCTTCACTGTCTGCCCTCTTTCCATGATCTGGATACAGAGATCGGAAAAGAAATGGGAGAAAAGTACGGAATTACAGAGATGGAAGTTACAGACGAAGTCTTTGAATCTCCCCAGTCTGTGGTATTTGACGAAGCAGAAAACCGGATGCACACTATCAAAGCAGTCATGGCCGCTACTTTGGGAGCAGAATTTTCATGAGCATAGAAAAAGACGAGCAGTATTTCCCTGCCGGGCAGTTCCAGGAATGTCTCAGGACTGAAAGGATTGCCCGGCAGGTTCTGTGGAAAGAAGAAATAGATTCTACAAATAACTGGGCCAGAGAATATGCAGGGAGCCGCTGCTGGACGGAAGAAGGAACCGATCCCGACGGCACCCTTTTTGTGGCTGAAAAACAGACAGGAGGAAAAGGCCGTCAGGGACGGATATGGACATCTCCTCCGGGAGAGAATATTTATATGAGCCTTTTGCTGTGGAAACCTGAGATAAAGACGGTATCAGCCTCACAGCTTACTCTGGTCATGGGACTGTCTGTGGCCCAGGGAATAGAGGCGCTTACCGGGAGAAAAGCCGGCATTAAGTGGCCAAATGATGTGGTATATTCTGGAAAGAAGATCTGCGGTATCCTTACAGAAATGAGGATACAGGAGGGAAAGCCGGAACATATAGTGATCGGGGTAGGGATCAATGTGAATCAGACAGAATTTTCCCCGGAGCTTCAGG
>ERZ1643249.3854-NODE-3854-length-12935-cov-5.234161_pt1 | contig 12935 bp, 12 predicted proteins | sample MGYA00579263_ERZ1643249 | MGnify/ENA primary metagenome ERZ1643249 (study PRJEB29033, sample SAMEA4952264) | chicken gut metagenome | biome: Broiler Chicken; feature: Gastrointestinal Tract; material: Caecum | place: Ireland | collected 2018 | study: Broiler...
TCCTGTATACCAAATCGCTTTTAAAGACGGCGGAGCAAGAGATCCCCGTTTTGACCTTCGGCCCGCTGTGCGTGGATCCCGCATACCAGAAAAAAGGGATCGGCGCAAAGCTGCTGCACACCACGCTGGACGCCGCCAAAGCGCTTGGCTATCCGGGCGTCATCATCTTCGGTTCCCCGGACTATTACAAACAGCACGGCTTTTTCCCGTGCAGCCGGTGGGGGATCACCACAGCCGAGGGGGAGAGCTTTGACGCCTTTATGGGGTGCGAGCTGATCCCGGGCGGCCTGCATTTTCCCGGCGCCAAATTTTATGAAGCGCCGGTCTTTTCCTCCCTTTCAATGGATGCAGTGGAGGAATACGATAAAAAATTCCCGTATATGGAAAAGCTGCGTCTTCCCGGCCAGCTGGAGGCATAACGCGCCGCCGGCCGCCTTGCCGCAAGAATCACGGATGGAGGAGAACAAATCGTGAACGAGAATAACCGCGCGTTTACCGATCAGGAGATAGACGCGTTTGTCACCGCGCAGAAAAAAGGCCACTTTATGCAGTCCCCCCGCTGGGGAAAGGTAAAAAGCGAATGGAAAAGCCGCGTGCTTGTCAGCACCGGGGAGGACGGCGCGATCCGGGGAACGCTGCACGTCCTGATGCGCAAAACGCCGGTCTTCGGCTACTCCCTGATGTACGCGCCGCGCGGCCCGGTCTGCGATATCCACGACGGAGCCGTTATCGCCGATCTGGTCGGGCAGGCGAAAGCGCTTTGCAAAAAGGAGCGCTGCTATGAACTCAAAATCGATCCGGACGTGCCGATTTCGGACACGGATTTTTCCAGCCTGATGAAAAAGCTGGGCTTTCGGATCGACACTTCCCTTACCGGCTTTGCCGGCGCACAGCCCCATTTCGTCTTCCGCTTGAATATCAAAGGCCGCACGGAGGACGACATCATGATGGGCTTTGAAAAGCAGACGCGCAAAAACGTGCGCCGGGCCGTAAAATACGGCATCACCACTCGCATCGGCACGCGTGAGGACATCCCGATCCTCTATGAAATGGTGGAGGAAACCTCAAGGCGGCAAGGGTTCGCCCACCGCCCCATCGACTATTTCTACCGTATGTACGACGCGTTTGCGCCGGAATACCTGCGGCTTTATATCATGGAATTTGAAGGGGAGGTCTGCTGCGCCAGCTTTGTCATGAACTACGGCAACAAGGTCTGGTCGGTATACAGCGGCACCAGCGACCATCACCGCGAGAAGAAAGCCACCTTCCTGATGCGGATGGAGCAGATCCGCTGGGGGCTTGAGCGCGGATGCGAGATCTACGACCTGATGGGCGTGCCCGGCAAAGTGCCGGAGGATCACCCCCTCTACGGCCTCTACGCCGTCAAAAAGGGCTTCGGCGGGGAGCTTACGGAGTTTGCAGGGGAAATGGATCTGATTGTCCACCCGTTCATTTATTTCCTTGCTGAAAACGGCGAAAAATTCATCCGCTTTGCACGCCGCACCATCAAAACGGCCGGACGGAAGAAAAAAGCTGAAAAATAAAGGCAGAACGCCGCAAGGCGTACCGGCGCGCAGGCCCCCGGAAGGGAAGCCTGCGCGCCTTTTTTGGCAAACGGCCCGTCTAAAACGCCGCCCGCCAAAAGGGATGCAAAATACGCCTTGTGCGCCGGGAAAAACTGTGCTACAATAAAACTGCGGCTCGGTGCCTGCCTGTAAAAAGGCCGGCTTAAAAGGGAATCCGGTGTAAATCCGGAACAGCCCCCGCTACTGTAACGAGGGACGGCGCGTCTACCCGCCTTTTGGCGGAGTCACTGGGAAACTGGGAAGACGGACGGCGCCGGATGATCTCGAAGCCAGGAGACCTGCCGGGAACGCAAAGCGCAAGACGTTTCGGAGGGAGACGGATAAGCGGACGCAACAGTACGCCGTTTGGCGGTACTGCTTTTTGTGATGCCGAAACCGGGGACCTGAAAACAGTCTCCGGTTTTTTTCGTACGGCCGGACTCGGCGTCGAAAACGCTTGCCAAAATCAAAAGGAGGGTTTTACCCATGAAAAAACGCATGCTGTCCCTTGTGCTGGCATTCGCACTGCTGTGCATCTTTGCCGTACCGGCGCAGGCGGCGGACGGCGCCGGCACAGCCGCGCAGCTCGAAAAAACCACCGGCTACCTGATCTCCTACGTAGAGGATGCAGGCGGCCCCACTTACTTAAACGACACGACCACGCTTTTTATTGTGAGAAGCGGCGTGCAGAACGAGCAGGTAACCGCTTATACGGATGCTTTCCTGCAAAACGTGCGGCAAACGCTGTCAAAGACGGGCGGAAAGCTGTACGCCTACAATTCCGCGACCCATCTTTACGACATAGAAAGCCCGGTCTACTATGCAAACGTCTCGGCCGCGCTGGCCGGGCTCGGCTACGATCCCACGGATTTTGCGGGATATGACCTGATCGAAAGCATCCGCAGCTGCGACCGCAGCGCCATGCTCTCTTTGGACTGCATTTCCCTTTCCTACATCCTGACGACATTTTCCCAGTTTGCGGACGCGTCGGATGAAGCGCTTTTAAATGAGTTGATCGACGCCATCCTCTCCTCTTATCGGGAGACGGAAGAGGCCGTGGGCTTTGATTACTGGGGGATCGGTCCGGACAACAACCAGCGCTGTGTCACGGCCCTGCTCCCGTTTACCGGCACGCGCGCGGACGTAAAAGAGGCGGTGGAAAAAACCATCGCGTGGACAGTCGGCGCAATCGATGAATCCGGCTTTCTGCACGATTCGTATGCCGATCAGGCGAATGCGGACTCCACAGGGCGCGGCCTTTCCCTGTTTTCCGCCGCCGGGGAGATGGAGGCCGCCGATACGGTATACCGCGCGCTTATGACGCTGGCGCTGGAAAACGGCGGCTTTGCCTATCAGCCCGGCCAGCAGTACGACAACGCCTATGCAACGGGCGACGCATACGAAGGCCTGATCCATTACGCGCGTGTAAACGCCGGAGAGACTGCGTTATACGACCTTTCCGACACGGCCTATTTCCGCGCGGAAGAGGTAAAGGCCCAGATCGCCGCTATTCCGGACACTGTCACTTTAGACGATCAGGACGGCATTGCCGCCATACGCGCCGCGTACGACGCGCTTTCCCCGCATTTTAAAGCCAAGATCGGCGATATCTCCCGCCTGACCGACGCAGAGGCGGCCATCGAAAAATTGGCCGCCGCGCAGCTTCCCACTGTGCCGGAGGGGCCTTCCGGCACGGAAAGCCCCGATACCGGGGACAGCAATACCGCCGTTTTCGCGGCAGCCGCCTGCATCATAAGCGCGCTGGCCGCATTTGTGCTGCGCCGCAAACTGCTGGCGGGACACATCCGGTAAGACGTCGTATTTTGGAAACACGGCTTCCGTGTTTCCCGGAGGCTGCTTGTTAAGCCGTCTGCGGAAAATACGGAAGCCCAAACAAGAAAGGAACCGTTATGTCAAAAAAAGCCCCCTTGTTCCCGGCCCTGCTGCTGGGCCTTCTCATTGTACTAAGCGGCTGTTCGGAAAAGCCGCTCCCCGCCGGGCAAGACGGTCTGTCCTCCCTCCCGGAAGGATCCGTATCCTCGTCGGGACCGGCCTCTTCCGATATGGAAAAAGAGGAGGAGGGGACCGCCTCCCAGCCGGACAGTTCCGCGGAAAGCCCCAAGGGAAGCAGTGCGCCTTCCTCCTCCCCGGCGTCCGGCGGACAGAGCGCCAAACAGGACGAAAGCCAACCCTCACAGGCGCAGGAGCCTTCCGCCCCCGCCTCCTCTGCCGCTTCGGAGCAGGAGACGGTCACCTTTACGCTTTCCATCGACTGCAAAAACGCTGTCGGAAGCGGTATGCTGAACCCTGCGCTGAATCTTCCCCCGGACGGTATGCTTTTAAACGCCACGGCCGTCACCTGTGAAAAAGGCGAAACCCTGCTCTCCGTTTTAAAGCGGGTGTGCAAATCGCAGGGAATCGCCCTCGACTGCGACGTCACAGGATACGTCCGCGGCATAGCCGGGCTTTATGAAAAGGACTGCGGCGCAAACAGCGGCTGGGTATACAGCGTAAAGGGCGCGTTTATGAATGTCGGGGCCGGGGCCTACCGCCCTCAACAGGGCGATAAAATCGAATGGCGCTACACCTGCACCTACGGGGATACGCTGTCATGAACCGGTATGCGCGCCGCTGCCTTCTCGCCTCCGGGCATCCGTTCTGCCCCTTTCTCGCCATTTTGACAGCGGTGCTTTTTACCATGGCGACTTTCCACCCGTTTGTCTCCTGCTGTTCGCTTTTGTGCGCCGTCCTGCTTTACGGCCTGCTTTCCAGCGCCCGCCAAGCCGCAAAGCGCGCCGCCTTTTCCCTTTTTGCCGCAGTACTGTTCGGCGTGCTGAACGCGTTTTTGTCGCACCGCGGCGCAACCGTCCTCGTTACGCTCTGGGGCATGCCGTTTACGCTGGAGGCTGCGCTTGCCGGCGTATGCGCCGCGCTCTCTTTCTGTGCGGCCGTCTGCTGGTTTTCCTCCTTCCATCTGCTGATGCATTCCGACCGGATCATCGCGCTTTCCGGCGGGCTTTTTCCCACTTTCACCCTGCTTTTTTGCATGGTTTTGCGCTTTGTCCCGCTGTTTAGCCGGCGCGCGGAGCAGATTGCACAAGCGCAGGACGCCGCTTTCGGGCAAGGCAGGCGCACAAAGCCTGCCCGTTTTGCCGGGGTATTCTCCATCCTGATCACATGGGCGCTGGAAAACGGGATCGACACGGCGGATTCTATGCACGCGCGCGGCTATGGGACGGCGCGGCGCACAAACAGCGGCGCGGTGCGCTTGCACAGGCGGGACGCCGTTTTTCTCGCTGCGTTTTCCCTGTGTGCCGCGGGCGCATTCGCCGTCCTGTTTACAGGAAAGCTTTCCGTCTGGTTTTATCCCGTCTTTTTCGTTTTCCCGGCGGACAAAACGACCTTGACCGGTTTTCTCTGTTCTTTTTTCCTATTTGCGGCCGCGCCGCTGTCAACAGCATGGGAGGTGATACGATGGCGCTTTTTACGTTAGAAAACGTGGCGTTTTCCTATCCGGAAGCGTCGCGGCCTGCCCTGCAGGCGCTTCGTTTATCCATCGAACGCGGGAGCTTCAACGTCCTGTGCGGCGCGAGCGGCAGCGGAAAGACCACGCTCCTGCGCCTGCTGAAGCCGTCGCTCACACCACGCGGCAAGTGCACCGGGACGCTCCTTTTTGACGGAAAGCCGCTTTCAGGCCTTTCTCTGAAGGAGGAGGCGCGCCGGATCGGCTTTGTCCAGCAGTCGCCCGACCGTCAGATCGTCACCGATAAGGTCTGGCACGAACTGGCCTTCGGCTTAGAGTGCATCGGCGCCTCCGCCGAGACCTGCCGTCTGCGCAGCGCGGAGCTTGCCGGGTATTTTGGGCTTTCGCCGCTTCTGCACCGCGATACGCATACGCTTTCGGGCGGGCAGAAACAGCTTTTAAACCTTGCCTCTGTCATGGCGATGGAGCCGGATGTGCTGATCCTTGACGAGCCGACCGCGCAGCTCGACCCGGTCGCCGCAGCAGGCTTCCTCTCCGTTCTTTCCCGCCTGCACCGCGATTTCGGCACCACGATCCTCATCAGCGAGCACCATCTCGAAGGCGTCGTTCCCGAGGCCGACGCCCTGTTCGTCCTGACGGAGGGCGCGCTTGTCGGCAAAAGCCCTGCGGATACGGCGCAGGCCCTTTTCAAAAGGCGCGACCCGATGTTCCGCGCGCTTCCCGCCGTGATGCAGGCCGGCACGCTTTCAAACGCCGACCCCTGCCCGGTCTCCGTCGCACAGGGGCGCGCGTGGCTTGCGGGACGCCCGTTCTCCGCCCCCGCCTTCCCCGCGTATAAAAAGCCGGAGCAGAAGCCGCTTCTCGTCTGCAAAGATGCCGCTTTCACCTATTCGCCCGAAGCGCCCGACGTACTGTCCGGCTGTTCCTTCTGCGTCTATCCCGGCGAGCGCTTCGCCCTGCTCGGGGCAAACGGTTCCGGCAAATCCACGCTGCTATCCCTGCTTTCCGGCCTGCATACCCCCTACAGGGGGAAAATCGCAATCGACGGCCAAAGGCCCGGCGCGCGCAGGCTGGCCGTGCGAACCGCCTGCCTGCCGCAGGATCCCCAGCTTCTCTTTTCCAAAGAGACGGTTGCTGAAGAGCTTCGGCACGCCGCAAAGCGTGCGGGGCTCTCCAAAGAGGCGGCAGGCAGGCAGATCCGTGCCGTCTGCACCGACTGCACACTGCCGGACGAGCTGCTCTCCCGGCATCCTTATGATCTAAGCGGCGGCGAACAGCAGCGCGCGGCCCTTGCCATGCTGCTGCTTTCCTCCCCCTCCCTTCTTCTGCTCGACGAACCGACCAAAGGGCTTGACGTCCCCTGCAAAGAGACGCTTTGCGCCCTGCTTGCCGGGCTTTCGCGCAAGGGCATGACCATTGTGTTTGCCTCACACGATATGGAGTTCTGCGCAGCGGCCGCCGACCGGTGCGCCCTCCTCTTCGACGGCCGCTTTGCGCTGTGCTGCGACACCCGCTCATTCTTCCTGCAAAACCGTTTTTACACCACGCAGACCGTGCGCCTTGCGCAGGGGCGGGGCGGCTGTATCCGCACCCCCGAGCTTTTGCAGGCGCTGGCGCCGGAAGGAGGCGGGACGCCATGAAACGGATCTTTGCCTTCTGCCTTCTGCTTGCGGCGGCCGCCGTCTTATTCTGCGCGGCGCTGTTTTTAAACGGCCAGCGCTATTATCTGCTGGCCTGCCTGATCCTCCTTCTGGCCTTTGCCGCCCTGCTTGGACGGCTGGAGCGGCGCCGCCTCCGCGCAAGGGAGATGGTCCTGCTGGCCGTTATGACGTCGCTGGCCGTCATGGGGCGCGCCGTCTTTTTCCTGCTGCCGCAGTTTAAGCCGGCCGCCGCCCTCGTGATACTGGCCGGCGCCCTGCTGGGGGCGGAATCCGGATTTTTAGTGGGCGCTATGACCGGGTTTGTCTCCAACTTCTTTTTCGGCCAAGGCCCTTGGACGCCGTTTCAGATGTTCGGCTTCGGCCTGATCGGCTTCTTTGCAGGGCTGGTCTTTACAAAGCTTCCGAAAAGCCGGTCCTGCTATATGGCCTACGGGGCGCTGTCCGTCTTTTTGATATACGGGCTGTGCGCAAACGCCGGGACGCTTTTTACAACCGCGCCGGCGGGCGAGGCGACGCTTCCGGCATTTGCCGCCGTACTGGCAAGCGCCGTGTGGTTTGATCTTGTGCACGCCGCCTCAACCGCAGTGTTCCTTTTTTTCCTTGCAAAGCCTTTCACCGCAAAGCTTTCCCGCATCCGTAAAAAATACGGCGTATTCGAACGCGCCGGATAAAGTGGTTTAACCGCGGCGCATCATACCGTGTACGGCAAAGCGGGGTGGCACTCCTTTTGGACTGCCGCCCCGCTTTGTCGTTTTCCCCGCTTCCCGCAGCGCCGGACGAGGAGTCAATCCCCCTGCCGCTTGAGCGCTTTTTCCTTGGGCAGGATAACCTGTTCATCGTCTTCGATTTTCCGGTTGAGCAGTGCAAGCGATTCCTGAAGCTGCCCGATCCGTTTGGCAAGGCGGTCGCGCTGTTCTATCAGGATCTGCTTTCTTTCCTCCGCCGTGCCGTCGCCGCGTGCAAACAGCGCAACATACGCGCACAGCGCCTCAATCTGTACCCCCGCCGCACGCATACAGCGGATGAATTCCACCCATTTGCAGTTTTCCTCCGTATAATCGCGCTTGCCGCCCGGCGTGCGCCCGACTTTCGGCAAAAGCCCGATCCTTTCATAGTACCGCAGCGTATCGGGTGAAAGGCCGTATTTCCGGCTGACCTCCGCAATCGTCATACCACCCGCCCCCTTATCCTGCGCAAAAGGCTTCGGCGGCCTCTTCCATCCGGCCTGAAATCCCGATGTGCCGCGGGCCGCCGCATGCAGCCGAAGCCAAGTCTTTTCATGTTTTGCAGTCCCCTTTCTGTTCCTGTTTTTGTCCTATTCCCAATTTAACACCTTGAGCCTGCTCCAAGTCAAGAAGGAATCCCCGAAACGGCCCATCCGCCCGCCTCCTCTTGCATAACAGGGCATAGCATGTTAAAATGACAGCATAGAAGACACAGAATGGAGGATGGCTATGAAATATACGATCGGCGTCGATTACGGTACACAGTCGGGCCGTGCGGTTTTAGTCGAAACGGCAACGGGATGTGTACGCGCACAGGCTGTGAAGGAATACACCCACGGCGTCATGGACGAATACCTGCCCGACGGGGTAACGCGGCTTGGCCCGGATTGGGCTTTGCAGCACCCGATGGACTATCTTGAGGTTTTGTATGAAACAATTCCCGCCGTCTTAAAGGAGACGGGGGTTTCACCGCAGGACGTCGTCGGCATTGGGATCGACTTTACCTCCTGCACGGTGCTGCCGGTCGGGGCGGACGGGCTTCCGCTCTGTTTTGATCCCGTACTTGCCAAAAACCCTCATGCATGGGTCAAGCTTTGGAAACACCATGCCGCGCAGTATGAAGCGAATAAATTAAACCGTATCGCACAGGAGCGGGGCGAGGCGTTCCTTGACCGGTACGGCGGGAAAATCTCGTCCGAATGGGTGTTCCCCAAGCTCATGCAGATTCTCGACGAAGCGCCGGAAATCTACGAAAAAATGGACCGCTTTATGGAGGCGACCGACTGGGTCACCATGATGCTCTGCGGGCAGGAACGGCGCAACAGCTGTACGGCAGGATACAAGGCGTTGTGGCACAAGCGGGACGGCTACCCTTCCAAAGACTTTTTTAAGGCGCTTGACCCAAGGCTCGAAAACGTGGTGGAGGAAAAGCTTGCTGTAACGCTCTACCCTCTCTCTACCAAAGCGGGCGGCCTGACGGAGGAAATGGCGCAGAAAACGGGGCTTTTGCCGGGAACGGCCGTTGCCGTCGGCAATGTGGACGCCCATGTCTCCGTACCGGCCGTCGGCATTACAGAGCCCGGCAAAATGCTGATGATCATCGGCACCTCCACCTGCGACATCCTGCTCGGCACCGAAGAAAAGCTGGTTCCCGGCATGTGCGGCGTCGTGGAAGACGGCGTGCTTCCGGGGCTTTACGGGTACGAGGCGGGCCAGTCCTGCGTCGGGGACCACTTTGAATGGATGGTGGAGCAGTGCGTTCCGCCGTATGTTTTCAAAGAAGCCGAAGCCGCCGGCATGGGGATCCACGCCTATTTGACCAAAAAGGCAAGCGCTTTAAAACCCGGTGAAAGCGGCCTTCTTGCGCTGGACTGGTGGAACGGGAACCGCTCGGTCTTAGTGGACGTCGACCTTACGGGCATGATGCTCGGCATGACGCTCTCGACCCGTCCCGAAGAAATCTACCGTGCGCTCATCGAGGCGACCGCCTACGGCAAACGCATGATTATTGAGACATTTGAAGAATCCGGCGTACCCGTCGACGAGCTGTACGCCTGCGGCGGCATTTCGTGGAAAAACCCCATGATGATGCAGATCTACGCGGACGTCACCAATAAGCCCATCAAAATTTCCGCCTCCGACCAGACGCCGGCACTCGGCGCGGCTATGTTCGGCGCCGTCGCGGCGGGCAAGGAAAACGGCGGATACAGCTCCATCTTTGAAGCCGCAAAAGTCATGGGGAAAGTAAAGGACGAGGCCTATTACCCCATCCCGGAAAACGCGGCCGCCTATGACCGGCTGTATGCGGAGTACAAGCGCCTGCACGACTATTTCGGGCGCGGGGAAAACGATGTGATGAAACACTTGAAGGCGCTGAAGGCCGAAGCGCGCCGCAGGGAGGGATAAGCCATGCTTGAGCAGCTCAAACAAGAGGTATACGAAGCCAACCTTGACCTTGTAAAAAAGGGCATGGTGATCTACACATGGGGCAACGTGAGCGGTATCGACCGCGAAAGCGGGCTTGTCGTCATCAAGCCGAGCGGCGTGGACTACGGCGCGATGCGGCCGGAGGATATGGTTGTGGTGGATTTAAACGGCGCTGTTGTCGAAGGGCGCTGGCGCCCCTCCTCCGACACGCCCACGCACCTTGCCCTGTATCAAAGCTTTCCCGCCGTCGGCGGCATTACGCACACGCATTCCACCTTTGCCGTTGCTTTCGCACAGGCCGGCCTTCCCATCCCTGCGCTCGGCACGACGCATGCAGATTACTTTTACGGCGATATCCCCTGCACGCGCAGCCTGACCGCCGCAGAGATCCAAGCCGCATATGAAAAAAACACCGGCCTTGTCATCGCGGAAACGTTTCAGGGAAAAGACCCGCTCGCCGTCCCCGGGGTCCTTGTAAAAGGCCACGGCCCCTTCACCTGGGGGAAAAACGCGGCGGAATCCGTCTATCACGCAGTTGTGCTCGATAAGGTGGCGGAGATGGCGCTCCACACGCTGTCGCTTTCCCCCGCTGCGCCGCGTGTGCCGCAGCACCTTTTAGACAAGCACTATTTCCGCAAGCACGGTGCAAACGCCTATTACGGCCAGAAGTAGCACCGCCCCTGCTTCGCAAAAAACCGCTCCCAGCCTGTATGCCGGGAGCGGTTTTTTATTTTAACAGCATTTCATAGGTAAATTTCCCCATCGCGCTTTTTAAAAGCAGCCATGCCAAAAGCGCACAGACCGCGCCGATCCCGAGCAGCAGCCACACGCTGACGAGCAGGACCCCAGAAAACTGGCCCGTTACCAGCAGGATGACCGGGACGATCAGGAATACCGCGCCCTGCTGGGATTCCTCCACGCTCTGTGCCTTTGCCGAACGCCGCACAATCAGCGTGACGGCAATCAAGGAGATGGCGGGCGATACCAAAAGCAGTATGGCCGCCCAGCTTGCCCCCGGCAGCAAAAGCCCGCCTGCAAGGAAAAACAGCTCCGCCTCTACCACAACAAGCATGGCGAAAAACGAGAGGAAGGATACCAGCATGCTGAGCAAAAAGGACGCCGCCACCTTCGCACGGAAAATCTGCTTTAACGAAAGCGGGCTGTATAAAAGCGTTTCCAGCGTACGCCGCTCCTTTTCCCCCACAAAGGAGCTTGCCGCCATAACCGACGCCGTCATAATCGGGATCATGAGGAAAAACAACGGCATGATATAGTTTAAAACAAGCCCCGCAATTGTCATTTCAAGGCTGCCGCCCTGAAGCGATTGGGGCAGCATCCCCGCCAAGCTTTGAAAGTCCGGATCGTCCGGTGCAAAATGGATCAGGACAATAAACAAAGACGGCAAAAACACAGTGAGCACCAGCGGGACGATCAAAATCGCGGAAAACAGCCGCCGGTTGGCCGTAATCCCCTTAAAATCCTTTTTCATGAGCGACAGCATCGCACGGTTCATGGCCGTTCTCCTCCTTTTTGCCTGTCAGCGCGAAATAGATATCTTCCAGCGAAGGGTGTTTTAACGCAACAGAATAGACTGCGCCGCCTGCCTCCACAATCCTGCGGACCACAGCGGGCACCTCCTCTTCCGTATTGACGCTCATCTCATATGTCCGTTTCCCGGTTTGGCGCGCCATGAGCCCGTCTGGCATCCCCTCCGCACAGATATGCAGCGTTGCCCCCGGAAGCACTGAGGTCCGAAGCCCGTCCAGCGTCCCAAACGCCAATAACCGCCCCTCCTCCAGCAAGCCGTAGCGGGTGCAGATCTCCTGCGCATACCTCAGCTGGTGTGTACAGAGGAAAACGGTCGTCCCCATTTCCTGCGCCGTCTCTTGGATCATCCGGTTCACGGCCTGCGTGCTCTCCGGATCAAGGCCCGATGTCGGCTCATCGAGAAAGAGCACCTTCGGCCCCGGCAGCATCGCGCGGGCCAGCGAAAGCTTTTGCCGCATGCCGGTGGAATACGCGCCAAGCTTCCGTTCCCCGGCCTCCTCTAAATCGAGCTGTCTCAGCAGCGCAGCCGCCCGGCGTTTCCCCTCCGCCTCCGGGATCCCGAAAAGCGAAGCATAAAAGCACAGGTTCTGCATCCCGCTCAGGTTGTCGTACATCTGTGCATGCTCCGTCACAACGCCGGACAGCGCATGGACCTTTTCCGGCTCAGCCGCCGGATCAAGCCCGAAGACCCGGCAGCTTCCCGCCGAAGGCCGGAGCATGCCGGTCAACAGCTTAACGGTAGTGGTCTTCCCCGCGCCGTTCGGCCCTAAAAAGCCGAACACCTCCCCTTCCTCCAAGGAAAGCGAGACTTGCCTGACGGCCTGCTTTCCTCCGGGATATGTCTTCGTCAATTCCTCAAGCGCAATGGCCAGCATTTTCCTTCCTCCTGCCTGCCGCCGGCCTCCCGCTATGCGCGGGCGGGCCGGTTCTTTTCCCTTTGCACCCTATTGTAAGGGATCTCAGGGGAAAATGCAATATGACTCTTTTTACACGGCGTTCATAAATTGCCGCCGCAAAAAGGTACCGGACGGCCCGGGCATCCGTGCGCAGGCCTTGCGTCCCGCCCGTCCCCGTGCTACAATAAAGGCAAACCCCATAAGGAAAGCGAGTGTAAAAAGATGGACAAAGAAGTATTGCAGTACGTTTCTATGAAAACAAAGGAACTGATCGATTCGCCTACATGCAGCAGCGAGGCCAAAGAGGCGGCGCAAAGCTGGCTTGACGCAGTGGGGACTGACAAAGAACAGGCCCAAACCCTCTTGTATATCCAAGAGCTCGAAGAGGATATCATGCCGATCGACAACCTGATCGGCTTTGCCGAATCCGAGCAGGGGAAGGCATACTTCGGCCCGAAGGCGGCGGAAATTGCGGCGCATGCAAAAGAGATCAAGGCAAACGGCGCAAAATACTGCGACTGCCCGGCCTGCGCGGCGGTAGAAGCCATACTGGAAAAAAAGGGCGATATGGTAAAGCCAACGCCAGATAAGGAAGTTTTTATGTAGGGGTACGGTGTAACTCAGTAAAA
>ERZ1643249.3856-NODE-3856-length-12933-cov-4.695372_pt1 | contig 12933 bp, 11 predicted proteins | sample MGYA00579263_ERZ1643249 | MGnify/ENA primary metagenome ERZ1643249 (study PRJEB29033, sample SAMEA4952264) | chicken gut metagenome | biome: Broiler Chicken; feature: Gastrointestinal Tract; material: Caecum | place: Ireland | collected 2018 | study: Broiler...
AGAGATCCATTATTCTACGGTGGATATGACAGTGTTTGACCTTTATACAGGAGAATGTGAGATCATCAAGGCAGGAGCCTCATCCACATTTATAAAGAAGAAAGATTGTGTGGAGCACCTAAGCTCAACAAGTCTTCCCATTGGTGTAATGAACCATATCGAGATTGATTCCGTGAAGCGGAAGTTAGAGGACGGGGACTTTGTGATCATGGTGACAGACGGTGTGCTGGATGCGCTTCCGGTGGGAGAGCAGGACCTTCTTCTTGAGACGATCATACAAGGAACAGCGATGACAAATCCCCGGGAGATCGCTCATCATATACTGGAGCAGGTGCTGGCGTGGACGGGAAAAGAAACTGCGGACGATATGACTGTGTTGGCAGTGGGAATATGGGAAGTATAAGAAATCTTTGATTTTCGCAGAAGATTAGGGTATAGTTTACATATGATGAATAATGTGGAAAGAAAAGTAGAAGCGTTTATCAGAGAGCACGGCATGATAGAGAGAGATGACGTGGTGATTGCAGGTGTATCGGGCGGGGCGGATTCGGTATGCCTGCTTTTTGTACTCTGCACCCTGAAAGAAAAGATGGGGTTTCAGATCCACGTATGTCATGTGAATCACGGCCTGAGAGGAGCGGCTGCTGATGCGGATGAGGCATATGTGAAGTATCTCTGCGAAAAGATGAGTGTTCCATGCCGCTTTTTCCATGAAGATGTGGAATCATTTGCAAAAAAATGGAAACAATCTCCTGAGGAAGCCGGACGAACAGTTCGAAGAAATGCTTTCGAGGCCATGTGCAGGGAAAACGGCGGAACAAAGATCGCGACCGCACATCACCAGGGCGACAATGCGGAGACTGTTATCTGGAACATGGCAAGAGGAACGGGGCTGAAAGGGCTGTGTGGTATCCGGCCTGTGGAAGGGATATGGATCCGGCCGATTCTTACCCTCACAAGAGACGAGACCGAGCGCTGTCTTCAAGAGAACGGAGTCCTCTGGTGTGAGGATGCGACTAATGCGGAGGACGACTATACAAGAAACCGCATTCGCCACAACATTCTGCCCGTGTTGGAGGATCAGGTGAATCGGGGCGTTTCCCGTCATTTGGAGGAACTGTCCCGGCAGGCGGAGGAAGTGTGGGACTATCTGGAGCAAGGAACAGACCGGGCGTGGGAACGCTGCGTTCGTGTCCGTAATAGCCATGACGGGGGGAATGAAGCAGGCTGTTCTTTGTATGTTGATGAAGATGCATTCCGGGAGGAAATGCCGGCTGTCCAGAAACAGTTATTAAGGCGTTGCATTTCCCGTGTGAGGGGAAAGGAGAAGGATATTGGCGCTGTCCACGTGATCATGCTGGCGGAACTTTTCGCAAAGCAGACGGGACGAAGCATTGATCTGCCCGGAAATGTGAAAGCAAAGAAAATGTATGGCGGGGTGTCGCTGAGCCGGGAAGAGAAGTGCGGAAGCGGTGTGCCGGCAGAGGGCGTCCTATTGCCAGTTCCCGGAACGGTCATTTTACCGGGAACAGAGAAGAGCGGAAAACGGCGGAGAATAACCTGCCGTTTCCTGGAAGACACGGATTTAAAACAGGCGGAAGAGTTCCCTCAAAAAAGCTACACGAAATGGATTGATTATGATATAATTAAACATAGTCTTTCGGCGAGAACACGGCGGAGCGGCGACTATTTTACCATAGATGAAAGAGGAAGCCGCCAGAAGCTGAAATCATTTTTTATTAACGAGAAGATCTCGCAGGAAGAGAGGAATAAGATGCTTCTTATCGCAGACGGGGAGCACATCGTATGGATTCCCGGCAGACGGATGAGCCGGGCATACCATATCAGCGGCACGACAAAGAAGATTCTTGAGATAAACATTACGGAGGAATGAAAAATGGCAGAGACGATCAGAGTTCTGATCCCGGAAGAAAAGGCTGACGAGAGGATCAGGGAGTTGGGAAAGAAGATCAGTGATGATTATGCAGGCAAGCAGATTCACCTGATCTGTGTGCTAAAAGGCGGCGTGTTTTTTATGTGCGAACTGGCGAAGCGGATCAGCGTGCCGGTGTCCATGGATTTCATGTGTGTTGGAAGCTATGGGGACGGTACATCCTCCAGCGGTGTGGTGCGTCTGGCAAAGGACTTAGATGAGAGCATCGAGGACAAGGAAGTGCTGATTGTCGAAGATATCATTGATTCCGGGAATACATTGTACTATCTCATGGATATCTTAAAGAAGAGAAATCCGGCGAGCCTTCGCCTGTGCACTCTTCTTGATAAACCGGACCGCAGGGTGAAAGATGTGAAAGTGGATTACTGCGGATTCGAGATTCCCGATGAGTTTGTTGTGGGATATGGGCTTGATTACGCCCAGAAATATAGAAATCTTCCCTACATCGGAGTGGTGGAAGGACTGGAATAGGAAGGAGTAGCAGCTTTGGATAATAACAAAAATTACAGGAGTGTCAGCTTGTCTACGGTTATCATGTTCGTGGTGATCGTCGCGGCGGCGCTCTGGATGGCAGGACGGATGCAGATGCACCGGCAGGAGATGGCATATACAGACTTTGTCACTATGGTAGAGGATAAGAACGTCACAGACGTCTATATCGACCTGAACAGCGCCGTGCCTACGGGTACGGTGTCCTTCATGCTGAAGGACGAAGAGGGAACCCGCGTGGTTAATGTCTCCGATGTAGAAGAGGTGAAGGATCTCTTAGATGAGAATGATGTGAAATACAGTTTGTCAGCGATACCGGAGGAATCTATTCTCACGGCAGTCCTCCTTCCGCTGCTTATCACGCTTGGCGGCGTATTCCTTATCTTCTGGCTGATGAACCGCCAGAACGGCGGTGCCAATGCCAAGGCGATGAGCTTCGGCAAGAGCCGTGCGCGGATGGCCGGACAGGATGAGATCAAGGTGACCTTTGCAGATGTGGCAGGTTTAAAAGAAGAAAAAGAAGAACTGGTGGAGATCGTTGATTTTCTCAAGTCTCCCAAGAAATACGTACAGCTCGGGGCGCGCATTCCGAAAGGTGTGCTCTTGGAGGGGCCTCCGGGAACAGGAAAGACGCTGCTTGCAAAGGCAGTGGCAGGTGAGGCGGGCGTTCCGTTTTTCAGTATATCGGGTTCTGATTTTGTGGAAATGTTCGTGGGCGTTGGCGCGTCACGTGTGCGCGATCTCTTTCAGGATGCGAAGAGAAACTCACCGTGCATCGTGTTTATCGATGAGATCGATGCCGTGGCGAGACGCCGCGGAAGCGGCCTGGGCGGCGGACATGACGAGAGAGAGCAGACATTGAACCAGCTCCTTGTGGAGATGGATGGCTTCGGCGTAAATGAAGGGATCATCGTCATGGCGGCAACAAACCGTAAGGACATACTTGATCCGGCCATCTTAAGACCAGGGCGTTTTGACAGAAACGTTATCGTAGGACGCCCGGACGTAGGCGGGCGCGAGGAGATCCTAAGGGTTCATGCGAAGAACAAACCTTTGGGCGACGACGTGGACCTGCGCCAGATCGCACAGACTACCGCTGGATTTACCGGGGCGGATCTTGAGAATCTGTTAAATGAGGCCGCGATCCTTGCGGCAAAAGATAACCGTGTGTATATCCAGCAGCAGGATATCCGTCATTCATTTGTAAAAGTGGGTATCGGACCTGAGAAGAAGAGCCGCATCGTGTCAGATAAGGAGCGCCGGATCACGGCATTCCATGAGGCGGGACACGCGATCCTCTTCCATGTGCTCCCGGATGTGGGACCTGTGTATAGTGTATCCATCATTCCGACAGGCGGGGCAGGCGGTTATACGATGCCGCTTCCGGAGAAAGATGATATGTTCAACACGAAAGGGCATATGCTCCAGGAGATCACGGTTTCTCTCGGCGGACGTGTGGCGGAGGAAGAAATTTTCGACGACATCACAACCGGGGCATCTCAGGATATCCGTCAGGCAACCGCGATCGCAAAGTCAATGATCACAAAATTCGGTATGTCTGAGCGTCTTGGCTTGATCAATTATGACAATGACAATGACGAGGTGTTTATCGGGCGTGACTTCGGACACACATCAAGAGGTTATGGAGAGAAAGTCGCCGGCACGATTGACGAGGAAGTGAAACGGATTATTGATGAGTGCTACGCGAAAGCGCGCAGCATTATCAGAGAATACCACGATGTACTGGAAGCGTGTGCAGAGCTTCTGCTTGAGAAAGAAAAGATTACGCGCGGCGAGTTTGAGGCGCTGTTTGAGAACAGAGAGGCAGAGGAGGCTTGAATATATGAACAGAGACGCTCTGTTCTGCGACGGAACGCAGGATTATGTGATCCCTGCGGAGCCGGCGGAAAATGAGAAGATATTGCTGCGGTTCCGTACAGCACACAATGATGTGGAGGAAGTGAATCTCCTCACGGGCGAGCGCAGCTACGCGATGTGGAAAGCGGAAACTCGCGGTGAATTTGACTATTACGAGATTGAATGGCAGTTAGGGCGGGAGCCTTTCCGTTATTCGTTTGAGATAAAAAAAGGGGAGCAGATCTGTTATTATAACCGTTATTCAGTCTCGGACCATAAAGAGGACTATTACGCCTTTACTGTTGTTCCGGGGTTTTCTACGCCGGACTGGGCGAAAGGGGCAGTGATGTACCAGATCTTCGTGGATCGTTTCTATAACGGAGATCCTGACAATGATGTGCAGGACCGGGAGTATATCTATATCGGAGCTCCCAGTGCAAAGATCAGGGACTGGGACCAGGTGCCGGCCGCGAAGGATATCCGCAACTTTTACGGCGGAGACCTGCAGGGTGTGATGGATAAGCTGGATTATCTCCAGGAGCTGGGGGTTGAAGTTATTTATTTCAACCCGCTCTTTGTATCGCCGTCCAATCATAAGTATGACATACAGGATTATGACTATATTGATCCTCATTATGGAAAAATCGTCGCTGACGGCGGCGAGGTACTTCCGGAGGGAGCGCAGGACAATATCGGCGCGACGAAATATCAGAAGCGGACAGGAGATATCCGCAACCTTGAGGCGAGCAACGAGCTTTTCGCATGCCTGGTAGCAGAGATGCATAAGCGCGGAATGCGTGTGATCATAGACGGCGTGTTCAATCACTGCGGTTCTTTCAACAAGTGGCTGGACCGTGAGAGGATCTACGAGCGGCAGACAGAGTATTCCAAAGGCGCCTTTGTGAGCGCGGACAGCCCGTACAGAGGATTTTTCCATTTCTTTGATGAGAGAGACGAGGCGTGGCCCTATAATCACAGCTACGATGGATGGTGGGGACATGATACTTTACCGAAGCTGTCCTATGAGGATTCGCCGGAACTTGAACAATATATTATGAACATAGGAAAGAAGTGGGTTTCGCCACCTTATAATGTGGATGGCTGGAGACTGGACGTGGCGGCGGATCTCGGATGCAGCAACGAATATAACCATATGTTCTGGAAGAGATTCCGGAAAGAAATAAAGACAGCCAATCCGGAGGCAATCATTCTTGCGGAGCATTATGGCGATCCTGCGGAGTGGCTTCAGGGTGACGAGTGGGACAGCGTGATGAACTATGATGCTTTCATGGAGCCGCTGACATGGTTCCTTACGGGAATGGAGAAGCACAGTGATGAGCGGCGGACAGATCTGTGGGGCAATGCGGATAATTTCGTGGGCGCGATGCGTCACTTTATGGCGAGTATGCTTACGCCTTCTCTTCAAGTGGCGATGAACGAGTTGTCCAACCACGATCATTCCCGCTTTTTAACCCGGACGAACCACATTGTGGGCCGCGCTGAGCACGTGGGCGCAAAAGCTGCGGAGGAAGGCATAAACCATGCGGTTATGAGAGAGGCAGTGGTCGTACAGATGACGTGGATTGGAGCGCCGACCATCTATTATGGAGATGAAGCGGGGCTGTGCGGATTTACAGACCCGGATAATCGCCGGACGTTTCCCTGGGGAAAAGAAGACAAGGAACTCTTTGAGTTTCACAAAGAGATGATCAAGATCCATAAAGAAGAAAAACCGCTTCGGAAAGGATCAATAAAGCTTCTTTTTGCTGACAATAATGTTCTGGCATACGCGCGGTTTGAAGGTGATAAGCAGATCGTCGTTATACTGAATAACAGCAAAGAATTAAAAGAGGTGACTGTTCCGGTATGGCTGTGCGGAGTGCCGAAAGAGGGACGCATGGAGCGCCTCATCTATACATATGAGGAAGGATATACGACAGCGTATGATGAATATATCGTAGGCAGCGGCGAGATTGTCATCAATATGGGGAGGCACTCGGCGGTAGTGCTCAAGCCTGCCGGGACAATCAAGATCTAAATACAAGCGGGGAGTTCCAGAGGGGGACTCCTCATTCTTTCTGTATAGAACAGACAGGAGGGCGGATTTACAGTGGAGAAAACAGGAGGAGAGGAATGACAAAGAAAATAGCAGTCGTAAATGATTTGTCGGGATTCGGGCGGTGCTCCCTTACGGCAGCGATACCGGTGATAGCAGCTATGGGCGTGCAGCCCTGTCCCCTGCCGACAGCGGTATTGAGCGCGCAGACAGGTTATTGGAGTTATTTTATAGACGATTATACAAAAAAGATGGAAAACATCTACCGGGAATGGGAAAAGATGAATGTACGGTTCGACGGTATCTATACCGGGTTCTTGTCAGATATCGGGCAGATCCGGCAGACAGAACAGTTTCTGGACATTTTTTTCAGTGAAGGGACATTTCTCCTCGTAGATCCTGTTATGGGAGATAACGGGGCGCGGTTTGGAATCTTTTCAGAAGAATTCCAGTACGCCATGCGGGAGTTGGTGCGCCGTGCAGATATTATTACGCCAAATTTGACAGAACTGTGTCTGCTCGCGGGTGAGGATTGCAGACTTGCCGAAGCAGATGCCGGAGAGAAAAGTCAGATCATAAAAGCGGCGGAGCAGATGGCAGGAGATGTGATGGCAGCAGGTCCCATGGAGGCAGTAGTTACGGGGATTCGTTTCCGGGAAGAAGAGAACGGAAAGGAAATGGTGGGAAATCTTGCGGTCACTCGGGAAGGTGCGGAACTTTTTGCCACAGAGTTTGTAGGAGAGAGCTATTCCGGGACAGGCGACCTTTTCGCCTCGGTGATCGCCGGGGGAAAAGCCCGGAGATATACACTGGGAAACAGCGTCAGGCTGGCGCAGACGTTCGTGGGAGCGGCGATACAGGATGCAGTGAAAGAGGGCGTGCCGAGGAATGAAGGGGTAGAGTTTGAAAGACATCTGGGGATGCTGGCTAATGCGGGGCTGACAGTGTAACGGCATACAAAATTTTGGGTTTTGTTCTTTTTTATTTTGTCAGCACTTCAATCCCGTCTTCTTTTACGAGCACCATATATTCGATCTGTGCGGACAGTCCGTCATCGATGGTGTATACGGTCCACCCGTTATCTTCATCCACAAAGAAGTCAGGGCTTCCTTCGTTGATCATGGGCTCGATGGTGAACATCATGCCCGGAACAAGGAGCATCTCGCTGCCCTTGGGTGTTACGTAGCTTACAAAGGGCTCTTCATGGAAGGCGAGTCCGATGCCATGTCCGCCGATCTCCTCTACTACGGAGTATCCGTTTGCTTTAGCGTGGCTGTTGATGGCGTCCGCGATATCGCCGAGATGTCCCCATGGTTTTGCGGCTGCGAGACCGCGTTCCACACATTCTTCCGTGACGCGGATAAGGCGCTCCGCACGTCTGGAGATCTTACCCATCTTGAACATGCGGGAAGCATCTGAGAAATAGCCTTCGAGGATGGTAGACACGTCTACATTGATAATGTCTCCTTCCTGAAGAATGATATTCTCATCGGGAATACCATGGCACACTTCGTTATTGAGAGAAGTGCATACACTCTTTGGGAAGCCTTGATAATCAAGGGGTGCGGGGATGCCGCCGTGCTCTACTGTGAAGTTGTGTACGATGTTGTCGATCTCCGCTGTGCTCATGCCGATATGGATGTGTTTTGCTACCTCGTCAAGGACAGCTGTGTTAAGCGCTGCGCTCTTTTTGATCATCTCGATCTGCACAGGGGTTTTGAGCAGATCACGAGTGGGTACAATCTCCCCTCTCTCCGCATGTAAAAGTATTTTTTCTTCGATGGGCATATGGCATTTCTTATATTTCCTGCCGCTGCCGCACCAGCAAAGGTCATTTCTTTCCATGGATAACATCTCCTCTATCTTCTTCTATATTTCTAATGTGGTTTTCGTATATTTTATGCTCCTGATTCTTACGAAAAGAGACAGACCGTCCGGTCAGAATTTATGGATGAACAGACCGCTTCTAAGCTTGGGTTCAAACCATGTGGACTTAGGCGGCATGAGCAGCCCATGATCTGCAATCCGAAGAAGCTCTTCCATGGACGTAGGATGCATGGAAAAGGCGATTCCCCCGGATTCGTCCGCAGCCTGTTCCAGTGCGTTGAACCCTTTGATCTCCCCGATGAAGCGGATGCGGGGATCGGTCTTTGGATCATGGATGCCTAGGACTGGAGAAAGGATATGCTCCTGAAGAATGGAGACATCCAGCCCTTTGACCGGATCCCCTGATATCATATCGGGCTTTGCCTGAAGGCGGTGCCACATGCCGGCGGAGTACACACCGAATTCCCCCTTGCGAGAAGGACGAAAGGGTATGTTTTCTGTTACTATTATATTAAAGCTGTCTTTTATCTTATCAAAAAATTCACTGATTGTATACCCGTTTTTGTCCGTAACTACACGGTCATACCCATATATTGCCAGCTCGTCAGAGGGGAAGAGTACACTTAAGAAAAAATTATACTCTTCAGTCCCGGAACTCCCCGGATTGGCCGCTCTTCGGGATAGTCCGACCTTTACCGCGGAGGCGGCTCTGTGATGTCCATCCGCGATATAGAGGTGGTCTGTCTCTTTGTAAAGACGGAAAATATTCTCAATGTCCTCCGGGCTTTCAATCTTCCAGATCTGATGGCGGACAGCGTCGTTGCTCGTAAAGTCATACAAAACAGTACCCTGTTTTATCTTGTTTAATATGTGTCGAAGCTCTTCATTGGGACGATGGGTGAGGAAGATGGGGCCGGTCTGTGCGCTGCATGTATCGATATGCCGTATGCGGTCCTGTTCTTTCGCCTCGAGCGTGTTCTCGTGCCTTAAGATCACGCCGTTCAAGTAATCGTCGATCGAGGCACAGCCTACAAGTCCTGTCTGGGTTCTCCCGTTCATAGTGAGCGCATAGATATAGTAACAGTCTGTTTCCTCCTGAATAAAAGAACCGTCCTGTATCATGCCGTCTAAGACAGTCCGGGCAGTCTCGTAAACTTTTTCGGAATAGATATCAGTCCCTTCGTTAAGAAGAGTCTCGGCGCGGTCGATCTTCAAAAACGACATCGGCTCAGCCTCAACAATGCTGCGGGCTTCCGCACTGTTATATACGTCATAGGGGAGAGCGGCGATGGAAGGGGCCAGCTTTGGTGCCGGGCGAAAGGCCCGGAAAGGTCGGATGATACTCATAAAGTCTCCTTTTCTACGGATTTTACCACGGCAAAAGATGCTGGCGTGCAAAACCAGTCCTGTCTTTTGCCAAACATTTGCAACAAAGACATTTTAACACAGAAATCCATGTTCTGCCACCGCATGATCCGACAAAAACCGCTATTCCCCCTTGCCCAAGGGGTGAAAATATAGTAGTATTAAGACCTGAAGGAGAGATAAATAGTATGTGGTATTGGATAGTGATGATTGTACTTGCTGTCGGCAGTTTTTTAATGTTGGCAGTGTCCTTTGCAGGTATAAAAAGACGAAATGATATGGCGGTAAATGTAAGAGGCCGCAGATATGAAGATGAAGAAGATTATGACGAGCTGCGCCGCAGAACCGGACGGGAAGCGCCGCAGACACCTCAGGAACGCCCCCGCAAGAAAAAGAGGAGGCAGTGGAAGATCTTATTGGAGGATATTGACAGCTGGGATAAGTACACATTTACCTTTTATGATTCGGTCGGGATCGGAAGAGGAAGCGATGGAAGTATGTACGAGAAATACCTGCCCATCTTGGGAGACGGCAGGGTTTCTAAGATACACTGTGCCATCATTCACAAGGGCGACAGCCTGTATTTGAAAGATGAAGGATCGAGAAATGGCACTTTCTTAAATGGCGAGCGAATAGCTGGCCCTGCTGCTATCCAGAGAGATGATATTATCGGAATCGGAGAGACTCGCCTGGAGGTACAGAGGATACTGAGGGAGAGCGACCAGTAGGTAAAACGGCAGACCGGCCGGGAGTGCGGCAAGAGGGCTGCCTGACAGCCGGTTCTGTCACAGAACGGATCAGATGTGCATATACTAGGCATATAACGTCTGTCCGGGAGTGAATAGCATGAATGAAAGAATGCCTTATTATATGGCGTATCCGGTGCCATTTTCATATGATGATGAGAGAACAGAGAGAATGGATATTGAATACTTAAGGAGCATGTATCCGGATCTGCCCAAGCGCCTCCTTCCCTATGTGGAGGAAGAGTGCGACCGAATGGAATATGAGAACAGTATGGTGTACGACCAGTACCCGGATAAGCTGCAGCTGAAGCTGATGTGCGGACGGATATGCGACAATGTGTGCCGGCATGAGCGGCTTAACATCAGTGCCTCAGACAGGAGCAGCGGCAGGGAGAGTGATCCGGGCGCGGATATAGAAGCGCAGTCCATAAGGGATCTTGTGGAAGTGATGCTTTTTCAGGAGATCTACCGGCGCAGGTGCGACCACCGCAGAAGGTGCAGACGCTTATTTTGACGCGGGCGTGCCGCACTTGCATGGCTGAAAAGACTTTAGGAGACAGAAGGAAAGAAACAGATGAAAAAAAATCTTATTTTTATAGGCATGCCTGCGGTCGGAAAGAGCACGGTCGGAATTGTAGTGGCAAAACGGCTGGGCATGCGGTTTATCGATACAGACCTTCTCATTCAGGAACAGGAAGGCAAGCTGCTTCGAGAGATTATTGCCGAGGTGGGGGAGGAAGGGTTTTTAAAGATTGAGAATCAGGTGAACTCTTCCGTAAAGGCGGAGAATTCCGTGATCTCGCCGGGCGGGAGCGTGATTTATTGCAAAGAAGCCATGGAACATTTTAAAAAGATAGGAACGGTAGTATATTTAAAAGCTTCCTATCAGACAATAAAAAAGCGGATACGCAACCCGAAGAAAAGGGGTGTCGTGCTGCGTGAGGGGCAGACTTTCAGAGATCTGTATAATGAGCGCATTCCGTATTTTGAAAAATATGCGGATATCACGGTGTCTGAGGAGGGGTGCCGTATTGAGGAGACGATAGAAAATGTTCTGAAAGCGGTAAAAAACCGTAGAAACGAGACGAGAAAAAACCGCAGGTTCCCAAAAAACTTGACAATCAGGCATAGTTCAAAGTAAAATAGGACTTTGGATAAGACAGAATTAATAAGTCAAAAAGTACAGATATGAAAAATAGAATCTAAATCGAGGTGCGAAATGGAGCAATATATCATCAAAGGCGGGAATCCGCTTGTAGGCGAGGTCGAGATAGGCGGTGCGAAGAACGCGGCCCTTGCGATCCTTGCAGCAGCGATTATGACAGATGAGACAGTTCTGATCGATAATCTGCCGGATGTTAATGATGTGAATGTAATGCTGGAAGCGATCAGTGGGATCGGAGCCATGGTGCAGCGTATCGACAGGCACACTGTGAAGATCAACGGCAGTACGATCGGCGATTTCAATATCGAATATGATTATATTAAAAAGATTCGTGCTTCTTATTATCTGCTCGGCGCCCTGCTTGGCAAGTACAGACGCGCTGAAGTTGCCCTGCCGGGCGGTTGCAATATCGGAAGCAGACCAATTGACCAGCATCTGAAAGGTTTCCGCGCGCTTGGAGCGGATGTGGATATTGAGCACGGAAAGATCGTTGCGGAGGCAGATAAACTGCGCGGAACCCATCTGTATTTTGACGTGGTGACAGTGGGTGCGACGATCAATGTGATGATGGCGGCGGCAATGGCAGAGGGCACGACCATCATGGAGAATGTGGCGAAGGAGCCTCACGTGGTTGATGTGGCGAACTTCTTAAACAGCATGGGTGCAAATATCAGAGGAGCGGGGACGGACGTGATCAAGATCCGGGGTGTCAGATCCCTTCATAAGACGGAATATTCTATTATACCGGATCAGATCGAAGCAGGAACATTTATGTTTGCCGCGGCGGCAACAAAAGGGGATATTACGGTCATGAATGTGATTCCCAAACATCTTGATGCCACTATCTCAAAGCTGATAGATATAGGATGTGAGGTTGAGGAGTTCGACGATGCAGTCCGTGTTGTCGCAAAAGGAAGGCTTTACAGCACTCAGGTCAAGACGCTTCCGTATCCGGGATATCCTACGGATATGCAGCCTCAGATCGGAGTGGCGCTTGCACTTGCAAATGGAACGAGCACTATCACGGAGAGTATTTTTGAAAACCGTTTTAAATATCTCGGAGAGTTGGCGCGCATGGGAGCACAGGTTAAGGTAGAGGGTAATTCTGCTACGATTGAAGGTGTGGAGAAGTTCTCGGCAGCACGGGTGAGCGCGCCGGACCTAAGAGCGGGCGCGGCCCTGTGTATTGCGGGACTTGCAGCAGACGGCATCACGATTGTGGACGATATCACTTATATTCAGAGGGGATATGAGCGTTTCGAGGACAAATTAAGAAGTCTCGGCGGCATGATCGAGAAGGTGGCCAGCGAGAAAGACATCCAGAAGTTCAAGCTGAAAGTTGGATAATATCGTATAAAAGGTATTGACATTTTGTCTTTTCCAATGTAAAGTTTCTGTAGGAGCAAATATAATAATAAAACTTTCTCTTATTCAGAGCAGTGGAGATACAAAGGATCTGTGAAGCTGCGGCAAC
>ERZ1643249.3857-NODE-3857-length-12932-cov-4.805622_pt1 | contig 12932 bp, 12 predicted proteins | sample MGYA00579263_ERZ1643249 | MGnify/ENA primary metagenome ERZ1643249 (study PRJEB29033, sample SAMEA4952264) | chicken gut metagenome | biome: Broiler Chicken; feature: Gastrointestinal Tract; material: Caecum | place: Ireland | collected 2018 | study: Broiler...
CAAAGCCTGCTGATACCTAATTTATTAACTTTGAAACTTATTATACGAGGAGGAGACAAGATGACGATTTTACCGGTGAGCGATCCGGCCTTTGCGCCGTACGGCCGCGTGGTCGAGGGATACGATACGGACGCGCTGCTGGGCGTGCTGTGTGAAAAGACCCCCAAGCCGGAAGAGGGCACGATGTATGAACCATCCGTTGCGGCGCTTGAGGCGCTGCCCGCCGCCGCGGCGTTTTCCAGCCGCTTTTACGGCGGCATGCCGGTTCAGGTGGGCTGCTGCAACGGGCACAACACCGTTTTAAACTGCTTGGAATACCACCGCGACAGCGAGCTGAATATTCCGGCGGACGACGTGATTTTCCTTGTGGCAACCATGACGGACATACAAGACGGCGTGCTGGACACGTCGGCCGTGCGGGCGTTTTCCGCAAAGGCGGGCGAGGTGGTGGAGCTTTACGCCACCACGCTCCACTACGCGCCGTGCAGCGCCGAAATGCAGGAGGGCTTCCGCGTGGCGGTCGTCCTGCCAAAGGGCACGAACTTGAAAAAGCCGGATATCCGCCCCGGAAACCAAGAGGACAGGCGGCTGTTTGCCGCGAACAAGTGGCTGCTTGCCCATCCGGACGCGCCGGAGGCAAAGCAGGGCGCTGTGGTGGGCCTTTCCGGCGAGAACATCGACATAGCCGGGCTGATTTGACCCGGCGCCCCGGCCACAGGGGCCAAACGACCGAAAAAAGCAAAAATAAAGGAGGAACTGGATATGCAGAATATTCCAAATGTAAAAATGGGGCTGATTTCCGTCAGCCGGAGCTGTTTCCCTGTTGCGCTGTCGCAGCGCCGCCGCGAAGCGGTGGCCGCCGCCTATGCCCAGCATGGTGAGATCTATGCATGCCCTATCACGGTGGAGACCCAGACGGACGCGCAGAAGGCCGTCGCCGATGTGAAGGAAAACGGCGTAAACGCGCTGTGCGTCTTTTTGGGCAACTTCGGCCCGGAGACGCCGGAGACGATGATCGCGCAGTTTTTTGACGGCCCGGTGATGTACGTGGCTGCGGCGGAGGGCGACGGCGACTTGTTCGACGGGCGCGGCGACGCATACTGCGGCATGCTCAACTGTTCGTATAACCTGGGGCTGCGCAACATCAAGGCCTTCATCCCGGAGTACCCGGTCGGCACCGCGGAAGAGGTTGCGGGCATGATCGCGGAATTTGTCCCGGTGGCGACGGCCCTGCTCGGCCTGCGGGATTTGAAGATCATCACCTTCGGCCCGCGTCCGGACGACTTTTTGGCCTGCAATGCGCCGGTCAAGCCGCTTTACAACCTAGGCGTCGAGATCGAGGAGAACTCGGAGCTTGACCTGCTGGTGGCGTACCGCGCGCATGCCAACGACCCGCGCATCCCGTCGGTGATGGCGGACATGGCCGCAGAGCTTGGGGAAAACAACAAATACCAGGGCGTGCTGCCGCGCCTGGCGCAGTACGAGCTCACCCTGCTCGACTGGGCCGAGGAGCACAAGGGCGCGCGCCGCTATGTGGCGATTGCGGGCAAGTGCTGGCCGGCCTTCCAGACGGAGTTCGGCTTTGTCCCGTGCTATGTCAACAGCCGCCTGACCGCAAAAGGCATCCCGGTCAGCTGTGAGGTGGATGTTTACGGCGCGCTGAGCGAGTACATCGGCATCTGCGTCACCGGAAAGCCGGTCACGCTTTTGGACATCAACAACAGCGTCCCCGCCGCGATCTACAACGAGGATATCGCGGGCAGGTACGATATCCGCTTAAACGAGACCTTTATGGGCTTCCACTGCGGCAACACGGCCTCCTGCCTGCTCAAAAACGCGCATATGGGCTATCAGCTCATCATGAAGCGCCAGCTTGAGCCGCAGCTGGCGGAGCCGGACATCACGCGCGGTACGATGGAGGGCGATATCAAGCCGGGCGACATCACCTTCTTCCGCCTGCAGAGCAACGCCGCGGGCGAGTTAAAGGCGTATGTCGCACAGGGCGAGGTCTTGGACGTGCCGACCCGCAGCTTCGGCAGCATCGGCATTTTCTCCATCCCGGAGATGAACCGCTTCTACCGCCATGTCCTGATCGAAAAGCAGTATCCGCACCACGGCGCAGTGGCCTTTGCGCACTGCGGCAAGGCGCTCTATGCGCTCTTTAACTTCCTTGGCATCGCGGATCTCTCCTAGAATCAGCCGAAGTCGCTTCCGTATCCGACGGAAAACCCCTTCTGCTGAGGATGGCTTTAAAACGCCCCATGCCGTTTGCAGACGGCACGGGGATACGATAAAAAGGCAGGCGCGCACAGCATGCTGTGCGCGCCTGCCTTTTGCCTTTTTGTCAAGGCCTGCGGCGTACCCGCTCTATAAAAGGTAGTCCGAAAGCTCTTTTAAAAAGCTGCGGATCCGCTCCGGCGACTGCCGGTAGTTGATGCGCGTGCCCGCCTTTTCGATGGTGATAAAGGCGTTGTCGACAAGCGCGTTCATATGGTGCGACACCGTCGCGGGGGAAAGGCCGGTCAGTGCGCAGACGTCCTGCCCGCATAAGGGGGCCTGCTTTAGGGCGGAGAGGATTTTGAGGCGCTGGCGGTCGTCGATCGATTTTAACTGGCGGGCGAGCGCGGCGGTCTGCTCCTCGTCTGTGTCGGCGAGGCTGCGCAGCTGCTCGAAGCAGCAGCCGACCATCATCAGGCGTTCGTCCAGCTCGCCGGTCATAATCCGCAGCGTAGCGCCCGCCAAAATGGCGGCCTGCGGCCGGACGGTGATTTCGTCTACGTCGAGCAGGAGGTGGTAGTGCTCCTCCAAGGCGCGGCGGGGGTCTTGGGCAAGGCGCGCCTTCACCAGTGCGATGGCCTCTTCAAACAGCGGCTGCAATGCGGGTATGTGCTTTCGATAGGCCTCCGCCGGGGCGCGCAGGAGGGATTCCAGCCGGTCCAAGTATTCGTCTGTGTGCCGCCACACCATCAAGGCCTTCCAGTTTGTCTCCGGCAGGTCGCCGGATTGTTCAAGCGAGCGGATCAGGGCGGCTTCGCTGTAATCCGCCGCCTCCTCGTCAAACGCCTTCAGGTCGACGTCGCTTATCGTGGAGGCGATTTGGAAGCGCACGGCGGCGCGCATCCCCTCGTCCGCAATATCACGCAGGCGGATCCCCTTTTCCAGTATGGCGGAAAGCGCCATGGCCGGGGAGGAAAACTCCGAATCGGGCTGGTCGAAAAAGAGGCTGGCCGCATCCGGCGGGATGCGCCCGGCCTCCTGCGCCATGTCGCGGTACAGCGCGGAAAGCGGCGGGATAAAGTGGGAAAAGCGCTCTTTGATCACCTCTTTTGGGATGTGGCGGCGCTGGCACAATGCGCCGAAATAGCTTTCGATATCATACGGCTCATCCGGATCGTCCGGATGCTTTTGGCAGTAGAAGTATTTTGTCAGGAGGGCGGCGCACTCCATGCGCACCAGCGGCTCCGTTGTGTAGTGCAGGATCATCCTTTCACCCGCCCTTTCATTTTTCCTCCATCATATCATAAAACGGCCAAAACCGCAAATCACATGCCTTGAAACCCCTTTGTGCGGGAGATCGGCAGAAAGGCAAGAAGCAGGAAGGCGCCCGCGATCAAAAAGGTCGCCCAGACCGGGCAGAAGGCCGCGGCCGCCGCACAGAGGAGGCTTCCCACCGGCAGCATGGAGGTGAGCGCCGCATTGGCAAGCCCGGAGACGCGCGCCATATACGACTGGTCCACCTGCTCCATAAACAGGGCGTTGAAGAGGACGGTGATGACGCCGATCGCCGTGCCGATGAGCAGAAGCCCCGCCATTAAGACGGCTGTGCGGGCGGCGGCGCCGGGCGCAAAGGCGGCTGCTGCAAAGACCGGATAGGCCGCGGCTGTCGCCGTGCAGGAGAGCGCCAGCAGTGTGCGGCGCTTTAAGCGTGCCAGCAGCTTTGGCGTGAGGAACGAGCCTGCCCCCATCGCGGCCGTCAGGACCAGCCCGGCGGCGGAGAGCATCTGCGGGCCCATGCCGAGTGTGTCCGCAAGGAAGACCGTCTGGAACGTGCTGTAGGGGACGGATGAAAAGTTTAAAAAGGCGCCGAGCAGCAAAAGCGTACGGACGACCGGCTTTTTGATGACGTAGAAAAATCCGGCCTTCAGATCCGAAAGGTAGGAGGCGCCCACCTCCCCCGGCGCCGCCGGTTCCTCCTTTATGCGGATGGTGGCGATGATGCCCGCGCAGATCAAAAAGGAGAAGGCGTCGATGAGCAGGGCCGTCGTACTGCCGAAAAGCCCGATGATCCCGCCCGCGCACGCCGTACCGATGAGCTCCACCACGCGCCCCACAGCGCCTTTGAACGCCGAACCGGGCGTGTAAAGCTCGGGCGGCAGGAGCATGGGCGAAAGGGCGGCGCTGGCGGGGGACTCAAAGGCCTCCACCGTGGAATTGACCAGCACAAAGCCGAACAGCACCGCCGCGTTCAGCATCCCCATGCCGTACAGCGCCGCTGTGACGGCGACGGTGAGGAAGCGGACCGCATTGCAGGCGACGATGGTGCGCACTTTATGCATCCGCTCGCTGAGCGCGGCGGCGAACGGCTGGAGCAGGACGGTCGGCAGGTAGTTGACCGCCAGAATCAGCGCGATCATGGCGGCGCTGCCCGTCACTTCGTACAAAAGCCAAGAGAACACGATGGCGTCGATCGAATCGCCGAAGCGGCTGATGTTGTATCCGACAATGGTCTTCATAAAATTGCGGTGGGAGAAGAGCGGCCGGTAGCACATATTTTTCGATGACATACGAAACACTTCTTTCATATTTATCTTATGAACAGAGTATAGCGCATTGTTTCAAGGATGTCAATATAATATTTTTATATTTATCAAAATATCAAATCATATCATTCGATGCTCATAAAAATAAAGCGTTTTGGGCGGGCCGCCCGCTTATCCGGGGACTAAAGCAGGTGCTTTTTGCGCGCTGTCTCCCCGGAATAGCCGCGGTTTTTCCGCACAATCAAAAAAAGCTTGGAACCGCAGTTCCAAGCTTTTTTATTTATTGGAGGGCCCGTCCTTATCAAGCGGGGCGCTGTCCCTGCGGCTTCGGTTCCGCCTTTTCCTTGTGGCGGATCTTGTGCAGGGCGGAGGAGAAGTAGCAGAGGCCGACCCCGATGGGCAGATAGAACGTGATCATGCGCCAGAGCAGCATGATGAGGTTGACGACGCCGCGGTCCGGGCAGAACGGGGAAAAGAACGTGTAAAAGCTGTACTCTGCGCCGCCGGACGCGCCGGGGAGCGGCACGAAGGACGAGATCATGGTGACAAAGGCCTGCGCGCAGACCACAAGGCCGGGGGTGAGCGCCGTCACATGGAAGGCGCGGAACAGGAAATACGGGATCAGGAAGAAGGCGGTCAGCTGCAAAAGCGACAGCACCATGGAAGAGCACATCATCCCGATATGCCTGTGCAGCATGGAAAACCCCTCGTGGAAGGAGGCAAGCTCCCCCTCGATATAGGCGATAGTCTTTTCCTTGTTTTTGATGATCCGGATTTTGGCCAGAAGCGAAATTAAGCCGACGGCGATTTTGTGCGTGAACTTCCGGAAAAAGCAGACCGACAGCAAAAACAGCATGACCGCGGTGTTGATCAGAAAGCCCACGAAGACCAGATAGCCGAAGCCGCTGACGAGCGAGGAAAAGTAGTTCCAGCGCAGGATGAGCACCACGGCGGAATACAGGGTAAGCGCGATTTGGTACAAAATGAAGCGCACGATGAGCGAGCCCATCGCCACGCCCAGCGGAAGGCCGGTTTTGGTCATGTGATAGGCCTGTACGGGCTGGCCGCCGGTGGCCGAAGGGGTCAGGTTATTGAAAAGCTGGCCGATCATGGTTGTGGCGAACGTGTCGCCGAAGCGGTGGCTTTTGCAGTAGCACACCACCACGCTGTGCAGGATCGACGCCTCCAAAAGCCAGTAGCAGACGATCATGGCCACGCCGCCCAGGATCCAGAGGCCGTTTGCCTGCTGGATGAGCAGCAGGATGTTGTTCCAGCCTGTGGACCAGACGACATAGGCCACAAGGACGATCAGGACCAACCCCAAAAACACAAGGTTCTTTTTCTTTAATTCCATATACTCTCCTTCAAGTACAGCCGGGGAATGGGTTTTGGATACCGGCCGAAGCCGGAAAAAAGCGGGGCGCCCCGGCCGCATGTTTTCTATCAAACGCACCATCTATACGCCCTGCTGTTGTATATCATAGCGTGGACGGGCAGTAAAGTCAAGAGACGGCCTGTAAATAGCGGGGAAAAGGCAGAAAAAGGCGGTTTTGGGCCGTATCCGCCTTTTTCTGCCGGATCTGCGCGCGCCGTGCGCCGAAACCGCAGAAAACCGCACGCCAAGCCGCACGGGCGCCCGCTGGCGCGGCAGGGCGCACCGGGCGTCAGCGGGTATTTTTTTCACAGATATCCCGCACCGCGGCGTAGGCCGCGCAGAGGCTTTCAAAGGAGACCCGGCAGTTTGCCGGGCTGGTGGAGGGCAGGAGCACGGCGGCCCGCCCCGCCGGTTTCTCCCAAAAGCGGCGGTAGAGGGAAAACGCCTTCTGCCCGGTGCAGAAAACCGCCTCGATGGGGGCGTGCGCCAAAATGCGCTGCGGGTCGTTTGGGACGGGCGAACGGATGCTTGCGTCGTCCGCGCCGCGTATGGAGCAGGAGGCAAGCACGTCCCAAAGCGCAAAGCCGCGGGACAAGGCAAGGCTGCGCCGCTCCGCAGCCGTCTGGGGGAACGGGACGCAAAACAGCTCGGCCATCACCCGCCAGAAGCGGTTTTGCGGATGGGCGTAGTAAAAGTGCGCGGCGCGCGATTTCGGCGAGGGGATGGAACCCAAGATCAAGACGCGGGACGCGGCGTCGAAGACCGGCTCCAGCTCATGGACGACGCGCGTCCGGCCGCCGTCCGGCTTTGGCTTTTGCATAAGGCTTTCCTCCTTTCGGCCGGCGCGCCGGGCGCCCGGCCTTGTGCATGGCCATTATACGCCGTTTTGCCGTGCGGTGCAAGCGCGGCTTGTTTTTCATGCGCAAAGGCGTATAATGGAAGGGAGGAAGCGGCAAGGCGGCGCGTTTTACACGGCGGCCTTGCCGCAGGGAAGACGAAAGGGGCGTTTTTTGCAATGCAAGAGGAAATATTGGAGGCCGTGCGCACGGCTGTGCGCGAGCTCATCCGGACGGCGAAGCTGGGACAGGGGGATCTGCTGGTGGTGGGCTGTTCCTCCAGCGAGATCTTGGGGGAGGCCATCGGCACGCATTCCAGCGCGGACGCGGCGGACGCAGTGGTCTCCGCCCTGTTCCCGGTGCTTGAGGAGGCGGGCGTGGCGCTGGCGGCCCAGTGCTGCGAGCACTTAAACCGCGCGCTGATCGTGGAAGCGGCGTACGCCGCCCGCCACGGCCTCCCGGTTGTAAACGCCGTCCCCCAGCCGAAGGCGGGCGGCTCTTTTGCCACAGCCGTATACCGCAGGATGGCGCATCCCGCCGCGGTGGAGCACGTGGCCGCGGATGCGGGGATGGACATCGGGGACACGCTCATAGGGATGCACTTAAAGGAAGTGGCGGTGCCGGTCCGGCTTTCGGTGCGGAAGATCGGGGCGGCAAACTTAGTCTGCGCGCGCACGCGCCCGAAATACATCGGCGGCGCCCGCGCGGTGTACGATGAAGCCCTGATGTGAGGCCGCCTGCCGCCGCGGTTAAGAAGGCTTTTTCCCAGCGTGCCGCCTCCCTTTTTGAAAAAGGGAGGCTCTTTTTTTGCCTTTTTGCAGCCCTCTTGCAAAGAAAGGGCAAAGGCCTGTAAGGCGGCGAAAAAACGCCGGATCCCCTTGAGAAATATCGGAAGCGGCCAAAATGCGCAGAAGCCCGGGAACTGCCGCAAGCGCAAGGCGGGCTGATGCGGCCGGTCCGCCCGTTTCAAAAGGCGCCGGCCTTTTTGGTATCCCGGAAGGCGAGGAGAAAAGCCGCCCGCCGCCGGGCGGTTTTGCGTCCGCCCGCTTTTTTGGGGGAAAACAGCCCCGGCTTTCCAACCTTTTTTAGAAAACCGGTTGACAAAGCGCGGGGAGGTGCATATAATAATATATGAACAATAAATCATATGAAAGGATGTTCAATATGATGCCAGCCGAAACCCCGCGCTGTGACTATATCCATGCGCATGAAGACGTTGTCAAGGCGGTGAGCGAGGCCATGCCGGAGGACGAGATCCTCTACGATCTGGCGGAGCTTTACAAGGTCTTTGGCGACAGCACCCGCATTAAGATCCTATATGTGCTCTTGGAGGCGGAAATGTGCGTCTGCGACATCGCCGTCCTGCTTGGCATGAGCCAGTCGGCGATCTCCCACCAGCTCCGCGTGCTGAAACAGTCGCAGCTGGTGAAATACCGCAGAGAGGGCAAGACGGTGTTTTATTCGCTGGCAGACGAGCATGTCCGCACGATCATCAGCCAAGGCATGGAGCACGTTGCGGAATAAAGCGGTTCTCTTACATTTTGCTGTGCCGTACCAGACGGCAGGAAGGGGCTTTTTACGATGAAAAAGACATTTAACCTAACGGATCTTGACTGTGCAAACTGCGCGGCGAAAATGGAGGCCGCCGTTTTAAAAATCGAGGGCGTAAAAGCGGCGCAGGTAAGCTTCCTCATGCAGAAGATGACGGTGGAGGCGGAAGAGGCGGATTTTGACCGTATCATGAAAAAGGCTGTGAAGGCCTGCAAAAAAGTGGAACCGGATTGCCGCATCGAGCTGTAAGGAGGGGGAGTATGCGCTTTTCACCGAAGCAGAAGAAAATGCTGATCCGGATCGTTTTGGGCGCCGCCTTGCTGGCCGCGGCGGCGCTCCTCCCGCTCACGGGGCTTTGGCGGCTGGCCGCGTTCCTTGTCCCGTATCTGACCGTGGGCTTCGGTCCGCTTTTAAAAGCCGTGCGGAACATCCTGCACGGGCAGGTGTTCGACGAAAACTTCCTGATGGCGGTGGCGACCATCGGCGCGCTGGTGCTGGGGGAATACCCGGAGGCCGTGGCCGTCATGCTGTTTTATCAGGTGGGCGAGCTGTTTGAAAATGTGGCCGTCGGCCGCTCCCGCGCGTCGATCCAGGCGCTGATGGAGCTGCGCCCGGATACCGCGGCGGTCAAGCGCGGGGACGCCTTGGCTGTGGTGCCGCCCGAAGAGGTGGAGGCGGGCGAAGTGATCGTCGTGTCGCCGGGCGAGAAGATCCCCCTCGACGGCGTGGTGGTATCCGGCCGCTCCTTTGCGGACACGTCGGCGCTGACGGGCGAATCCGTGCCGCGCGAGCTCTATGCGGGATGCGAAGCCATGAGCGGCTGCATCAACAAAAGCGGCGTGCTGGAAATCCGGGTGAGCAAGCCTTTCGGCGAATCCACCGTTGCAAAGATCCTGGAGCTTGTGGAGCACGCCGCGTCCAAAAAGGCAAAGGCCGAAACCTTTATTACGCGGTTCGCGCAGTGGTACACCCCCTGCGTGGTGATCGGGGCCGTCCTGCTGGCGGTCGTCCCGCCGCTCTTTACCGGCTTTGGCTTTGCGGAGTGGATCGGGCGCGCGCTCACCTTCCTTGTCATCTCCTGCCCGTGCGCGCTGGTCATCAGCGTCCCGCTGGGCTTCTTCGGCGGGATCGGCGGCGCGTCGAAATGCGGCATTTTGATCAAGGGCAGCAACCATTTGGAGGCGCTGGCGCGCGTCAAGACAGCGGTGTTCGACAAGACGGGCACGCTGACGAAGGGCGTTTTCCGCGTGCAGGAGGCGACCCCGGCGGCGGGCTTTTCCAAAGAACAGCTTTTGTGCGCGGCGGCATCCGCAGAGCAGTATTCGAGCCATCCGATCGCGCAGTCCCTGCGGGCGGCGTACGGCGGGCAGCTTCCTGCGGCAAAGGACGTGGATGAAGAGGCGGGCTTCGGCGTATCGGCCGTAGTGGACGGCCGGAGGGTCGCGGCCGGCAACCTTAGGCTGATGGAGCGGCTGGGCGTTTCCTGCCGGGACGTGGAAGAGGCGGGCACCATCGTGCATGTCGCGGTGGACGGCGCGTATGCGGGCTGTGTGCGGATTGCGGACGAGATCAAGCCGGAGGCGAAAGAGGCAGTCGCCGCGTTAAAGGCGGAGGGCGTAAGCAAGACGGTGATGCTGACGGGCGACGCACCGCGCATCGGGGAAGCCGTCGCGGCGGCGCTCTCCATCGACGAGGTGCACGCCGGGCTTTTGCCGGACGGGAAGGTGCAGGCGCTCACGGCGGTCAAGGCCGCCTCGCCCGACGGGCTTTTGCTGTACGCGGGCGACGGGATGAACGACGCCCCGGTTTTGGCGATGGCCGACGTCGGCGCGGCGATGGGGGGCCTCGGCTCCGACGCGGCGATCGAAGCGGCGGACGTTGTGATCATGGACGACAACCCCATGAAAATACCGGCGGCCATCCGGATTGCGCGGCGCACGATGCGGATCGTGCGGCAGAATATCGTATTCGCCATTGGCGTAAAGGCCGTTGTGCTCCTTCTGGGCGCGCTGGGGTTTGCCAATATGTGGATCGCGGTCTTTGCAGATGTGGGCGTCTCCGTCCTTGCGATTTTAAACGCCATGCGGGCGCTTCGGACAAAGAAGCTTGCCGGCTGAAGATCAGGCGGAAAAAGGGAAACGGGCGCGCTATAAGGCGGGGACCGCGTCTTGCAGGGCAGCATGGCAATTTGGCTGTGCCGCCCTGCTTTTTCTTTGCCGCGGGCCGGTCCGCCCGCCCTTTTTGAAGGGATAAACCGCCATGTCCTGCTCCCCGCTTTTTTCTGCTCCTTGCCCCGGCGGAGAGCAGGCATAGGAAAAAGGAGGCTCTCCATAAAAAACGCCGCATTTTTGCTTTTGCAAAGGCGCAGTAAAAAAAGCAGCAAGCCTTTTTCAGACTTACTGCTTTCAGCGGATGGCGGATATCCTGCTTTTTCGCGCAGCGCGGACAGCCCCCCCTTTTTTATTTGTAAAAGTATTTTGGATGAAAGCCCTCTATATGGATCGTTTTCATCATCTCTTGAAAATCGTCCTCTTGAAAATCGCTGTCCATGCAAAAGATTTCATAATCTACGCCTAAATACGATAGGAACAATCCCGTTTCCTGATAACCGTTTCGCAGATAGAAATCGCGTCTTTTCTTTCTTTGCGCATGATTCTGCGCATGATCGTCGGGCATTTCAAAATCAACGATTTGCTTTTTTCCGGGATACTTTGCCTTCAGCGTTTCGACCGCCCGGCTTCCATATCCCTTGGAACGGCAGGCCGGTTCGATTGCCAAAAAGAAAAGATAGGCAAGATCTTTATAGATTTTAACGGCCATAAAGCCGATACATGCATCCTGCCCGCTTAGTGCCAAAAAATCTATGTGGTCCGTTTCTGCCATTTTCACCAATGCTTGCGGCGCAAGATCCTCCTCCGGCGGAAAGGCCTCTTTTGCAAGCCGGTTGACGCCTTCCCAATACCGGCTGTTTTCCGTAATGTATTCTGTATGCAGCTCCATACTTTCCTCCCATATCGTGATTGTCTTGCTTGTCCTCGGAAAGCGAAGCTGCCATTCTTCCCCTCTGCCTAAAAACATCGTATTCCAATCCTCCCAATCCGTGTGTTTGGCAGTGGGATCATTTTATCACATCTATGATGTAAAGTCCATGTGCGGCGGCAAAACAGCCGCCGCTCTTTTTTTATAGGGACAGCTTTGATATCATAAGGGAAAAGGCGGCTGCCGGTAAGTGCGGCCCAATAAAGGGAGGATTGCATGGTGAAGGAAAAAGCGTGGAAGTACAAGGCGGGCGGGAAGGCGCAGGGGCTGATTCCCTCCCTGTTCCTGCTTGCCCTTTTCGGCGGCGCCGCGGCCTATCTCTGCCAAACCGGGAACGGGGCGTTTTTGTTCTGCGCGGCTTTGGCCGTCATCACGGCCGTTTTGGCCGCCGCCTGCCTTTACCGGGCGGGGTTTGTCAAGGTCTTGATCGGGGAGGACGGCTTTTACCATCAGACAAAGCCGGGGAACGGCCGGTACATCGCGTACGGCGAAGCGGAAGAGGCGTGGGCGGCGGCCGGGAAAAGCACAAACGGGATGCAGCAGTACGCCTGCACGGTGCGGCTGTCGGACGGGCGGACGATCCGCTTTTCGTTTACCCCTTCCGAGGGGGAGGGCGTCGCCTATCTGCTTGCGCGTGTCAAGGAGGCGCGCGCCAAGGCCGCATCCGGAGAGCGGGACGGCGCGCGGGAGTATGTCATCGACGGGAAGGCATACGGGAAAACGCGCATTGCGGCGGCATGCGTGCTGCTCGTGCTCTTCCTTATCATGGCGGCGTCTGCCGCCGTATACGCCCTGCCGCCCGGCGGCTTTGGCGCGGCCGCCTTTTTTATGGGCAGCGGGCTTTTGCTTGTTTTGGGGGTCTTGGCCGTGACGATCGTCCGCTGGGCGTGTTTTCGGGTGCGCATTGGGAAGGACGGCTTTTTCCTCCGGCAGGGCCCGTTTTGCGAGCGGTACTATGCGTATGGCGAGGTGGAGAGCTGCCGCACGCAGGAGAAGGTATACCGCCACCGCCGGCCGCATGGGGCGGGCAGCAAGCTGTACTACACGTATTTTATTTTTACGACCCGGGATGGGAAAACCCGCCGCTTTCTGTACGAGCAGGCCGAGTGCCGGCATGAGATCGCCGTTTTGAAAAAGCGGATCGGGCAGGCCGGCGGGGAATAGACGGCGCGCCGCCTGCAAAAAGGCGGGAAAGGCCCAAAAAACGGGTTGCGGCGGCGGACGGATTCTGCTATAGTGGAAGAAAAAAGGAGGTCCTTGCAATGGCAATGAAAGGATTGGCGCACGCGGCGTTCAGCGTCCCGGATATCGGGAAGGCGGAAGCGTATTACTGCGGCCAGCTCAAAATGGAGAAGCTGTTCACCTTAAAGC
>ERZ1643249.3858-NODE-3858-length-12931-cov-5.250699_pt1 | contig 12931 bp, 12 predicted proteins | sample MGYA00579263_ERZ1643249 | MGnify/ENA primary metagenome ERZ1643249 (study PRJEB29033, sample SAMEA4952264) | chicken gut metagenome | biome: Broiler Chicken; feature: Gastrointestinal Tract; material: Caecum | place: Ireland | collected 2018 | study: Broiler...
ATCTCCTTGGTGGTGGTCTGCCCCATGCGGGTGGACACCAGCTTCACCCGGGTGGTATCGGTGACCAGCTGGAGGGAGTCCTTGTCGCCGGTGACGATGACGGTATTCCACCCGGCAGCGGTATCCTTCACCGAGATGGTACCGATGAGGTCGTCGGCCTCCCAGCCATCCATCTCATAGCGAGGGATGTTCATGGCCTCCAGTACCTGCTTCAGGATGGGCAGCTGAGCCGCCAGTTCCTCCGGCATTCCCTTCCGCTGGGCTTTGTAGCCCTCATAGGCCAGATGGCGGAAGGTTGGGGCCTTCCGGTCAAAGGTGACACACAGGGCGTCGGGCTGTTCCTCGTCTATCAGCTTGAGCAGGATGTTCACGAAGCCATAGACGGCGTTGGTGGGGGTGCCGTCCTTGGTGGTGAGCAGCTTGATGCCGTAAAAGGCACGGTTGATGATGGAATTGCCGTCAATGACCATGAGCTTCATGAAAGGACCTCCTGCTGTCCGGTACTCCCGGACATAAAATCTCAGGATATAGTATACCAGCTTTCTCCGCCCCGTACAAGAGAAACGCCCGCCGGATCACCTCACAATGGTGACCGCTATGCGCGCCGAGGTCAAATACCCCTCGGCAGAAGCCAGCAGGATATAGATCCTTCTGAGACGGCGGTATCAGGAAGGTCCTTCCCCTCCGGCTTCAGGCATGGCTAACATTCCGCGCCCAATAGCGCCGCATATGCCGGCGCACGGACTTGCTCAGCGCAGGAATGCCCAGCAGTTCCAGTCCGGTCTGCCAGGTGCAGCCCACTTGTCTGAACAATACATCCAGCTCCCCGGGCAGCTCCTCCCGGCAGGGAGGCTGACCTGTCCGTCGGACCGCCGCGCAGTACTCCCCCAGTGTTTGTCGGGCATCCTCATCCAAGCATATACCCCGGGACGCGCACCGCTTCAGGAAGGGCAGGGTGTCCACCCGCTCGGGCCAGTCCGCCGGCCACATGCGCTCTGCCGCCTGCTGGCGGCTCCGGCCCCGTGCCCGCCAACAGGCATGATGGAGGGAACCAAAGCGCTTTTCCAGATACCAGCGGTAGACGCACAGCAACCGCTCCGGACGGGGCGAACCATTGCGCCCCTCCATGGTCTCCACCAGTGACTCCAATAGTTCTTCGTCGGAAAAGCTGGTATACACCTGTCTGCCAATGGGACATTCCGGGGAAAAATAGAGGGTAAGATCTCCATCCAGCTGCTGAGATAATCCGGGCGTATCGGCCATTTCCTCCTCCAGTTCCGCCAGCCACTGACGATATCCATTCAATTCCCGCTGGGACAATCTGTTCTTTCCGGTCCGTTCCATAGCTTTACTACCTCCCTGCCGCTGCAAATGGATTCCGGCGGGGACATCTATGGCCCAGGCCATAGCAAAAGAAAAGAGTTTCCCGGACGGGAAACTCTTTTTTCATCAGCTCAAATGCCTGTGCTGTCACGCGCCATTTCCCCGCCGAATATGCGCGTTACCGTCGCGGCTGGCTGGTCTCCTGGCTTGGATTCAACCTTACGCCCGTCTTCCCATCCGTACCCGGACAGTGACCTTATGAGCGCTCGTCATCCTTACAGTAGAGAGGGCTGCTGCGGACTTGCACCGCATTCCCATTGAAAGCTCCGCCCCTGAGGACGGATAGCTACCAACCGCTGATTGGATTCAGTTGTTGTTTCTATTATATCATCTTCGTCCGAAAATACAATGCCTGCTTTGGTTACATCCCGCCGTAAGGTCCGTTCCACCCGCCGGGCTGAGGCCGCTGAGGAAAGGCTCCATACACCACCCAGTTATAAAAATTGGCATTGGCCGCCCCCATATAGGGGCCGATCCACAGGCTCAGAATACCCAGGGTGAAGGGAGACAAAATCAGCCATCCCAGGAAGGACAGGTCCTGTACGAACAGTGCCATGATATTGCCCCGCATGGCGCTGCGGCTGTGGCCAATGGCCTCCAGGGCGCCCATCTCCGGGTGGTCCAGCAGAAAGTAGACCGCCAGCCGGTAACGATAGGATATGGCAATCATCCAAACCAGCATGATCAAAGCGCCGACAAAGATCAGGGTGACGCTGTGCATTAGATAGGCCAGGAACACAAAGCCCACATAGACCGCCATACCGATGAGCCCCCACAGGAACACGAACAGGGCCGACAGGAAATTCACAGCCAGTGCCCGTCCTATCGTATAAAAGCCATCCAGCAGATTTCGGTAGCTGGGACCTTCCCGCCGGGCCAATCGCAGGCTATAGGAGGTATATCCGTAATCCATCACCCAGCTATAGAGCGCCAGCAGCAGCTCCATGACCAGAATCACTGCAATACGCTGGGGGGTAAAAATGGCGGTCAGGATCTCTTCCACTTCATAGTTGGTCTCTGTTAGATAAAAATAGGCAGCCTGAAAAGGCTCAGATACAAAATTCAGCACCACACTGCTCAGTACACCGGTCAGCAGCACATACACCAGCGTCACCAGCATGGGGTGGGGATAGGCCCCCCGCATGGCATCCCGTGCCAGCCACTTGGACTCAGGACGGTTATATCCCATGGTACTCCCTCACAATCGTTTCTACCTTGTTGAGGAAATGATACCACATCATGTTTCCGATTGCAACCCGGGCAGCACCACCGTAAAGGTCACGCCCCCCGTCCGGTTGACCGCCCAGCAGCGGCCTCCATGGGCCTCCACCGCCGCCCGGACAATGGCCAGGCCCAAACCGGTACCTCCGTCCGCCCGGCTGCGGCCCTCATCCCCCCGGTAGAAGGGCTCAAACAGGCGGTCCAGATGTTTTTGCGGGATGACGGGGCCGTCGTTGTCCACGGTCAGCGTGATCCGCCGTCCCTTTTGGGCCAGGGAAATGGTCACCGCGCCGCCGGGGGTGCAGTGGCGCAGGGCATTGTCCGCCAGATTGTCCACCATTTCCTCCAACCGCAGCCGGTCCCCCAGCATGGATGCCGGGGCCAGTTGAGTACGCAGTTCAATGTTCTTTTCCTCCGCCAGCAGGGACAGCCGTGCAGCACCATTCTCCACCAGAGCAGCCAGATCCAGGGGTTCCCGTTCCACCTTGCCGCCGCTCTCCAGCCGGGCCAGGTCTATCAGGCTCCCCACCAGGGCCGCCATCCGGTCGCTCTCAGCCACCACGGTGTCCAGGTACTGGCCCCGCTTGGCGGGGTCGATGTCCTCCCGCAGGGCCTCGGCATGGGTGCGCAGCACCGCCAGAGGAGTCTTGAGTTCATGGGCCGCCCCCCGGACGAAGGCCCGCTCCCGCCGGATGGCCCGAGTCTCCAGCCAGGCGGTGAACAGGGCCAGTGCCGCCGCCGCCCCCAGGGTACTCAGGGCAAGGGGACCCAACCCATAGAAATAATAAGTATCAGGCAGCTGATAGGTGGTGGCAAGGGTCATCTCTTCGCACGGGGTCATCATGGTCACTCCATCCCCCAGGGCGATGCTTCCACCGTGTTCCTCCCAATATAACTCCAGCTGGTCCAATTTCTCTTCCATGGCCTGGTACGCTTCCAGCCGGGCCTCCGGCCCGCCTGCCCCTACCAAGGCGGCGTAGATCTGCACATCAAAGGCTTGATATTCTTCCAGTTCCTTTCCCTGGAAAAAACCACTTTTCGACTCCATCAGGGTGACAGGGCCGTCAGCAAACTTCAGTACCACCTTCTGTGGATAGATCACAGCCCCATCCCGCCAGCCGGTGACCACCACTCCCTCAAAGCTGTCCTGCTCCGGGTTGCCGTAGGGTTCCGACCCGGTGAGCCAGGGGTGTTCCTCCAGAATGCGGGCCGCCGCCACCTGCTCCTCGTCCGTCATCACCGGGTCAAAGAGCAGATCATAATCCTCAAAATGCACGGTATCTCCCGGCGGATACACGGTGATCGAGGCCGTGAGCAGCTGGCTCTGACCCAGCAGGCTCCCCTCCTTGTCATAGGCCCGACTCACCAGCTGTCCCCCACAGCGGCCCAGCAGATAGGTATTCCGGCTCAGCAGTATGTCTGCCCGCTCCGGGTCCCAGGTCCCGAAGTACACCACCCCGGTATGCGTCCCCGGCGACCAGGTCAGCTGGCTGTTGCGCTGGAATCCCATACGATATTCATTCATGCGCCGGGAGACATCTTCCCGGCTCCACTGGCTGTTCCGCCAGACGGCGGCCCCCATGACCGCCCCCCACAGCAGCAGAAAGATCACTGACATCAGCACAAAACGTTTCAGCAGGAGCCGTCCATTCTTCATGTCAGTCCCCCTCCATTCGATACCCTGTTTTGAACACCGTCCTAATCTGTTTCCCGGCAGTCCCCAGAGCGGAGCGCAGACTCTTGATGCGTACGTCTACCGCCCGCTGGCCTCCCTCGAAGTCGATGCCCCACACCTTGTCCAGCAGCCGGTCCCGGCTGAGCACCTGACCTTTGTTGCGGATGAGGCAGAGCAGCAGGTCATATTCCCGCTTGGTCAGGCTTACCGGCTTCCCCGCTGCGGTGCAGGTATGTCCAGCAAGGTCCACGGCAATGGCTCCGCATCTCAAGATCTCACTATCTCCCGCTCCCCGGCTGCGGCGGATCACCGCCTTTGTCTTGGCCAGCAATACCGCCAGGGAGAAGGGTTTGGTCACATAGTCATCCGCGCCCAGGGCGTACCCCTGAAGCACATCCTCTTCACTGCCCAGAGCGGTAAGGAAGAGGATGGGCATCCGGCTCTTGGCGCGTACCACCCGGCAGACCGAAAAGCCGTCCAGGTTTGGCATGAGCACGTCCAGCAGCATGGCATCGTAGTCGTGGTCCCGCAGCAGGTCCAGGGCCTCCTCCCCATCCCGGGCCAGATCGCAGTCCAGACCGTGAGCAGTAAAGTAGTCCCGGATAATATCACGGATACGGGCCTCGTCCTCCACCACCAGAATATGGTCCGCCATGGCTCCCCTCTCCTTTCATTCACAGGATAGCAAAAAGATATGTCCATCTGATGTCAAAAAAGGCGCTGCAATGATATTGCAGCGCCTTTTAATTGTTCCTGCTTAGCCTCTCAATTCCAGAAGCTTCTGCTTCAGCTCGCCTTCGATACGGCCCAGCTCCGCTTCGGCCTCCCGGCGCTTCTGGGCGCCCTCCTGCTGGATGTTCATGACCTCATCCAGGGTGGAGATGAGCTGCTGGTTGGTATGCTGGAGGGTCTCCAGGTCCACCACGGAGCGCTCGGCCTCCTTGGCGGTCTCCAAAGTGCCCATTTTCAGCATATCGGCGTTCTTTTGCAGCAGTTCGTTGGTCATGTTGGTCACCGCGCTCTGGGCGGCGGTGGCCTGACGGGAGTGCTCCAGCCCCAGGGCCAGCACCATCTGGCTCTTCCACAGGGGGATGGTGTTCACCAGGGAGGACTGGATCTTCTCCAGCATCAGGGTGTCGTTGTTCTGGATCAGCCGGGTCTGGGGCCCCATCTGGATGGAGATCATCCGGGTCAGCTCCAGGTCGTGGATCTTCTTCTCAAAGCGGGTGCACATATTGGCCAGGTCGTTATAGGCCTGGGCGTCCTCCTGGGCGCCGCTCTGGGCCGCCTTCTGACGCAGCTGCTCCAGCTCTCCGGCCCGCACCTGGGCCAGGCGCTTCTTGCCCGCCAGGATATACATGGTCAGTTCCTTATAATATTTGGTGTTGAGGTCGTACATCTGGTCCAGCATGGCGATGTCCTTCATCAGGGTCACCTGGTGGGCCTCCAGCACCTCCACGATCTTATTCACGTTGGTCTCCGCCTTGGAGTAGGAAGCCTTCATGGCCTCCAGTTGGTTGCGCTTCTTCTTGAAGAAGCCGAAGAAGCCCTTCTCGTCCTCCTCGCCGCCGAAGCCCTTCAGCTCCACCACCAGAGAGGACAGGGCCTGTCCCACCTCGCCCAGATCCTTGGTACGCACCGAGTTGAGGGTATTTTCCGAGAAACCGGCAATGTTCTTCTGGGCCGCAGCGCCGTACTGGAGCACCAGATTGGTATCGGTCAGATCGATCTTCTGGGCAAAGTCATCCACCATCTTGCGCTCAGCTTCGGTGAGCTGGCTTTCGTCCAACTGAATGGCCTTGGCCTCCTCACTGGCGTTGGGGTCCAGGCTCAACTGAGGCGCGGCAGGCGCTTCCGCCGCGGCGGTACCCAGATCCGGGGTCAGCGTCAGCTCCGGGGTAAAATCCATGTTGTCAGCCATGACTGCGTCCCTCCATATTCCATACCGGCAGCGCCGGCTTGTTCTTCCAAATCATTGTACCGTTCCCCCATTCCCCTGTCAAGAACACGTTGACTTTCCCTCAAAAAGTCAGTATCATTAAAAACATATTCCGATATTCCGTTTTGAGAGAGGAAGTCTTGCCCCATGCTCACCCTGAAAGAATTTAAGGAGGCCCGCAGCGTGCTCTCCGGGGTCATCCGGAACACCAGTCTGGTCTACAGCACCGCCTTTTCCAAGGCAACCGGCAACCATATCTACATCAAGCCGGAAAATATGCAGGTCACCGGCGCCTACAAGATCCGGGGCGCCTACTATAAAATCAGCACCTTGACCGAGGAAGAAAAGGCCAAGGGTCTGGTCACCGCCTCCGCCGGCAACCACGCCCAGGGTGTGGCCTACGCCGCCCAGCAGGCCGGCGTGAGCGCCACCATCGTCATGCCCACCACCACTCCCCTGGTGAAGGTGAACAACACCAAGGACTACGGCGCCAAGGTGGTGCTCCACGGCGAAACCTTTGACGATGCCGCCGAGCTGGCCGCCAAGCTGTCCGCAGAGGAGGGCCTGACCTACGTCCACCCCTTCAACGATCCCGCCATCGCCACCGGCCAGGGCACCATCTCTTACGAAATCTTCCAGGACCTGCCCGACGTGGACGTGATCCTGGTGCCCATCGGCGGCGGCGGACTGGCCACCGGCGTGTCCACCCTGGCCAAGCTGCTCAATCCCAACGTCGCCGTCATCGGCGTGGAGCCCACCGGGGCCGCCTCCATGAAGGCCAGCCTGGATGCCGGTCATGTGGTCACCCTGGACAAGGTGGAGACCATTGCCGACGGCGTGGCGGTCAAGACCCCCGGCGACCAGATCTTCCCCTACATCCAGCAGAACATCGACGACATCATCACCATCGACGACGACGAACTGGTGGATGCCTTCCTGGATATGATGGAAAAGCACAAGATGATCGTGGAAAATGCCGGTCTGCTGCCCATTGCCGCCCTGAATCACCTCAAGTGCAAGGGCAAGAACGTGGTGCCTGTCCTCTCCGGCGGCAACATGGACGTGATCACGGTAGCCAGCCTGGTACAGCACGGTCTCATCAACCGGGGCCGGGTATTCACCTTCTCCGTTCAGCTGCCCGACCGTCCCGGCGAGCTGCTGCGGGTGGCCCAGATCGTGGCCGAGGCCAACGGCAACATCATCAAGCTGGAGCATAACCAGTTTATCAACATCAATCGCCAGAGCGGCGTGGAGCTGCGGGTTACCCTGGAGGCCTTTGGCCACACCCACAAGCGGGCCATTTTGGACGCCATGTGTGCTGCCGGCTATCAGGCCCGGGAGTGCCACACCAACGACTTCTATAATTAAGCGGACCGGCCCCCGCAAACCAACTGTGTCCGGGGGAGCACGCTCCCCCGGACACTATATGATGCGGCGCGCGATTCCGGAGCATAGACCGCCGGGCCGGCAGCCCGTGGGTACGCGGGGGGAGCGGCGGGGCCCCGGGCGTCATCCGCTTGCTGTATCTTATGTTCCCAACTTTCCCTTTGCCCCGGCCCATCCGCCAATGAGGGACAGGCTCTTTGCCCGTTCTCCCCATCTTTTTTGATAATGGAGTGGTAAATGATGATCAAGATCGCCCCTTCCATCCTCTCCGCCGATTTTGTAAACCTGGAGCGGGATATCCAGCAGGTATCCTCCGCCGACTGGCTCCATGTAGACGTCATGGACGGCTGCTTTGTCCCCAACATCACCATCGGCGTACCGGTGGTCCAGTCCATCCGCAAGTGCACCGATATGTTCCTGGACGTGCACCTGATGATCGACAAGCCGGTGCGCTACATTGAGGCCTTTGCCAAGGCAGGCGCCGACCTGCTGTCGGTCCACCTGGAGGCCGACCACCCCACCCGCATCGCCCAGGCGCTCCGCCTCATGGACGAGTTCGGGGTGAAAAAGGCGGTAGCACTGCGGCCCATTACTGCCGCCAGCGCCATCCTCCCCTATCTGGAGAACCTGGATATGGTGCTGGTCATGACGGTGGAGCCTGGCTTCGGCGGCCAGGCCTTTATGGAACACCAGCTGGACACCATCCACCAGGTCCGTACCCTCATCGATCGCTATAATCCCGCCTGCCGTCTGGAGGTAGACGGCGGGATCAGTCCCAAGACCGCCGGGAAGGTGATCTCCGCCGGCGCCGATACCCTGGTGGCCGGTTCCGCGGTGTACGGAGCGGTGGACCCCGCTGCCGCCATCGCCGCCCTGCGGGAGGGCTGACCATGCCTGCGCCCCTGACCGACCGGCAAGCCAAAGGCCTGGGCATCACCACCCGTCATGAGCGGATGGACAACGGCGAGCTGCGGTTCCGTCTGTGCGCCTGTGACGGAAGTTCCTACATCCGTACCGAGGCCAGCGACCAGAGCGGCTGGCAAAACAGCCACCTCCATCGGTATGTCCATGAGCTGAATGTGATTCAGCAGGGCACCATGCTGGTGGTGGAGGAACGGGACGGGGCCCTTATCCCCCGGGTGCTGCACACCGGCGATTTTTATCTCTGCCCGCTGAACGTGCCCCACAACTCCTATCTGCTGCCAGGCACGGTGGCCCACACGGTGAAATACGGTCAGGAACTCCCCGACGTGGACTGGGTAGCCTGTCCCCAACTGGACCTGCGCTGCCGCGCCCTGGATGTGGACGCCCTCATCCAGGCGGGTTCCCCTCCCCGCCCTCAGGGGATCGATCTCTAAGAAAGGATGTTTTCATCTATGCAATATTTTCCCCCCGCGCTGGAGCAGCTGGTGGAGCAGTTCGCCCGGCTGCCCGGCATTGGCCGGAAGAGCGCTCAGCGGCTGGCCTTCTATGTCCTCTCCCTGCCGGAGGAGGATGCCGCCGCCTTCGCTCAGGCCATCACCGAGGCAAAGGCCGCCATCCACTGCTGCCCGGTCTGTCAGAATTTCTCCCAGGGAGACGGCCTGTGTCCCATCTGCCAGGACCCCAAGCGTGACCCATCTGTGATCTGCGTGGTGGCAGACCCCAAAGATGTGGCCGCTATGGAGCGCTCCCGGGAGTATCCCGGCGTGTACCACGTCCTTCACGGCGTCATCTCCCCCATGAACCATGTGGGGCCCGATGAGCTGCGGGTAAAGGAGCTGGTAAACCGGGTGGCCGAAGGCGGGGTCAGCGAGGTCATTATGGCCACCAACCCGGACACTGAGGGAGAGGCCACAGCTATGTATCTTTCCCGTCTGCTGCGCCCCTTCGGGGTCAGGGTGACCCGGCTGGCCTACGGCATCCCGGTGGGCAGCCACCTGGAATATGCCGACGACGCCACCCTCATGCGGGCCCTGGAGGGCCGCCGGGAAATGTAAAAAAAGAGTTCCGCGCCAGTGGCGCGGAACTCTTTTTTTATTTTATGATCAGCGATTAACGAACAGATAGGACCGCTTTTTGAAGTAGACGATCTGCAGAATCAGGATCAGCACATTGACAGCCATACCAATCAGGGGGAATGTCATGTACTCCATCAAATAGCTGCTGGGGATGTACTGCCCCACCTGGACAAACACCATAAACAAATTAAAGGCCAAAAATGCGGTGGGCAATGCACTGAGCACCAGGTACAGGCTCCATCCGCCCTGCCGAAGCCGGATCATCTTTACCCAGGCCACCAGCATCAAGACGCCATAAGCCGCAGAAATCAGGCCGATGATCATCGGATTGGGAATGAAGGCAGGCAGATACATCAGGACCACACTCTGGGGTTCTCTCAGCGCACGGATAAAACTCTCGTAGAAATATTCTGCACTAAAGGCAGAGCTATACATTGCCCCTGCCATCCCGATGAAAGCTATACCCAACAAAATATAGAAAAATGCCGTTGGGATCATGTTAAAATAGACCTGGAATTTATACCAGTTCATGGGGCAGCCGTAATCAATTCGACCGTTGCTGTAGGTGGGCTGTCTCCGCTCCTCATAGGGGGAACTGTAGGCACTCTGCTGGGGCGCAGACTGCCAGCCGCCCTGATAGCCCTGCTGGGGAGCACTCTGCCAGCCGCCGGGCTGCTGGTTATTCTGCCAGCCGCTCTGCTGCCAGTTATTCTGCTGCTGCCAACCGGGTGCACTCTGCTGTGCGCCGTTCTGCCAGCTATTCTGCTGCCAGCCGGGAACAGACTGCTGAGCACTGCTTTGCCAGCCACTCTGCTGCCAGCCGCCGGACTGGGCGTTCTGCTGGCTGCCCTGCCAGGAATTCTGCTGGGGCTCCTGCTGAGAAGTACTGGCCTGCCAGGGACTCTGAGTCTCCTGCTGCGGAGCGGAAGCCTGCCAAGGACTCTGGGCTTCCTGCTGGGGCGCGCTGGTTGCCTGCCAGGGGCTCTGAGGCTCCTGCTGAACAGGTTCCGGCTCGGCCTTTACCTGCTCCACCGGCTCCTCCGGCACGGGGTTAAAGGTACTCCAGTCAAATTCATCGTTGGACGGGGTGTTCTCCGGCTCCGCCTGGGGCACGACAGTCTCAGGCTCCTGGGGCGGAGTCATATCCTGCCGGGGCTCCTCCGTGACAACGCCGCCGGACTGCTTCTTTCCACAGGCAACACAGAATATGCTGCCGTCCGGGATCTGAGTCCCACAGTGTTCACAATACATATGCTTTTACTCTCCTCTACACTCTCTTGCGGTTGCTGGGATATCTTATTTTATGTCATCTTTCGACGTTTGTAAACCCATATCTTTCACAAATTCTCCAGCCTTATCCATCTGTCTCGTCCGCTGTCACGGCTACCTTGATTACGCCGTCCCGCCGGTTCTCAAAAAGCTCATAGGCCTCCTCAATACGGCTGAGAGGATAGGTATGGGTGATAAGGGCGGTGGTATCCAGTTTCCCCTGCGCGATCAGATCCAGCGTTTGGGCACAGTTGCAGCCGTCCACCCCGCCGGTCTTGAAGGTCAGGTTCTTGCCGTACATCTCTGGCAGGGGCAGCACCTGGTCATTGTCATACAGGGCCACCACCGTCACTACGGCATTGGGCCGGGCGCACTGCCAGGCCAAGCGGAAGGTATCCGGTCTGCCCGCCACCTCCAGCACCACATCGGCGCCGCCATGGTCGCTGTGAGCCTGCACAAAGGCCTCCGCCTCCTCCGGTCCTACCGTCAGCACACCGGGATAGTGTGCCTCCACAAAGGCCCGGCGCAGAGGGTCCCGCTCGCACAGAATGATCTGTCGGGGACTCTGAAGCTGGACGCACTGGAGGGTACACAGGCCGGTGGGGCCGCCGCCGATGATGAGCACCGTGTCCTCCGGGCTGATCTCTGAAATATCCGCCGCCCAGTACCCGGTAGCCAGGATATCCCCCACGAAGAGGGCCTGCCGGTCGGATACCTCGTCCGGGATCTTGTTCAGTCCCTGGTCTGCATAGGGTACCCGGACATACTCGGCCTGACCGCCGTCGATGCGGCAGCCCAAGGCCCAGCCGCCGTTAGGATCGGTGCAGTTATTGACCCAGCCGTGGCGGCAAAAGTAGCACTGGCCGCAGAAGGTCTCCACGTTCACGGTCACCCGGTCGCCGGGTTTTACCGTGGACACCCCGGCGCCTATCTGCTCCACGATACCCACCATCTCGTGGCCCACCGTGATACCGGGCACCGCCCGGGGCACCGAGCCGTGCTTGATATGCAGATCACTGGTGCAGATGCTGGACAGGGTAACCTTTACAATGGCATCCCCGTCCTCCATCAGCTGGGGTTTTGGCTTGTTCAGCAGGGCAAATTTCCCCCGCTCCACATAAGTATAGGCCAGCATGACTCCCCCTCCTTTTTGCCACAGTATACCATATTCCCAGCCATGATGCAAAAGGGCGTGCCGCAAATGCGGCACGCCCAATATCATACTTCTGTTTCCGGCTCCGGCCAGGGCAAATCCACCAGGATGGGCTTGTGGCCCACCGCCGGCAGAAAGCGGTCCAGAAAGTCGGACCGGGTCAGCTTGAGGGTAGAGGTGGAAAAGCAGGGATGACCGCTGATAAAGTCCCCTTCCATCAGCTCCCGGTCTATCACCAACTGCACCTTCCCCTCCTTGTCATGCACCAGCTCAAAAGCGCTGGCAGAGCCAGGGGCAGCCCCCAGCAGGTCCATCATATGCTCCGGCGTGGCAAAGGACAGCCTGGCACAACCCAGCTGGGCGGTAACATCCTTGGTTTTGAAGGGCTTGTCCCCCGGCATCATCAACAGGTAGAAGTCGGTCTGCTTTCGGTTGGTGAGCAGCAGGTTCTTGCAGATAGGAGCCCCCAGCACCTGCTCCACCGCCTTACAGTCCTCCATGGTGTTAGCATAGTCATGGTCACACCGCTGATAGGAGATACCCAGCTTGTCCAGATAGGCATACACTGCCATCTCGTTGGGATGGCGCTCCTCCGCGGGCGGGCCGCTGTATACGTTGGGATCTACTACCATGGCTTACACCTGCTCCAGGGCGTGGGCCACGTCCTCCAGAATATCGTTGATATCCTCGATGCCCACGCTGAGGCGCACCAGGTCGGGGGAGACGCCGGCGGCGGCCAGCTCCTCATCGGTCATCTGGCGGTGGGTAGTGGAGGCGGGGTGCAGGGTGCAGGTCTTGGCATCGGCCACATGGGTGGCGATGGAGGCCAGCTTCAGACCTGCCATGAATTTGGAGGCCGCCTCCCGGCCGCCCTTCACGCCGAAGGACACCACGCCGCAGGTACC
>ERZ1643249.3860-NODE-3860-length-12930-cov-15.206913_pt1 | contig 12930 bp, 10 predicted proteins | sample MGYA00579263_ERZ1643249 | MGnify/ENA primary metagenome ERZ1643249 (study PRJEB29033, sample SAMEA4952264) | chicken gut metagenome | biome: Broiler Chicken; feature: Gastrointestinal Tract; material: Caecum | place: Ireland | collected 2018 | study: Broiler...
AAATCTAATGATAAGGTGTATGCAACTTGTAACGTAAGTGTAAGTGGAATAGATTTTAAAAGAGGAGATGCAAATAAAGATGGTGCTGTAAATTCTGTAGATGCAGCTTTTGTAATTGATATATATAAAAATAATGTAGAATTAACTCAAGATGAATTTAATTTTTTAGATATAAACAAAGATGGAGCAATAAATTCTGTGGATTCAGCAAGTATTATAGATATGTATAAAAATAATATATAATTTATTGTAATAAAGTATAATTAAATTTTAAATTATACTTTATTATTTTTTTTATTTATTATATAATCAAGATGTGAGGTAGAATATATGATAATATATGATGATGTAAAGAAAAATACTAAAATAGCAATTTTTTCTGAACAGATTGATATATTAAAAGATGTAGCAGATTTATTAATAAATGAAGATTTTAAAATAGAAGAATATAATGAAGAAGATAAGCTTTTTAAAAATATACAAAAGATAAAAATTGTTATTTTAATAAATTGTAATATTGATATTATTAGAAAAATAAGACAAAAAAATAATAAAATAATAATAATTGCAGTATGTAATAAAATAAGAAAATATAGTAAGGCTATAAGAACAGAACTTAATATACAAAATATAACTGATATAGATGATATAAATTTTGAACTTATGCGATATTTACATCTTATTTATCAAGAAGAAAAAGTAAAATTTCAAAACTTTAAATCAGATATTGTTTCAAGTTTAGTAGAGAGTATATCAAATCAAGTACAATCTAATTTACTTATTGTTGGTGCAAGTCTTGATGTAATAAAAATGATTGCAGAAGATAATAAGTTAAAAGAAAGTGAAGAAAAAAAAGACGTACTTGAAAACTTATATCAAAAGAATAATAATGCACTTCAAAAAGCTAATATGCTTTTGCAACTTATGTCCGATGCTACTAGTATTTCAAGTGAGTCAATAATGCAGTATGAAGATGTTGTAACTCTTATAAAACTAATACTTAATGAGTATATTAAAGTTAATAATGTAGATTTAAACATCGAAGTAAAGATAAAAAAAGGAACTTATATATGTGGACCTTTAAATGATATAATATTCATATTATGTAATACTATAAAACAAATAGCTTCAAAAGGAAATAATAGAATAAATTTATGTATTAAAGAAGATGAAAATAAATGGTATTTTGTAATTAATATAGATAATACTGATTTTGATAAAGATAGTATAAGATCATTAAATAATTATTTTATGTATTTAGAAGATGTTCAAGTAAAAGTTACACAAAAAAATATAATAATAGAAATAAAGAAAATTAAATAGAAAAGAAGATTACTTCTTTTCTTTTATTTTACATAAAATATTACATTAAATTTACATAATTATTAAAAATATATTGCAAAAAAATATTTGGTGTGTTATAATCTATGTGTACAATGAAAAAAGGGTGAAGCTAAATTAATATCTAGCTTATGTAAAATCATTAAAATTTTAATGATATTAATGTTCATGCTTTTTTTCAAATAAAATAAAAAAGGAGGAGGAGGATTGCTATGAATAAAACGCAATTCAGAAAAGATGTAGTAACAGTAAAAAGCTTTTTAGCAAGCTATATCAGTGCAACTATTTTAGTAGGAATTTGCTCAATAGCTTTACCTAATTTTGCTTTATTATTGTTATTGCAAGTAGTTTTTGTAGCTGGATTTCTTGTTGTCTATTCAAAAGCGTTAAATGCAATTGCTAAAATTTTATCTTCTATTATAATGATAGTAATTGTAGTAACACTTTTTGTAAATAGCAATAAGCCAGAAGAAAATTATGCAGATTTACCAGTACAACAAGAGCAGACACAAGATGATAAGCAAGATGAATCTCAAGAAGAAGAAAAGCAAGAAGAAAATGATCAAGCTGATCAAACTACAACAGTAGCTAATAGCAAAAATAAGTCATCATATCAAAGAAAAACTTCAACTACAAAATATGGTACAGATCCACAAAATGTAAATGATAAGGTAAGTATATCTTATGGCGGTGGAACAAGTACACATAATAGTATGTCAGCAGGAGTGGTAAATCCACCAGTTGGAGGAAGCGTAAGCGATATGCAAGGAGAATCAGTTAAGCCTAATGATCCAATAGATACGGATGGAAAAGATGTAACTGAGGAAAATGATGGAGTTATTTCTGTAGGAGGTGGAGCAACAGAGGAAGAACAAAATGACGCCAACGGAACTTCCCGGCAATACTGAAGGCGACTGGGGAGAAATTGTACCACCTAAAGATGAAGACCAAAAACCATCAGGAGACGACAACACTTCACAAGATGAAGAAAAACCAAATAATAATGATGATACTCAAAAACCAGTAGAAGATAATAATAAAGAAGAGGAGAATAAACCTGCAGATGAAAACAAACAAGAAGAGGAAACAGAGCCTCAAGAAAAACCTCAACAAACACCATCTGAAGAGGAAGAAGACAAAAAGGATGAGACTCCTATAAAAGAAGAACTTCCTAAAGAAGATGTAAAAATATCTTCATTATCTGGCGCAACAGCCTATGCTGGAGACACTGTTCAATTTAAAATTACAGGAGATGTAAAAAGTGTTGAAGGTTTAGAAGGTTTAGATTACAGTTTAAGTAATGGATGTTTAACCATTAATACTGCAAAGGATGAGGCAACTGTGATAACACCTACAGTTATAGGTGAGAATGGTTCAACAGCTACAGCAACAGTAACTGTAAGCGTTTTAAATTTTGAATAAATCTCAATTTAGAGATAGGCGAGAATTATTCATAAGCTAGATAGAAGAGTATTATTTAATTAATTATTATAGTAATTAATTATTATCATTATTATTAATATTAGTTGCAACTAAAATGATGATAATAGTAATATACATTAGATGTATATATATTAGTTATAAAGTGGTTTGATATTAAACTATGTAAATAGTTTAATAATGATTAATATATGTACATTTTTTCTATTAATATAGAGATTATTAATAGTTATAAATATTACTATTATCTAAATATAATATAATTATTATTATCTTAAAGAAATTTTAATAAATTTTATTATTGAGTATTATTATTATTTTACTATTTAAGTTGAGCATAAAAAAGTCCCAAAATTATTGGGATTATTTTTTTATTTTAAAAATGCTATTGTAACACCATAACTTCCTTCATAGTATCCACCGAGTCTATGCTCTTTTACATAAGGATTATTTTCTAGATATTTATGTACTTCTTTTCTTAAAATTCCACCTCTTTTCCCATGTATAATTTTGACTATTTTTACATTGTTACAAATGGCATTATCTATAAATTTATCTAAGTTTTCTAGTGCCTCATCTACAGTTTGATGTCTTATCATTATTTCATCTAGTGGAGGAGAAAAAACTTTTACATTTACTGTAGTTTTATGCTCTTTTTCTATATTTTTATTTATTTTAGTAATGTTTTCTATGTTTGTTTTTATATATTTATCATTTGCATATATAATTACTTTTTTATTTTCTAGTTTTATTATTTTTCCTTCTATATTTGTGTTATTTATTTTCACATAATCATTCAATGTATTCATTTTTACCTCCAAAAAACAAAATAATTATATCATAAAATTTGTATATTTTAAATATTGGAGTATATAAAATATATTGAATATATAGCTTTTTTTTGGTATAATTTATGAGTATGGAAGGATGAAATATGGTAAATAAAGAAAATATAAGAAATTTTAGTATAATAGCACATATAGATCATGGTAAATCAACACTTGCAGATAGACTTTTGCAACTTACAGGATCTGTAGATAGCAGAAAAATGCAAGAACAGCTTTTAGATAATATGGATATTGAGCGTGAAAGAGGTATTACTATAAAATCACAAGCTGTTAGAATGAAATATACAGCAAAAGATGGAAAGGAATATATATTAAATTTAATTGATACACCAGGACATGTAGATTTTAACTATGAAGTTTCAAGAAGTCTTGCTGCATGTGAAGGTGCAGTTCTTGTTGTAGATGCAGCTCAAGGCGTTGAGGCTCAAACATTAGCAAATGTATATTTAGCATTAGATAACAATTTAGAAATATTACCAGTTATAAATAAGATAGATTTACCAAATGCACGAGTAGATGAGGTAAAAAAAGAAATAGAAGATGTAATAGGACTTGATACTGAGGGAATTCCTTGTATATCTGCTAAAACAGGACTTAATGTAGAAGAAGTTTTAGAGCAAATTGTAACTAAAATACCAGCGCCTAAAGGAGATGACAATGCTCCAGTAAAGTGTTTAATATTTGATTCTGTTTATGATAATTATGAAGGAGCTATAGCTTTTGTAAGAGTTATGGATGGAATAGTAAATAAAGGAGACAAAATAATTACAATGTCTAATGGAAAAGAATATGATGTTGTAAATATTGGATATTTTAAGCCAGGTGGATATGTAAAAGCAGATAGATTATGTGCAGGAGAAGTTGGTTTTATTGCAGCTAGTATAAAAAATTTAGCAGATATAAGAGTCGGAGATACAATTACTACAAAGGAAAACATGGCAGACAAACCTCTTCATGGGTATAAAGAAGTAAAATCAATGGTGTATTCTGGAATATTTCCAGCTGATGGTTCAGATTATGAGGAACTTAAAGAGGCAATTAATAAATTAAAATTAAATGATGCCTCACTTCAGTATGAACTTGAATCTTCATCAGCACTTGGTCATGGATTTAGATGCGGATTTTTAGGACTTTTACATATGGAGATAATAGTTGAAAGATTAGAAAGGGAATATAATTTGGATATCATAACTACAGCTCCGTCTGTTATATATAAAGTATATAAAACAAATGGCGAAGTAATTGAGTTATATAATCCATCTGATCTTCCTTCTCCTCAAGAGATAAGCTATATTGAAGAGCCTATTGCAAAAACAGAAATAATAACACCTAAAGAATATGTTGGAAACGTAATGGAACTATGTCAGAGTCGTAGAGGCGAATATATAAATATGAAATATATAGATCAAAATCGTGTTATGCTTGAATATAATATGCCTTTAAATGAAATAATATATGATTTTTTTAATAGCTTAAAATCTAGAACGAGAGGATATGCGTCATTTGACTATGAAGTAACTTGTTATAAAAGATCTAATTTAGTAAAATTAGATATACTTTTAAATGGACAAATAGTAGATGCTCTATCTTTTATAGTTAATAGACAAAATGCAGAATCAAGAGGAAGAAAAATGGCTGAAAAACTAAAGGAGATTATACCAAGGCAATTATTTGAGGTGCCAATTCAGGCTGCTATTGGAGGAAAAGTTATTGCAAGAGAAACTGTAAAGGCTATGAGAAAAGATGTTTTGGCAAAATGTTATGGTGGTGATATAACAAGAAAGAAAAAACTTCTTGAAAAGCAAAAAGAAGGTAAGAAAAAGATGAGAAAAGTAGGAACAGTTGAACTTCCACAAGATGCATTTATTACAGTGCTAAAAATTGATGAATAGGTAGATATTTTTAAATATCTACTTTTTTTTTATTTTGGGTTGAATAATTTTATATGTTATTATACAATTATTTTAAGTAGGGGTATGAATATGAGATTATTAAATAAGGTTTTAATAACATTTGTTTATTTTTTTGTTTTAAATTTGTTTATGTTTAGTGTAAATGCACAGACTTATGATGGTGGATTTGGAAATTCTGGTGTAGAAGTTTTACCAGATGGTGAAGATGATAATTATGGAAATCAAACTCCATCGCAAACATTTACATCAGGAGATTATGTTTATGTTAAAGATACATCTGGATTATATTTGGTTGAATATCATGGAAATGAAGATACGGTTTATGTTCCATCAAAACTTGATGGGATAAATGTGGTTGGTATATATACCGAAACATTTGCTTTCTCACCAGATGTAAGAAAAGTGGTTATTCCAGAAGGAATAATATCTATATATGATGATGCTTTTCATGGTTGCAGAAAATTAGAAGAAATAGAGGTATCTAGTAACAATCAAATATATGCATCAGAAGATGGAATATTGTATAGTAAAGACTATAAATATTTAGTAGTATGTCCACCAGGTAAAAAAGGTGTTGTAGATGTAAATGAAAATACAATATATGTTTGTGATTATTCTTTTTTTACTTGTGCTAATGTTACAGACATAAATATTCCTGAATCAGTTGAAGATTTAGGACTAGGTTGTTTTTATGAGACAGATTCATTAGAAAGTATTAATATTTCTCCATATAATAAATACTATGTGGAAGAAGATGGAGTGGTATATAATAAAGCAAAAACAACACTTGTAAAATGTGTAGATACAAAAGATACATCAGTAACAATTCCAAATACTGTTGTAAATATAGCTAAATTTGCCTTCTATGAATGTAATGAACTAAAAGGACCTTTAAAATTACCAGATAATTTAAAATTTATAGGTGAATATGCATTTTTCAATTGTGGTCAATTAGATACAGATTTAGAATTTCCAGATACTTTGGAAACAATAGAGCAACGTGCTTTTTATGGATGTAAAAGCCTAAGAAGTATAAAATTAAATGAAGGCTTAGATACAATTCCTAATTTTTGTTTTGCTTATTGCGAATCATTACAAGAAATAGCAATTCCTGATAGTGTAAAAACAATAGATGAAAATGCGTTCTTTTATTGTATAAATGTCAAGTCACTAGATTTAGGTGAGGGTGTACAAACTATATCAAATTGGGCTTTTGACTATTTATTTTCTTTAAAGGGAGATTTAATTATACCAGATAGTGTACTTTCTATAGGAGATGCAGCATTTTTTAATTGTAACTCGTTAGATGGATATATAATTATAGGTGATAATGTAAAAAGAGTAGGTGAAAGTGCTTTTTATAGAGCAGAAAATGTAAAAGGAATTATCTTTAAGGGAGATTTACCGTATATTACTGAAAATAGCTTCTTAAGACCAAATGTAAAATATTATTATTTGAATGGTAAAAGTGGTTTTGAAGAGGCTTTAGAAGGAAAAGATGTTAGTGCATATAATCCAAAGCCAATTGTAAATTATATAATAGATGATGAAGTATATAAGTCTGTAATATTAGATAGTTATGGATCAAGTGTACCAGAATTTGAAGAATTACAAAAAGACGGATATGAATTTGAGGGTTGGTATTATGATAGATCATTTAATGAAAAATATGATTTTAGCGATATTATAATGAAAGATACAAACTTATATGCTAAATATACATCTAGAAACACTATATTATTTTCTAAAGATGAAACTATTATAGAAAAGGGAAAAAGTGAGCAAATTGAGTTTACATATGATTTAGAAGAAGGATTAACGCAAGATGACATAGTATGGAAAAGTTCGGATGATGGTGTTGTAACAGTAGATGATAATGGAAAAATTACTGCTATAGATAAGGGAGAAGCTTTAGTTACTGCTACTTGCAAGAATTTTACTGCTACTATTAAAGTAATAGTTTGGAAAGATGAAAATAAAATTAATATAGAAAATGAAACTTTAAGTTTAGTAATAGATGATACATATAAGTTAAATTATGATTATCATCTATTAAATGGTGCAACAAAAGATGAAATTTTTTGGGAAAGTTCAAATAAAGATGTTGTAGTTGTAGATAATGACGGAAATATAACTGCTATAAGTGATGGGGTGGCAACAGTTACAGCGTCTTATGAGGATGCAAGTGACAGTATAGAAATAACAGTATTAAAGAAAAATAGTTTAGATATTCAAGCAACAGAGCTGGTATTACAAGTAGGAAAGACGTTAGATATAACATATGGATATTATTTTAATGATGGGGCTACAAGTGAAGATATAATATGGACTTCTTCTAATACAAATGTAGCAAGGGTTGAAAATGGCAGAGTTATTGCAAAACTTGATGGAGAGACTACAATAATTGCAAAATATAAAGATGTATCTGCAAGCGTTGAGGTTCATGTAGTAAAGCCTGATGAAATAGAATTTAAGGATGAAATATTAGAATTAGATTTAAATCAAAGTGGATATGAACTATCATATGACTGGTATTCATATGATACTACACAAGAGGAATTTGTGTGGTTAAGTTCAAATGAAGAAGTCGCAACAGTAGATGATGGAATATTAAATATAAAAGCTGTTGGTGAAACTATAATAACTGTAAAATGTGGTCAAGCAAGTGATACTATAATATTGAGGACTGTTTTGCCAGATGTTTTAGAATTTTATTCAGATTATGAGCTTATTAGATTTAAAGAAAATAAAGAGATTAATTTAGATATAAATTATTATTTTAAAGATGGTTCAAATTTAGATAGTATAGAATATATAAGTAGTAATCCTTCAGTTATAAAAGTAGAAAATAATAAGCTTATTCAAGTTGGAAAAGGACAAACAATAATTACAGCAAAACATAAAGAATTAGAAGATACAATTAACATTGAGATTATAGATGAGGATCATATATCTTTTGAAGATGTTGGATATATTTTAAATGTTAATGATGAGATGAATTTGAGTTATGATTATTATATTTATGGGGTAGAAAATCCAAATATAGAATTTCATTCATCAGATAATAGTATAGTAAATGTGGATGAAAATGGTCATATAATAGCTTTAGCTAATGGACAAGCAACAATTACAGCTTCATATGGAGATATTTCTTCGGATATACAAATCTTTGTTGGTAGTGATAGTTATTTAATAGGTGATGTAAATCAAGATAAAGCTATAAATTCAATTGATGCATCTATGGTTATTGATATATATAAGAACAATACAGAAGATGCTTTACTTAGAATTTTAGCTGATGTAAATGGTGATGGAGCGATAAATGCACTTGATTCATCCTTAATTATAGATATATATAAAAAGAATGATTAGGGGGGATAAAAAATGGTAAGATTTAAGAAAATATTTACACTTTTATTATTAATTAGCATTAGTTTTTTACCATTAAATTCATATATAGCAAATGATGGAGAGTATGAAGAATATAGTGATGAGGAAAGAGCTAGTATAATTGAAAGTTATGAAATTGAAAAAAATAGCGATGGTTCAAACACTTATAGTTTAGTAGGATATGATAGTAATGTATATACAAATATTATTCCAGGAGAAATTGATGGAAAAATAATTACTAGAATTGCAGATGGTGCTTTTAAAGATCTAAAACAAATGACTGGTCAAATTACTCTTCCTGATTCTATAAAATATGTTGGCGACGAAGCTTTTTCAGGATGTACAAATTTAATTAGAATAAGGTTTGGAGAAGGACTAGAAGAGATTGGAAATAATTGTTTTTATAATTGTACTAGTTTGGATTATATAAGGTATAATGATAATTTAAAATATATAGGTGATAGTGCCTTTGAAAACTGTAGAAGGTTTGATGGTACATATATGCAAATTCCAAGTAGTGTAGAAAGTATTGGAAACAATGCTTTTGCCGGTACTGGTATTGATTTAATGATATTTACAAGTACAAATGCACCTAAGATAGAAGAAAATACTTTCTATAGATGTAGATATTTAAAAATAAGGACACCTAATATATCTGATGGATATACACAAGAAAATGGATGGCCTATGGATAAAGTAATTGCTACATTGTTAGGAGATGCAAATGGAGATGGAGCTATAAACTCGATAGATGCATCATTTGTAATTGATAAATATAAGAAAAATGAAGTAGTTGATGATGATCTTTATATTATAGATATGAATTATGATAAAACTATAAATTCGGTAGACGCATCAATTATAATAGATAATTATAAAAGTAATATATAATAAAATAGGTCTTAATAGAATTTATTAAGACCTATTTTACTTTAGGTATTAAATTCATAAGAGTTGTTAAAAAGATAAAAATAACACTAAATATGATTAATGCTAATAGTAAAGTTGAAAAGTTAACAATTTTAAATGGTAACAAGTTAATTATGAAAAATGCTGTAAATAAACAAATAAGGGGTTTTATAACCCATTCAAGATATCTAAATTTTATATTTGCTTTTTTCAATATTTTTTCTATACTCATAACTCCATTTATATATTCACTTGTATAAAGGACTAATATATATCCAAAAGTGCCAAGAAAAGGGATTCCAAAATAAATTAATGTAATTGATAGTAAAAGATCTATTATATTTATTTTCATTACACTAACTTGTAAATCAAGTCCTTTTAACATACTATCTACAATGGAATCTAAATACATGATACATATAATAGGGGTTAAAATTTTTACATAATATGCCACTTCATGATTATTGTATAATTTAAAACAGATAATATCTGCTGATATATAAATTACAAAAGAAATATATAAAGATGCAAGAATTGTTATTTTGAATATTTTTTGTGTTATAGTTTTTATTTTTTCTACATTATTTGAAGCAAAGTACCTAGAATATTCTGGTAAAATAAGAGAGGCAAAGCTATTTATAAAGATACTTGGCATAAGTATAAATGGTAATGCTATTCCATGTATAATACCGTATCTTGAAAGAGCGTATTCATAAGAATATCCATATGTTTGTAATCTTATTGGTATTAAAGTATGTTTAAGTGTAGAAAGTCCTGAACGTATAAAGGAAGTAAAGGATATTGGAGCACTTATTCTAAATATGTTTTTAATTATTTTTACTTTATTTTCATTCTTTTTTATTTGGTATGATTTTACATCTTTTTTATATAATATAAAAGAATAAATAAAAGAAGTGAATTCAGATAAAAATATACCTAATGTTAAACATTCATATGTTGGAAAATTAATATATAGTAGTGTTACTATAAAAAAAGATTTTACAATATGCATTAAAAATTCAGATATAACTGGTTCATTTACTTTTCTTAAAGCATTGAAATATCCACAAAAGCAAGATGTTAATGCAATAAATGGAAGTGATAAAGCAAGAATAATAATTACATTAGAATCTACTATATCGTTTAATAATATAGATACTAATTCGTTTTTTAATAATATAGTAAATATACATACACAAATAGATATAATAGCACAAAATTTGCAAGCAATTTTAGAAGAACAAGCGATATTTGAATTATTCTTTAATATATCACTTTCTGAAACTATTTTAGTTATTGCAAGAGGAATACCAAATAATGATATAGTAACTAAAAAATTAAATAAATTCATTATTAATGAGTAAGATCCAAGTACAGTTGTTCCTATTTTATTTGTAATATATATATTTGTAAGCATTTCAACTACATTTATAATAAGAGTAGAAAGAGTTAATATAATAAAGTTTTTAAAAAACTTAGATTTTATAATCGTCATAATTGCTCTAATGTACTAAATGTATATCCTTGATTTTCCAATGTAGTTAAAAATTCATCAAGTATTTCCATGTTAGTTTTAGATGTTGAGTGAAGAAGTATAATAGCACCGTTATGCACTCTTTTAAGTAAAGTAGATAAAGCTTTTTCGTGTGATGGTTGATTATCTCTTTCCCAATCTACATATGCTACTGACCAAAATATAGTTTTGTATCCAAGATTTTGTGCATCTTGTAAATTTTGTGTATTATATATTCCTTGTGGTGGTCTATAGAACTTTTTCATTTCTTGACCAGTTATATTTTTATATTGCTCTTCTACAGGCTCTATTTGCGATTTAAAGTCATCTAATGTAGACATTTTTGACATGTCTGGATGGCTCTTTGTGTGATTTCCGACTATATGACCTTCTTCATACATTCTTTTTACTGTATCTGGATTAGAAGAAAAATAATTACCAACAATAAAAAATGCTGCCTTTACATTATGTTTTTTTAAAGTATCTAAAATACTTTCTGTGTAACCAGCTTCATAGCCAACATCAAAAGTAAGATATATTTCTTTTTTTGTTTTATCTCCCATAAAATATGCATTATATTTACTTAATTCTTCAATAGATGCGTTTCCTATAGGTGGCTCATTTTCAGCTTGAAATGATAGTCCCCACGATGTGTTAGATGAGGCAAAAACAATGCAAGATATAGTGAGTATGGATATAGAGGCAATAATTATTAAAGATAAAAATAAATTCTTTTTTGTTATAATATAATACATTTAATCACCTTAGTTAATTATATTAAAAATAAAATAAAATATTATATTTATTTTTAATATAATTGTTAAATATATGTATTTATGCTAAAATAAAAATATTAGGAGGAAAAGATATGTATATATATGTTTTAAGACATGGCTTAACAGATTGGAATGTTCAAAGAAAATTGTTGTCTATAACAGATGTAGATCTAAATGATATAGGTATAGAACAGTGTGAGGCAGCAAAAAAGTTGGTTGAAAATTTAAATTATGATTTGGTTTTTTGTTCACCAAAGCTTAGAACAAAGCATACTGCGCAAATTGTAAATGTTCAAAATAAGCCTATAGTTTATGACAAAAGACTTATAGAAAGGGATGCTAAAAGTGTAGAGGGAATTAATGTAGATGATTTTGATTATAGAGCTTATTGGACACTAGGAAAAGATGAGTATAAAGATAGTGAAACTATTGAAGAGTGTAAAAAAAGAGTATACGAATTTTTAGACGAATTAAAAAAAGAGCATGAAGGAAAAAATATCTTAATTGTTACTCATAATGGAATATGCAGAATTATAAATACATATTTCAATGGCTTTCCTAAAAAAGGCGATATTTTTGACATAGGTCAAAAAAATGCACAATTGAAGATGTATGAATTGAAATAAAAATATTTAATTAAAAAGAGCAGTTATGAAGTGAACTTCAAAAGTTTCACTTCATAACTGCTCTTTTATTTTTTTCATAAAGTTAAAAAATTCTAAAACTCGTCATAAAAAATAAGGTGAAAAAGTTTGCTAATCAAAATATAAAAGAGTATAATAACCTTGCTTTAACTAAAG
>ERZ1643249.3862-NODE-3862-length-12924-cov-4.351931_pt1 | contig 12924 bp, 10 predicted proteins | sample MGYA00579263_ERZ1643249 | MGnify/ENA primary metagenome ERZ1643249 (study PRJEB29033, sample SAMEA4952264) | chicken gut metagenome | biome: Broiler Chicken; feature: Gastrointestinal Tract; material: Caecum | place: Ireland | collected 2018 | study: Broiler...
ACAGTACCGTGTAACGAATTTGTGGAGGTTCTGGCTTCCAAAGCTCCCGTTCCGGGCGGCGGCGGAGCTTCTGCTCTGGTGGGCGCCGTGGGAACTGCCCTGGGCAATATGGTAGGAAGCCTGACGGTCGGCAAAAAGAAATATGCTGACGTGGAGGCGGAGATGTACGAACTGAAGGCAAAATCCGACAAGCTGCAGGCAGAGCTTCTGCATCTGATCGAGAGAGACGCCGAGGTTTTTGAGCCCCTTTCCAAGGCTTACGGAATGCCCAGAGAGACTGAGGAAGAGAAGGCCGAGAAGGCAAGAGTAATGGAGATTGTTCTGAAGGACGCCTGTTCCGTTCCCATGGAGATCATGGAAAAATGCTGTGAGGCCATCGACATTATCGCGGAGTTCGCCGCAAAGGGTTCTGCTCTGGCCATCAGTGACGCCGGCGTGGGCGTGGCATTCTGCAAGGCCGCGTTAAAGGGTGCGAGCCTGAATGTGTACATCAATACCAAATCCATGAAAAACAGAGAGTATGCCGAGGAACTGAACGCCAAATGTGACGCGATGCTGGAAACCTACACCAAAAAAGCGGACGAGATTTTTGACAGCGTGCTGGGCAGACTGAAATAAGAGGAGGAACCGGAAAAATGGCAAAGCAGTTATTGGGAAAAGAAGTTAATGCCTCTCTCAATGAGAGAATCAAAGCGGATGTGGCCGCTCTGAAGGAAAAAGGAATCAACCCGACTCTGGGAATCATTCGCGTGGGAGAGAACGGAAGCGATATCTCCTATGAGAAAGGAGCCACCAAACGTTGTGAGACACTGGGCGTGGAGTGCGTGAAATTCCTGCTTCCGGAGGATGTATCTCAGGAGGAACTTCTGGCAACCATCGACAAAGTGAACAAGGATGACAGTATTCACGGCGTTCTGCTGTTCCGTCCGCTGCCGAAACATCTGGATCAGTCTGTGATCGAGAACGCGCTGGATCCGGCAAAGGATGTGGACTGTATGACCGACGGTTCCATGGCCGGCGTATTTACCGGAAAACCGCTGGGATTCCCGCCCTGTACGCCCCAGGCCTGCATGGAGATTCTGGATCATTACGGAATCGACTGCACGGGAAAGAAGGCTGTAGTTATCGGCCGCAGCCTGGTGGTTGGAAAACCGGCAGCCATGATGCTGATTAAGAAGAATGCCACGGTTACCGTTTGCCATACGAGAACGGTCGACATGCCTTCCGTAACCAGAGAGGCGGACATTATCATCGTTGCCGCAGGCCGCGCGGGCGTTGTGGGAGCGGATTATGTGAGACCGGGACAGATTGTGATTGATGTGGGTATCAACGTAAACGAGGAAGGCAAACTCTGCGGCGATGTGGACTATGCTGCTGTGGAGCCCGTTGTGGAAGCCATTACCCCGGTACCGGGAGGAGTGGGAAGTGTGACCACTTCTGTTCTGGTGGGACATGTGGTGGAAGCCGCAAAACGTAAATATATGTAATTTGCAGGAAAAAGCAATCCCCGGAGTTCATCCCTGTGAGGAGATCCGGGGCTTTTTCCGTTTATGCAATCGGGAGGATGAGACAATGAGCAGAGCGCAGGAAGCAATACGGGCGGTCCGCGAAAATATGAGGAAGGTTCTGGTGGGAAAGGAGCAGACCATAGATCTGGTTCTGGCAAGTCTGGCTGCAGGAGGTCATGTACTTCTGGAGGATGTGCCGGGAACCGGAAAAACCATGCTGGCAAAATCCCTGGCCAGATCTCTGGACGCAGATTTTGCCAGGATTCAGTTCACGCCGGATCTGCTGCCGTCGGATGTGACGGGGCTGAACTACTTTAACCAGAAGGAAGGGGAATTTGTTTTCCGGAAGGGGCCGGTATTTTCCAATATTATTCTGGCAGATGAAATTAACAGGGCGACACCCAGAACCCAGTCCAGTCTTCTGGAATGTATGGAGGAGCGGCAGGTGACGGTGGACGGCACTACCAGGAAACTGGCGGATTCTTTTTTCGTCATAGCAACCCAGAATCCCCTGGAGACCACAGGGACTTTTCCACTGCCGGAGGCGCAGCTGGACCGTTTTTTTATGAAGCTGTCCATGGGGCTTCCGGATGAGAAGGAGGAGCTGAAGATTCTGAACCGATTCCTGACCGAAGCGCCATACGAATCTCTGGAGCCGGTGTGCAGCTGCCAGCAGGTGGCGGAGGCAGGCGCTCAGGTTCGCCAGGTTTATGTGCATCCGCAGCTGCTGGAATATATGGTGAAGCTGGTTCAGGCCACCAGGGACAACCGGGAGATCCGTTCCGGAGTCAGCCCCAGAGGAACATTGGCACTGTTACATGCAGCCCAGGCTTTCGGATGGCTGGACGGAAGAACGTTTGTAGTTCCCGAAGATGTGAAGGCGGTGGCAGTGCCGGTGATGGCTCATCGTCTGGTGCTGTCCAGAGGATATGGAAGTTCGGTGACCGGAGAGGACAGAATCCGGGAAATTCTGGAGAAGGTACCGGTTCCGGTGGAGGAATGGGAGAAAAAATAAAATGACAATTGTGGTAATTTTATTGGGGGCCTTTCTGATAAATTACCTGCTGGATGCCTGTTTCCGTTCCTTATGGGCAAAAAAACTTACGGTACGGGTACAGTTTCAGGATCAGCCTGCCATGGAAGGAGAGGAGGCTCGGCTGACGGAGACCATCGCCAATGAAAAACGGCTGTTTCTTCCTCTTTTGCAGGTGGGATTCCGGGTTCATCGGGATTTATGGTTTGCTGACGGGGAAAATACCAGTGTCTCCGATCAGTGTTACAAACGGGATATTTTTTCTGTGGGAGGTTATCAGAAAATCACAAGAACCATTTCCTTCCGGTGTACCCACAGAGGATATTATGAGATGGATAAGGTGGAACTGGTGACCCGCAGCCCGCTGATGACCCGGAAGTATTACAAAACGTTGGAAAACCGGGATTTTTTCTATGTGTATCCCCGGCTGGTGGACAGTGACCAGATGGATATTTCCTTTCAGAAAATTATGGGATCGTCGCTGGCCCGGCGGAATCTTTACGAGGATCCTTTTGAATTCCGGGGAATACGGGAATACGCGCCCACGGATCCGCTGAATAAAATCAACTGGAAAGCGGCGGCCAGAACCGGGGAGCTGATGGTTAACCTTTACGGGTCTACCACTGCTCAGGAGGTGATCCTCATGCTTGATGTGGAGGACGAAACGATCTGGAAGTACGATGAAATCCATGAGGAGGAAATACGCATTGCCGCGTCATTGGCATCACGCTGTATCCAGGAGGGAATTCCGGTGGGATTTTGTACCAACGGAAAGGATATTCTCAGCGGAGATCTGTTCAGCCTGAAGGCAGGTACCGGTGAGCAGCAGGTACGGCTTGTCAATGAGGGGTTGTCCAGGATTGATCTGACGCAGAAAGCAGATCCCATGGAATTTGTTTTGGACAGGGAACGAGTGATGGGAACCGGTGCGGCCACCACCTATGTGATGATTTCCAAAAATCAGCGTCCCAGCTGCGTGGAGGCATTCTGCCGCCTGGCCAGAGAGGGCAGCGGCTGTATCTGGATTGCCACGCTGTACGCGGAAATGGAGTGGAAGCTGCCCCACAGTGAGCAGATCAGCTGGATCCGCTGGGAGGTGGAAAAATGAGAAAATATGCGATGAAGATCCTGGAAATACTGCATGGAGGAATGTTGCTGGCAGCTATTTATTGTATCGTGATGCAGCAGGTTACCGATGATATCCGGATGCTGCTTCGTGGTCTGTATCTGCTGATCCCCTGTGCTGTACTTTCTGTTGCCGCGGCCAGGGTCCGGAAATTCTGGCAGTTTTTTCTGGCAGCGATTCTGGTGGGGGCCGGCGGCTATCTGGCAGGGGGTACAACAGCAGGAAGGATCTGGCTTTGCTTTCTTGTTGTGGTAGCCGCGTTCTCCTTTTTTGAGGCCCGCGCCCGCAGGACGGTCTGCTGGCTGTCACAGCCGGCTTATCCATGGCTGCTTTTGTTTCTGGCAGTGTATTTTCTCGGAATGTATTTTGAAAGCAGCTTACTCAGATACTATGCAGTCTTTAATGCCGGCTGCTATTTCATTCTCTGCAATTTTCATACCAATCTGACAGAAATGGAACTATTTATACAGACCCATGCATCTCTGGAACGGCTGCCGGTGAAAAAACTTGGCAGGACCAACCAGATGATGATGTGGTTCCTTTCGGGTTTTACCATTCTGATTATGTTTTTGTCTCCTTTTGTGGGAATGGAACATGTGCTGACGGCTGCCGGAAGGGCTTTCCGGGATGTGCTCCAGTGGCTTCTGAATCTGATCCCTCATGGTAATTCAGAAAATATGGTCATGCAGCAGGCGGCCCAGCAACAGATGATGATGCCGGGCACTGCAGAAGAGGTACCCCGCTGGCTGCAGATTATCTATCAGATTTTGGATATACTGGGTTTCATTATTCTGATCTGCATGATACTTGGCGTGGTGTTTCTGTTTTTGCGAAAGCTGTATCAGATATACTGTCAGTTTTACCGGGAACCGGAGGAAAACGGAGATAAGATTGAACGTCTGATTGCTCCGCCTGTGGGAGAAAACCGCAAAAGATCCGGGGAAAGGCGTAAAGAGAGGCTGTTCTGGGATTTTTCCTGGGAAGCGAGAATCCGCAAGCATTACAAAAAACAGATCTGGAGAGCTTATCAGGACAGACGGATTCCCCCGGAGCAGACGCCCCGGGAGCTGGAAGACGAACTGGATATGGACGGCCAAAGCCGGGAACTCCTGCACCGCCGCTACGAAAAAGCCAGATATGGAAAGGAACCGTGTACTCGTGAGGAGATGCAGGAAGTACTGAAAATAAGAAATGGAGATACGAAAAGGGATTCCTGAAAATCTGCCGGAGAGGAAGATGCTATGCTTTTGGAGCAGCAACTTCCTCTCTTTTTTTCAGATGCCGGTCCGCTACCAGCAGAAATACAACGGTGGAGACAAAAGCGGCGATTCCGTCGGACAGCGGCTCCGCGTAGAAAGCATCCCGGGCCGCGAAAACCATGGGCAGCAGAACCACCAGAGCAGTAAATAAAGTTTTTCGGAAAAGCGACAATGCCAGGGCCGTTTTGGGACGCTCCATGGCGGTGAGACCGTCCACCAGAACGTACTGAAAACTCAGGGGTATAATCATCAGGGTGAAAACCCGGATTCCCCAGATGGAAAATTTCATATATCCCGGATCTGTAGTAAAAAACAACACGAAGAAGCGGGGCAGCAGGCGGGAAACAAAAAACATGAGAGTGGTAAAGGACAGCATCAGAAGAAGGATCCACCGCTCTGCGGATTTTACTCTCTGTGTCTGGCAGGCGCCGTAGTTATAACTGATCAGAGACTGGGTGCCGCCGCTGATTCCCAGCATGGGTGAAGTGATCAGCTGCATATAGCTCTGTACGATGGTGGCGCAGGTGATCAGCATATCTCCCTGGGTGGGACCGCCGAAGGTCTGAAGGGAAGTATTCATGACAATCTGGATCACGCTGTCCGTGGCCAGAATCAGAAATGGCGAGACTCCCAGAAACAGAATCCGCCCCATCAGCTTTCTGTCATATCCGCCGAAGGTGATCCGCACGGGAGGCCGTTTCCCAAAGAGAAAACGAAGCGCGAATCCGCAGGAAAGCATCTGGGAGATAACCGTGGCAACGGCGGCTCCGGCAACTCCCATATTCAGAAGAAAAATGAATATGGGATCCAGAATGATGTTGGCGGCGGCGCCGATGAGTACCGTGGCCATTCCATACAGGGGAAATCCCTGGCAGCTGATAAAATAATTGAGCCCCAGAGCCATCAAGGCAAAGAAGGTTCCGAAGGTATAGATGGTCAGATAGGTATCCGCATAGGAAAAGGTGACGGCACTGGCGCCGAACCACCACAGCAGCCGGTCTTTTATAAGCAGAAACAGCACTGTCAGAACGGCCGAAAAAACGCAGAGCATAAAAAAAGAGTTGGCCAGTATCTGCCGGGCTTTCTGGTAGTTTTTCTCTCCCAGACGGATGGAAAGGAGAATCGATCCTCCAAGCCCCACCAATGTCCCGAAGGAAGAAAGAAGCGTTACGATTGGTCCGCAGATGCCGGCTCCGGCCAGAGCCAGTGCCCCATCCCCGGGAATATGGCCGATATACATCCGGTCGATTATGCTGTAAAGTACGTTGACAAACTGTGCGATCATGGCAGGTCCTGCCAGTTTTAAAACCAGGAAGGGTATTCTGTCCCGTCCCAGGTCAGCCTGTGTTTTCATATACATCCCCCTCTTTCCGGCATGGAAGCCGGATGATCAAATGGAAAAATCCTTGCTAAATATATCAGATTTTGTTTCGATATTCAAGGAATTTCAGTAGATATATACAAAAGTAATGTGATATAATAAATGAAAAATAACAAAATATCTGGGAGGTGTGAAAAATGGAAAAGAAAGAACAGGGGCGAATAAACCTTCTTCCGGAAGGCAAATACTATAAAGCAAATCTTCACTGCCATACCACCGTATCCGACGGAAAGCTGACGGCCGCGGAAATCAAGGAAATATATCAGAAACATGGATATTCTATTGTGGCATATACGGATCATTGTGTGTACGAACGTCATGAGGAACTGAACGATGAGAAGTTTCTTGCCATCGGGGCCTGCGAGGTGAATATCAATGAGGAGAAGGAGGATTGGGCGGTCACGAAGGTATACCATCTGAATTTGTATGATATGGATCCCGCGGTCAACCGCAGCCGGAAGCAGGAGAATATCTGCCCGGATATGGCTTATGAGGACATTGAGGAAATCAACGCGTACCTGGAACGGATGGAACAGCTGGGATTCTGGATCTGCTACAACCATCCGTACTGGTCACTGCAGACGGAGGAGGATTTCCTTCCGCTGAAGCATGTGTCCGCTATGGAGATTTATAACCATGGATGTGAACTGGACGGCTTATATGGCTACAATCCCAGGCTGTACGATGCGGCCCTCAGAAGCGGGAAACGATGGTTCTGTGTAGCCACAGACGATAATCACAACGGATTTCCTGAAGGAGACGGGCTTTGTGATTCTTTTGGCGGATTCACAATGATCTGTCCGGAAGAATTTTCTTATCAGGGCGTGATGGAGGCCCTGAAGAAAGGAAGATTTTATGCTTCCATGGGGCCGGAATTTCATAAAGTGTATGTGGAGAACAATGTGCTGTTTGTAGAAACCAGCCCGGTGGAGAAAATTTATGTTGCCATGAGAGGAAGAGACTGTTACCGGAAGGCAGCGGCACCTGGACAGACTATAACGCAGGCCAGCTTTCCGCTGAATGGGGAAGAAGGTTACATCCGGGTGGAGATCCGCGATGAGAAAGGCAGATATGCCGATACCAACGCATGGCTTCCGGAGGAGTATATGAGATAGAAACGGAGGTGCCGGATATGATGGAAAAGAAGATAGATCTGCTGAAACGTATGGTGGAGGAAAGCACTTATACGGTGGCATTGTGTGGTTCCGGAATGATGGAGGAGGGCGGTTTCAGGAGCCTGAAAAACCAGGAGAGGGCATATTCCATCGAGGAACGGTATGGCAGATCCCCGGAGGAACTGTTTACCGGGGCCTATTACAGCACCCGGCCGGAAGAATTTTTCCGGTTCTATAAGGAAGAAATTCTGAAAAACATCCCGAGAAAAACAGAATCGGTGGACGCCATGGCGGCTATGGAGCGGGCAGGAAAACTCCATGGCGTGATTACTGCAAATGCTTATGCGGTGGCATCCCATGCTTTGAAAAACGTGGTGGAGCTGCATGGGAATATTTATGAAAACAGGTGCTCCCGCTGCGGGAGATCCTATCCTATGGAATACGTCCGTGACGCTGCGGGAGTGCCGCTGTGCGTACAGTGTCAGAGTGTGATCCGCCCCCATGTGACCATGTTCGGGGAAATGCTGGATGCCCGGCTGATTGAGAGAACTTCGGAAGAAATAGAGAAGGCACAGCTGCTTCTGGTGCTGGGTACCACCCTTCATTCCGAGGTGTTCCGGAATTATATCCGGTATTTCAATGGAAAATATCTGGCGGTGATCCATGAAAGGGCGGATCATGAGGATTATAAGGCGGATCTGGTGATTCTGGATCAGCCCAGGCATGTGCTTCCGCAGCTGGGATACTGACGGCAGCCAGTCCTTTGCCTTTCGGAGGCAAAAGCTTCTTGCATCTCCTGTGGCAAAGTGATATAGTGGTCGGAGTGAGTGAAAACGGCCAAGGAGTGACATGTTATGAAAACATCGGATTTTTACTATGAACTGCCTCAGGAGCTGATCGCACAGGATCCCCTGGAGGACAGATCTGCTTCCCGGCTGATGCATCTGGATAAGAGGACAGGCGAGCTGGAGCATACGGATTTTAAACATATTGTGAAGTATCTCAGACCAGGGGACTGCCTGGTAATCAACGACACCAAGGTAATTCCCGCAAGACTCTACGGACACAAGAAGGATACCGGGGCTGTGATAGAGATCCTTCTTCTCAAGCGAAAGGAAAACGATATCTGGGAATGTCTGGTGAAGCCGGGAAAGAAGGCAAGACCGGGAGCGGAGATTATATTCGGGGATGGCATCCTTCAGGGAAGGATTCTGGAAATCGGTGAGGAAGGCAACCGCCTGATTCAGTTTTCCTATGAAGGGATTTTTGAGGAAATTCTGGACCAGCTGGGGGAAATGCCGCTTCCCCCTTATATTACCCATAAGCTGAAGGATAAAGACCGTTATCAGACCGTGTACGCAAAGCACGAGGGTTCCGCGGCGGCTCCCACGGCAGGCCTGCATTTCACCAGAGAGCTGATGGATCAGGTGGAGGCCATGGGTGTAAAGATTGCTCATGTGACGCTGCATGTGGGGCTGGGAACCTTCCGGCCGGTAAAGGTGGACGATGTGGAGAAACACCATATGCATTCGGAGTTTTATGTGGTGGAGGAAGATCAGGCACAGCTGATTAACGATACTCATAAAAACGGTGGGCGGGTGATTTCCGTGGGAACCACCAGCTGCCGGACTCTGGAGTCAGCTGCAGGGGAAGATGGCACAGTCCGGGCCGGAAGCGGATGGACGGAAATATTTATCTATCCCGGCTATCGTTTCCAGGTTATTGACGGACTGATCACGAATTTTCATCTTCCGGAGTCAACCTTGCTGATGCTGGTGTCGGCGCTGGCCGGCAAAGAGCACATTCTTCATGCTTATGAGGAGGCTGTGCGCATGGGTTATCGGTTCTTCAGCTTTGGAGATGCCATGATGATTGAGTAAAACCGTCATTTTTTTGTCATATTTGCAGCTGAAAAAGAACGTTTGGACTAGATAATTTGGCGAAAATGTGTTATGTTAAATACATATCAATGGCAGGCGTTCCTGTTTTCTATGAATTTTCTTTCCAGGCACAGAGGGGGAAGGGTACAGATATGGAAATGGTTTGCCAGGGACAGCAGTTCAGTCTTCCGAGGTCCGTTCGGATCAGAATATCCGGAAGGCTGTATTGTTGCTATCCGTCAATGATTCCGCTGCAGGCAGCGGGGCGTTGACACCTGCGGCGGCAGGAGTTTAAGACAATGGAAACACTGTCTGCGGCGGCAGATGGTCGGCCGGACATGCTGACTTTCGCTGCCGGGCGATCGCCGGCTTTTCTGCCCGCGGGAATCAAATACATAAGGAAGGTGAGCAATTGGAAAATTATACCAAGTACAAGCTGAAAAGCAATGAAGAACTGGCATCTTTGTTGGCCGATAAAGATAATCTGTTCATCATTGCCTGCAACAAGTGTTTCAAGGAATTTGAAACTGTTGATGAACCCGAATGCGGGGAATTTGAAAAATTTGCTGCCGAAAACGGAAAGACGGTGACCGGCAGCGCGAGGGTTGATTTTCTGTGCAATAAAACCCAGACAGAAAAGAAACTGCAGGACATGATTCCGGAAGGAACAGAAAACATTTTTGTGATTTCCTGCGGATTGGGTATTCAGACCATCGCGGATCTGGCAGGGAAACCCGTATATGCGGCCAGCAATTCCCTGAATTATACAGGCCATCACGGCATGGCACTGACCAAAAAGGCCTGTGATGCATGCGCGCAGTGTTATCTGAATATCACCGGCGGTATCTGTCCCATTGTGGACTGCTCCAAGAGCCTGGTCAACGGCCAGTGCGGCGGCGCAAAGGATGGAAAATGCGAAGTGGACAGCAGCAAGGACTGCGCCTGGGAAAAGATTTACAGAAGACTGGAGAAGCAGGGACGTCTGGAAGAGTTCCTGAATCAGCCGGTACAGGTGAGAGATTATTCAAAAGTCGACTTCAAATTTGTCAATGAGTATGTAAAATCCATCCGCGCAGACCGGCTGGAGGGTTACTACGGCGGAGTGCATCCTACTGAGCGTAAGGAATTTACGGAGCATCTGGCTCTCAAGAGATTCCCGGATCCGGATGTGGTGGTGATTCCCCTGTCCATGCATGCGGGCGCTCCCGCGAATCCCGTGGTTCAGGTGGGAGATACCGTTAAGGTTGGCCAGAAGATCGGCGAGGCGGCAGGCTTTATCAGCAGCCCCGTACATTCCAGTGTCAGCGGTACCGTTACCGCCATCGAGAATCACGGACATGCCACCAGAGGCGAGTGTCTGTCCGTGGTGATCAAGTCTGACGGGAAAAACACTCTGGATGAATCTGTGAAACCCAACAAGGATCTGGACAGCCTGACACCGGATGAGATTGTGGAGATCATCAAAGAAGCCGGAATCGTTGGTATGGGCGGCGCCGGATTCCCCACCTCCGTGAAGCTGAAACCGGCCAAACCGGTGGATACGATTCTGCTGAACGGCTGTGAGTGCGAACCGCTTCTGACGGCGGATCACCGGGTGCTGCTGGAATATGCGGACGATGTGATCTTTGGTCTGAAGGCCATGCTGAAGGCGGTTGGCGCTGAAAAGGGCGTGATTGTCATTGAGGACAACAAGCCGGATGCCATCGAACTGATGAAAGAGAAAACCGCGGATATCAGCAATATGGAAGTGGTGGTTGCCAAAACCAAGTACCCCCAGGGCGCTGAGAAGATGCTGATCAAGCGCGTAACCGGAAGAAAGGTTCCCAGCGGCGGACTTCCCGCGGATGTGGGCTGCGTGGTGGGCAATATCAGTACCACTAAAGGCATCGCCGACGCCATCCAGAAGGGTATGCCTCTGATCGAGCGTGTGGTGACGGTCACCGGCGAGCGACTGAAAAATCCCGGCAACTTTATTGTGAAGATCGGAACCAACACAAAGGATCTGATCGACTACTGCGGCGGCATCATCGGAGAAGATGTGACGGTCAAAGCAGGCGGACCCATGATGGGATTTGTGCTTTCCGATCTGAATGTACCGATCATGAAAGGATCCAACGGAATTATCGCTGTGGATACCGATCATACGGTGGAGCAGCCGTGTATCAAATGCGGCCGCTGTATGGATGTATGTCCCATGGAGCTGTCTCCCCTCTATTTCGCGAAATTTGCGGATGAGGAGAACTGGCAGGGCATGAAAGAGAAAAACGTGATGGATTGTATCGAGTGCAGGTGCTGCGAGTATATCTGTTCCTCCAAGATTCCGTTAGTCAGCAAGATTAAGGCTGGAAAAAATGCAGTAAGGGGGATGAAGTGATATGTTAATTACCGAATTAAAACCCAGGGAAGCCATCGCTCAGCTTACGGAGGGGAAAAAGGTCTTTGTCATCAACTGTCATGGATGTAAAGAAGTTTATTTCCCGGAAAAAGAGGCGGATGCGCTTCTGAAGGATCTGGCTGCCGAGGGCGCTCTGACTGGAAGCATTACCACCGACTACATCTGCAACCAGGAGAATATGGAACTGCGTCTTTCCGGTCATAAAAGCGAGATTGAGGCCGCGGATGTGATTCTCGTACTTTCCTGCGGCGTGGGCGTACAGACGGTTGCCTCCTATCTGGAGGACAAGAAGGTCTGTGCAGCCTGTGATACCTGCCGTTTGCCGGGATTTCAGGGCGTCACTCCCCTGGAATACAAATGCGATCAGTGCGGCGAGTGCTACCTGAACCTGACCGGAGGCATCTGCCCCATCACGGCATGTTCCAAGAGCCTGGTCAACGGCCAGTGCGGCGGCGCCAAGAACGGCAAATGCGAGGTGGACAGCGAGATGGAGTGCGGCTGGGAGCGTATTTACAGACGCCTGGAAGAGCTGGGACGTCTGGATGTGCTGAAATGCCCCACCCAGGTGCGTAATTTCGCAACGGATGAAGAGGTTTCAAAATAATAGAGAGTGCGCTGTACGGATTTTCTATTGTCATGAATAATAAAAAAGAGTAGGAGCAATATATCATGAAAATTACGGAGTTATTTGAACGTGGCGAATTTGTTGTATCTGCGGAAGTTGGACCGCCAAAAGGATTTCATGTGGAGCATCTGCTGGAGGAGGCCAAAACGTATCTTAGCGGAATTACCGCAGTGAATGTGACCGATAACCAGTCCTCTGTTATGCGTCTGGGCTCTCTGGCCATGTGCAAGGCTCTGAAGGATGAGGGACTGACCCCCATCTATCAGCTGACCTGCCGTGACAGAAACCGTATCGCCCTGCAGTCTGATCTCCTTAGCGCGGCGATGTTCGGAATTGAGAACCTGCTGCTGCTGACCGGTGATCACACCAAGATGGGTGATCATCCCCAGGCAAAACCTGTTTTTGATTTGGATTCCGTTTCTCTGATTCATACAGTGAAACAGCTGGAGTCCGGCGTGGATCTGGGCGGAAATCCCCTGATCGGCGAGCCGCCGTCCTTTGCCAAAGGCGCAGTGGTATCTCCCTGCAGCGATTCCGTGGACGCGCAGCTGGCAAAGATGGAGCGCAAAGTGCGCGCCGGCGCGGATTACTTCCAGACTCAG
>ERZ1643249.3864-NODE-3864-length-12922-cov-4.764592_pt1 | contig 12922 bp, 12 predicted proteins | sample MGYA00579263_ERZ1643249 | MGnify/ENA primary metagenome ERZ1643249 (study PRJEB29033, sample SAMEA4952264) | chicken gut metagenome | biome: Broiler Chicken; feature: Gastrointestinal Tract; material: Caecum | place: Ireland | collected 2018 | study: Broiler...
GATAGTCTCTTTCTTCTCTATCAAGGGGCCAAAATCGGCATTAGCCGATAGCCCCCTTTTTGTTTCACATAATTTACACAGTTCAATCTAATTTTGAACACAAAAAATTCGTAAAATATTCTTATATTTTTATAAAGTTGAAGGAGGAGTCTCATTGATTGAAGTGAAAAATCTGGTCAAAAGGTACGGGCATCATCTGGCTGTCGATGACCTGAGCTTTACGATCGAAAAGGGGAAAATCTATGGCTTTCTGGGGCCGAATGGAGCGGGGAAGACGACTACTATGAACATCATTACAGGCTATCTCGCCTCCACAACAGGAGATGTCTTTGTGGACGGACATAATATATTGGAGGAACCGGATCTGGTAAAAAAGAATATTGGTTATCTGCCGGAACAACCCCCTGTATATTTTGATATGACAGTGAAGGAATATATGGAATTTGCAGCAGAATTAAAAAAAGTTCCAAAAAATCAAAGAAAACAAGAAATTGAAGAAATTATGGATATGGTGAAAATTACGGATATGTCTAACCGCCTGATTAAGAATTTATCTAAAGGTTATCGGCAGAGAGTGGGGCTTGCACAGGCGATTCTTGGATATCCGGAAGTGATCATACTGGATGAGCCTACGGTGGGGCTGGATCCAAAACAGATTATAGAGATTCGGGATCTGATCAAAAGCTTAAAAGAAAAACATACCGTAATTTTAAGTTCACATATCTTGTCTGAGGTGAGTGCGGTTTGTGACTATATTCTCATTATTTCCCACGGCAAATTAGTTGCCAGCGGAACTCCGGATCAATTAGGTGAGATGGCGCTGGGTTCGAATACTCTTGAACTGGTTGTGAGAGGAAACAGATCAGATATAGAGTCTTCCATCAAAGAGATCGATCATTTAAAAGAGTATCACCTGGAAGAGTGCAAAGAAGAAAAGAATGCGGTGAAAGTGGTGATCGAGACACAGGAAGGTCTGGATATCCGTGAGAAAATTTTCTATAAGATGGCCGGTATACATTGTCCGATTATACAGATGCAGATGAAGCAGCTTTCTCTGGAGAGTATTTTCCTGGAGCTGACAGAAGATACGCCGGAAGATAGAAGTAAGGGGGAAAAATCAGAGGAAAAACCGGAGGAGTATTCGGAAATAGATCAGCAGGAAGAGGAGGAAAGTGAAGATGCTGGCGGTTTATAAAAAAGAATTACGGAGTTATTTTACCTCCGTTATCGGATATTTATTCATAGCTTTTATTCTGGTACTTATCGGAATCTATTTTACTGCATATAATATCAATTCTGCCTATCCCAAAATTGAGGCGACATTGAGTGCGGTAACGTTTGTGTTCTTAATTGGAGTTCCCGTTCTGACAATGAAAATACTGGCAGAGGAGAGAAGACAGAAAACAGATCAGCTCTTGCTCACGGCACCGGTTTCCATCAGCAGCATTGTTCTTGGAAAATATCTGGCATTAGTCACAATCTATTGTATTCCGATTGCAATTATCAGTTTCTATCCATTGATTTTAAGTCAGTATGGGGATGTCAGTTTTTCTTCTGCGTACACAGCGATTGTAGGCTTTTTCTTTCTGGGATGTGCGAATTTGGCGATTGGGGTATTTTTATCGGCAATCACAGAGAGTCAGGTAATAGCAGCAGTGCTGTCTTTCCTGGTTTTATTTTTCTGTTATGTCATTGAAGGAATTTCTTCCTTTTTTGCGTCCACAGCATCTGTGTCTTACTTTGCACTTGCCGTGATTGCGGCTGCTCTGGCGTGGCTTTTGTATCTTATGATTCGAAATGCTTTTATCTCATTGATTTTCGCAATTTTAGCGGAGGGCGTTCTGCTGGTATTATACGTGGTGAAAGCAAGTTTATTTGAGGGATTGATCCAGGATATTTTGAACGTCTTTAATCTCAGTGGACACTATGACAATTTCATTAATGGAATCTTTGATATAGGAGGAATTGTATATTTCCTGTCTGTCATAGCTTTTTGTATTTTCTTGACTGTTCAATCAATTTCAAAGAGACGTTGGAACTAGGAGGATCAGGTGATGAAAAAATTCAATAAATTGAAAAAGCCAGGAAAGATCAGCTGGAAATTGGATCGAAAGAAAATTATTGGAAATATAAACGGAAAATTTATTCGAAAAGGATCTTACAGCCTGATTATCACAGTTATTGTGGCTGCTATTTTGGTTGCTGTAAATCTTGTGGTGGGAGAGATTCCTTCTCAGTATACGGAAATTGATGCCAGCGGCCAGAAATTATACACCATTTCGGATGAGACAAAAGAGATGCTTCATAATCTGGACGAAGATGTGGAATTATATTTTATTGCCCAGGATAGCAATAAGGACGGAACGATAGAAAAATTGTTGGAACGTTATGAGGACGGCTCTTCTCACATTAAAGTTGAACAGATCGACCCGGTTTTGCATCCGAATTTCACGGATAAATATACTTCGAATGATCTGTCTGAGAACAGTATTATTGTTGTCTGTGGTGACAAAAATAAGATTGTTAATTATTCTTCCATGTATGAGACACAGATGAGTTCTTACGGAATGTCTTATGAGACCTCAGGATTTGACGGGGAGGGACAGCTCACAAGTGCAATTTCCTATGTGACTTCTGATAATCTTCCTGTTTTATACAACATTGAAGGCCACGGAGAGGCGGCATTAAGTTCTTCTTTTGAGGAGGCAATCGAGAAAGCAAACATTGACATTCAGACATTGAATTTGTTGTCTGAGGGTGCAGTTCCTGATGATGCAGACTGTATTTTGATTAACGCGCCTACAGGTGATTTTTCCGATGATGAGAAAGACGCTGTGATCGATTATCTGGAGAACGGAGGAAAGGCATTAATTTTCTCTGATTACTCTGCAGAGGATCAGGAAAATTTCAAAGAGATTTTGAGGACCTACGGAGTAGAGACAGTAGATGGCGTGATTTTTGAAGGAGATAGTCAGCATTATCTGTCACAGATGCCATATTATCTGATACCTGAGATCCGTTCAACAGATATTACTTCAGATATCTCAGAGAAAGGAACGTACGTTCTTGTTCCTGTCGCACAGGGAATACAGACGATTGATCAGTATCGTGACAGTCTGACAATCGAAAGTCTGTTATCGACAACTTCCAGTTCTTATTCGAAGGTGAATATGGAAAGCTCCACACTGGAAAAAGAAGAAGGAGATATTGATGGACCATTCGATGTGGCAGTTTCTATACAAGAAGAGATTGACGACGATACGACAACACAGATTGTATATTTTTCCAGCTCCTATATCACAGAAGATCAGGTAAATCAGATGGTTTCAGGGGGCAATATTGATTTAGTTATAGATTCTTTGAATTGGATGTGTGATACGGAAGATTCTGTTTCTATTCCGTCAAAAGATTTGTCTGTTTCTTATCTGACATGGACAGGACATGCGGCTGGAAGTTGGAGTTTGATTTTGATCGCAGTTTTGCCAGGTGCAATTCTGATCTTTGGAGTTGTGGTATGGCTGAGGAGGAGAAAACAATGAGGAAAAAAAGTATCTTAAAGATAGGAATTTCATTGTTGGTCTTTTGCATTCTTCTCGGAGCCTACTTTTTTCTAAAACAGCTTAACAAAGAAGAATCAGAAGAAGAGACAACATCAGAAGAAGTGTTCAGCGCTTCTTCTGATGAAATTGAAAAGATATCGTTTGATCTCGAAGGAGAAAAGGTAACATTTGTGAAATCAGACGATGAGTGGAAAGATGAACAGGATAACAATTTTCCCGTGGATCAGAGTAAGATAGAAAGTATTTTGGACGGCTTGACCTCGGTTACTTCCAGCAGGTCAATCACAGATGCAGAGGATTTGGATGAATATGGATTGAAAACCCCATCCCAGACAATTACAATCGATGAGGACGATGAGACGACAAGAACGATTCAGCTGGGCGATTATAATGAAACGGCAGATGCCTATTACGCAATGATTGATCAGTCAGATACAGTCTACTTGCTGGAATCAAGTTTTGAGTCCCTCTTTGAAGGAACGCTCTATGATTTTGCTGAGGACGGAAGCTTCCCAGTTATCTCGGCTTCTGATATTGACCGCATACAGGTACAGAAGAGCGAGAATTCTTATACCCTGACTGCTTCGTCGGATGTATCAAGCGGTTGGCTGGTAGAGTCGGATGGAACGTCGGAAGAGGCGGATTCGACTGCTGTATCCACGACAACGTCATCGGTCAATAGTCTTTCTTATTTGGATTTTGTCAATTATAATTGTGAAGATTATTCTGCGTATGGATTGGATCAGCCGCAAGCCACAATTGTGATTGACTACCATCAGACTTCAGAGGATAGTGATGAAGAGGAAAGTGATGATGCAGACAGTGAGAAAGAGACGGAGGAAGAACAGATCCAGGTTACACTTTTAGTCGGAACGGAAATAGATGATGCTTATTATGTGTGTGTGAGCGGTTCCAAAGAAATCTATACTATGAGTAAAAGTTCTCTGGATAGTCTGATTGATAAAAGTATCTCAGATTATTGGAATTTGAAAGTGAATTATTATGCTATCACAGACATTAATTCTATTACGGTGAATTACAATGGCGAGGAAGACATTCTTTCTGTAAAGTCAGAGACAAAAGATGATGAGGTAGAATATTCCTATTACGTCAATGACAAAGAAACAGATGAAAATGATTTTAAAAATTTCTTTAATGCTCTCGTGAATATTTCGGCAGAAGAGAGGCTGGAAGAAAATTATCAACCTTCGGGAGACGCAAAGTGGGTATTCAAATTTAAGACGGGCGAAAGAGAAGAGACAGTTTCTTACTATACCTATAATGAGAACTTTGATGTGGCTGTAAAAGACAACGGCAATTCTTATTTGGTGAATAAGATGGATGTGCGAAATCTGGAAAGTCTGATAGAAACACTTCGTGAAGAATCCTGAGAATGTTTCACGTGAAACATAAAGAAATCTGTTCAGAAAAAGTAGATTTAGAAAATATAAAGAAAGCTCCTATCCTAAACAATAGTTCGTGTAAACTTACGTGTCAGGATAGGAGCTGCTTTTATCAAAAAGTATTTCTTGCTACGGCAGATTGCTTACATATAAATTTTAAGACTGCGAAGAAATTCATTTGGATTTTCCAATTGTGGGAAATGTTTGGATTCGCGGATTGTTGTGTACTCAATTGCAGGATTAAATTCCACGTAATTTTCGATGATTTCTTTTGCACCAGGTTCTTCTTCGCCTTCCAAAATCACGATGCTTTGATTAACAGAGCGCAGCCCATGTGCGATATTCAGATTTACATAGTTTCCGGTCAGACTGGCAAAAAGGTATTTGGAGCTTCCTTCTTTTTCCCTGTGTGCTGCCTCGTAATATGCATCCACAATTTCGGAAGATACATGGAAAGGATTATAATAATACTTTTCCATAAATGTAGTAGTGATATGTTCTTTGGATGCAAGCATATTATAGAGAAGTGTTCCGAAAATTGGAATCTCAATGAACCATTTACGAATTTTACTTCTCTTGTTTGGTGACTGGCTTAACTGGTAGAGACTGGTCGGATTCACCAGGAAGATTTTATTATAAAGAGTGCTCTCAGCATGGCAAGCCATTACAGTGAAAGAACAAGAAAAACCACTGGCTATGACATCCGTTTTCTCCCCGATTACTTTCTTGATAAAGTCATTGATTAATTGTACATAGATAAAATTCGTATATGTAATCAATGGCTTGTCAGAACGGCCGCACCCCAGAAGATCAATGGTGTAAACCGTATGGTGCTGGGCAAGTTCTTTCTCCACTTTATGCCATTCATATGCAGAACCTCCCGGTTTAAGATCGTGAATCAATAGAATGGGAGAACCTTGCCCATGGCGTGAATAATATACCTGTCCGAAACGCCAGTCAAAATAATTTTTACTATATACATGCAGCATATCCTTAAGTACGGAAGAGGCTGTTATAATAGAATTAATGATATGAATGATGACAGTGGCAATCGAAAAAAGTATTCCGAGAGTGATCAGTTTGTGTTTGCGTTTTTTCATTTTTACGCCTCCTGTGCTATAAAGAGTCTTATGCTTTCAGAACATAAGAATAAGATACTGGACTCAAGTAACGTAATTTTATTATACGCTATTTTGTTAAAACTTACAATCATTTTATAAAAAATCAACTTGTGGAAAAATATTCTTGAAATGAAATGTTTCACGTGAAACATGAAGCATGATTTGGTGATTTGTCATAAATTCAAGCTGAAATAAACATTGAAATTTCTATGTTTCACGTGAAACATTTACTTAAAATTTGTAGATAAGAAAAATGAAAAGTGTTATAATACTACTAGTTTATAGAATGGAGGAATTGAAGTGGGAAGAATTATTGCAATAGCAAATCAAAAAGGTGGTGTGGGTAAGTCTACAACAGCTATTAATTTGTCTGCGTGTTTGGCGGAGGCTGGAAAGAAAGTATTGGCTATCGATATTGATCCACAGGGAAATACAACCAGCGGACTCGGAGTAGACAAAAACGAGGCAGATCCTACCCTTTATGAGCTTTTATTGGGTGAAGCAGATTTGAATGACTGCATCATCAATAATGTGGTTGATAATTTAGATTTAATTCCTTCTAACATGAACTTGTCCGGTGCGGAAATTGAATTGGTCGGCATTGAGGAGAGAGAGTATATTTTAAGAAATGCAATCGAAAATGTCAGAGATATTTACGACTATATTATTATGGATTGCCCTCCGTCATTGAGTATGTTGACCATTAATGCGTTGACAGCAGCTGATTCAGTGCTTGTTCCGATACAATGTGAGTATTATGCGTTGGAAGGACTCTCACAATTAATACATACAATTGAATTGGTACAGGAGAGACTGAATGAAGAGCTGGAGATTGAAGGCGTTGTATTTACCATGTATGATGCGCGTACAAATTTATCTCTTGAAGTGGTAGAGAATGTAAAAGAAAATTTAAACCAAAATATTTACAAGACAATTATTCCACGTAATGTACGGCTGGCAGAGGCACCCAGTTATGGATTGCCAATTAATCTGTATGATTCCAAATCAACAGGTGCGGAGAGTTATCGGCTGTTGGCAGAAGAAGTGATCAATAGGGAGGATGAGTAATGGCCATGAAGAGAGGACTTGGCAGAGGACTTGATGTCATGATACCGGATAACAACGGAAGCACAAAACAAAGTGTGAGTAAGTCATCCAAAAAGACAGTATCCTCTGACCATGAAAAAAATGCAGAGCATCATTTTTTACACAGCGGAGAGATAAAAGTAAAAATCTCTAAGATTGAGCCAAACAGAGAACAGCCAAGGAAACAGTTTGATGAGGATTCTCTTCTGGAACTAGCAGAGTCCATTAAACAGTACGGAATTCTTCAACCCCTTGTAGTGTCTGATAAAAAGGATTATTATGAGATTATAGCAGGAGAGAGAAGATGGCGTGCGGCTAAGATGGCTGGCTTGAAGGAAGTTCCCGTCATTATCAAAGAATTGAGTGAACAGGAAATTGTTGAAATCTCACTGATTGAGAATATTCAGAGAGAAGACTTGAATCCGATTGAGGAGGCAATGGCATTTAAGCGTTTGCTGGAAGAATTTCACTTAAAACAGGATGAGGTTGCGGAGAGAGTTTCTAAGAGCCGGACGGCTGTGACGAATGTGATGCGTCTTCTGAAGTTGGAAAAAGAAGTTCAGCAAATGTTGATAGATGAGATGATCACTGCCGGACATGCTCGTGCGCTTCTGGCGATCACAGATCGCGATACACAGATCCAGATTGCCAATAAGATATTTGATGAAAAACTGAGTGTACGTGAGACAGAAAAACTGGTCAAGTCGATATTAAAGCCCAAAAAAGAAAAAACGGTAATGAAAGATTCCGCAGAGGATGCAATCTATGAGAGTCTGGAGGAAAAGATGAAGGGGATTATGGGAACTAAGGTGACCATAAACCGGAAGAAAAATGACAAGGGCAGAATTGAGATTGAATATTATTCCAAAAATGAGCTGGAAAGAATTATAGACCTTTTTGAGTCAATAAAGTAAGGAGTTCGAATGAGTGATATTTTAAGTTCAATGGGAATTGATCCCGGAATTATTTTGATTATATTACTGATTCTTGTGGTAATACTTTTAGTATGTCTGATCAGCGTAAATTTGCGGGTTCAAAGACTGGAACATAAATATAAGGTATTTATGAAAGGAAGCAAAATATCTGGAAGTGACTTTTGCCAGGAAAATGGCCCAGATCGATAAACTGTCTGAGCTGACAGACCGTTATATGGAAGACAGCAAGCAGTTAAAGAAAAATATGTGGCATATCTACAGCAAGTATGGCGTGGAAAAGTATGACGCATTTGACGATGTGGGAGGAAAATTAAGTTTTGCCTTTGCGATGTTGGATTCAAACAATTCAGGAGTGGTTTTGAATGCTGTTCACAGCCGGGATAACTGTTTTTTGTATTTGAAAGAGATCGTAAAAGGTGAGTCTTTTGTGATGCTCAGTCAGGAAGAAGTAGAGGCCCTGAGAAAAGCGGTCAATTATGGTCTTGAAGAGATTGGTGAAGAAAAAAATTAAAATATGCAAATAAAATGCAAATACCCAGGAGGATAAAGAAATGTTAGATATTAAATTTGTCAGAGAAAACCCGGAAATCGTAAAACAGAATATCCGCAACAAATTCCAGGATAGTAAATTGCCGTTGGTGGATGAGGTTTTGGAGCTTGACAAAGAAAACAGAGCAATCAAACAGGAAGTAGAAGCCCTGAGAGCAGAGAGAAACAAAATTTCCAAGCAGATTGGAGCCTTGATGGGACAGGGAAAGAAAGAGGAGGCAGAAGAAGTTAAAAAGCAGGTAGCTGCTTCCGGAAACAGAATTGAAGAGTTGAGTGCCAAAGAAAAAGAAGTAGAAGAGAAATTGCTGAAAGATATGATGGTCATTCCGAACATCATCGATCCTTCTGTGCCGATCGGAAAAGACGACAGCGAAAATGTGGAAGTAGAGAAATTTGGTGAGCCGGTGGTTCCAGATTTTGAGATTCCATACCACACAGATATTATGGAAAGCTTCAATGGTATCGATCTGGACAGTGCAAGAAGAGTGGCTGGAAACGGATTCTACTATCTGATGGGAGATATTGCCCGACTGCACTCTGCAGTGCTTGCCTATGCCCGTGATTTCATGATTAACAGAGGATTTACCTACTGTGTACCTCCTTTCATGATCAGAAGTAATGTGGTGACGGGAGTTATGAGCTTTGCCGAGATGGATGCCATGATGTATAAGATTGAGGGAGAAGACCTGTATCTGATCGGAACCAGTGAGCATTCTATGATTGGTAAGTTCATTGATACAATTCTTCCTGAGGAATCACTTCCGCAGACTCTCACCAGCTATTCTCCATGTTTCCGTAAGGAAAAAGGAGCACACGGCCTGGAAGAGAGAGGCGTGTACAGAATTCATCAGTTTGAAAAACAGGAAATGATCGTTGTATGTAAGCCGGAAGAAAGTCCGATGTGGTTTGACAGACTGTGGCAGAATACGGTAGATCTGTTCCGTTCCCTGGATATTCCGGTTCGTACTCTGGAGTGCTGTTCAGGAGATTTGGCTGACTTGAAAGTGAAATCTGTGGACGTGGAGGCATGGTCCCCTCGCCAGAAGAAATATTTTGAAGTGGGAAGCTGTTCAAATCTGGGTGATGCACAGGCACGCCGTCTGAAAATTCGTGTGAATGGTGAAAAGGGCAAGTATCTGGCGCATACACTAAATAACACAGTAGTTGCACCGCCGAGAATGCTGATCGCATTTTTGGAGAATAATTTAAATGCAGATGGTTCTGTGAATATTCCGGAAGCTCTGCAGCCATATATGGGCGGTATGAAGAAAATTGAAAAGAAGAAATAAAGGAATCTTAAATAATTCCGGGAGGTGATAGAATGCATAGCTATCTCAGAACAATCGGTTTTTCTAATCTGAGTAAGTCGGAGTTGGAAGAAATCTTAGAAGAAGTTGTGACAAATTATGATGAGAAGTTTGTCACAGAGTCTTTCTCAGATCACTTATATGCTGAGTTCTCTAAAAATTACGGCTGTGACTGCGGTATTACAGTCTGCGGAGAATATGATGAGAATAATGAGTTCCAGATGGAATATTACTATCCATTTCTGAGAGGGACTGGGGTCACGACTCAGGAAAATGTTATTATTGAAAAACATGCTGACAAAGAATCTTATGCGGGAGCTTGTGATGATCTTCGTATCGGAGTGACTATGATTTTTTATCTCCAAAATGGTATCGAGTATATACATGAGAGGAATAAAATGAATCTGGGACAGTCAGGCATGCCTCTGACGCTTTCAGGACTGGCAAAAGAAGGTAAGATTCTTTTGCCAGTGAAGAAAGACAAAAAGCAGGTGGCAAGGGAAAAAGAGCTGGCTAAAAATCGATTTTCTCTCATTGCCGCAGCCCGTAAGGGCGATGAGGAGGCAATGGAGAATCTGACTATGGATGATATTGATACCTATTCCATGATCTCAAAGAGAATTGTGACAGAGGATGTGTTCACGATTGTGGATTCCTATTTTATGCCTTATGGAATAGAGTGTGATAAATATAATGTCATGGGTGAGATTGTCGATTGTGTGAGCTTCCGAAACATTCTTACTGGGGAGGAAATCTACCAGATGACGATAGAGAGTAATGATATGCAGTTTGATATCTGTATCAATAAAGATGATCTTCTGGGAGAACCACAGGTGGGAAGAAGGTTCAAAGGTATTATTTGGCTGCAGGGACAGTTACATCTGTGATTAAAAAAACTCTCAGAGTATTAGATGGCTGATAGAAGAAGGTGCTGCTCCATCATCAAATAGGATGATGGAGCAGCACCTTCTCTTTGTTATGTAATATATGAGATAATTAAAGGAATAGAATCAGATTAGATTAAACCTTCAGACATCATAGCGTCTGCAACTTTCTTAAATCCAGCGATATTAGCACCAGCCACCAGATCATAGCCAAGGCCATACTCTTCAGCAGCTGCAGCTGACATATCATGGATATTCTTCATAATCTGTTTCAGTTTTGCATCAACTTCTTCTTCTGTCCAAGAATATCTCATAGAGTTCTGAGACATCTCAAGTGCAGATGTAGCAACACCGCCGGCGTTAACAGCCTTAGAAGGAGCAACAACCTTGCAGTTCTTCTGCAGATATTCCAGAGCATCGTTTGTTGTAGGCATGTTAGCAACTTCGATGTAGTAAGGAACCTGATTCTCAACGATCTTCTTAGCAGACTCCATATGAACATCGTTCTGAGTAGCACATGGCATAATCAGATCTACTTTTACGCCCCATGGTTTCTCGCCAGCATGGAACTCACAGCCAAACTTATCAGCATAATCCTGAACTTTGTCACGTCCAGAGTTACGCATCTCAACCAGATAGTCGATCTTCTCAGGAGTAACAACTCCGTCTGGATCATAGATATATCCGTCAGGACCGGAAAGAGTAACAACTTTACCGCCTAACTCAGCAACTTTCTTACATACGCCCCAGGATACGTTACCGAAACCGGAAACTGCAACCGTCTTGCCCTCGATTGTCTCTCCGAAATGTTTCAGAACTTCTACTACATAGTAAACTGCACCATATCCAGTAGCTTCCGGACGAACCAAAGAACCGCCGTAGCTTAAGCCTTTTCCTGTCAATACACCGTTCTCGAAGGAGCTCTTGATTCTCTTATACTGTCCAAACAGATAACCAATTTCTCTTCCGCCTACACCGATGTCACCAGCAGGAACGTCTACGTCTGGTCCGATATATTTGTAAAGTTCAGTCATGAAAGCCTGGCAGAAACGCATAATCTCTGCATCAGATTTTCCTCTTGGGTCAAAGTCAGAACCACCTTTGCCGCCGCCGATCGGAAGGCCTGTCAGGCTGTTTTTGAAGGTCTGCTCGAAACCAAGGAATTTGATGATTCCGGAGTATACAGATGGATGGAATCTCAATCCGCCTTTGTACGGTCCAATAGCGCCGTTGAACTGGCATCTGTATCCACGGTTTACATGCGGAACACCGTTGTCATCTGTCCAGGTAACACGGAAAGTAAACATTCTGTCTGGCTCAACCATTCTTTCCAGAAGAGCTGCTTTCTCGTATTCAGGATGTTTGTCGATTACTACTTCCAGAGATTTGAAAACTTCCTCAACGGTCTGGATAAACTCTGGCTCATTTGCGTTACGCTGTTTTACAGTGTCGAGAACTCTTTGCATGTAAGCATTCATTTCAAAAATACCTCCTTAAATATGCACTTTCGCTATGCATTCGTTATTCTGCTGTGAACGCCCCAATTCATTCACTTAAGTTTAGTCTAATCCGCCGAAGAACAAAAGTCAATAGGATAAAAATAAAAAAACTATTTATAAAATCTTAACAAATTTGATTTATTTTTTAACGAAAAAATGTGATTTTTGTTTAGAATTTCAGGATGTTTAATCAGTTTAACGCGGCGAATTGAAGAAACCTGTGAGATAATCAAATTCATTGAAAGATTTTTTGAGATAAAAGCGAGATAGAAGAATGAAATGAGAGAATATTTAGAAAGAAATTGTAAAGAAAATTGTGAAAAAATCAACAGGAAAAGGTCTTCTCAAAAAAAGAAACTTATGGTATAATATATGAGCTGAAAATAGCATATGTCTTCGTAGCTCAGCTGGATAGAGCACTCGCCTCCTAAGGTGGCGTTACAACATACAACTCAGAAAAACTCAGTACGGGATTGCAGTTCGACTCTGGTCGGGCTATAATCATATATTAGACACGTCCATATAGCTCAGCTGGATAGAGCACTCGCCTCCTAAGTGGCAGCCCGTTCAAGTCCAAA
>ERZ1643249.3865-NODE-3865-length-12918-cov-9.421519_pt1 | contig 12918 bp, 14 predicted proteins | sample MGYA00579263_ERZ1643249 | MGnify/ENA primary metagenome ERZ1643249 (study PRJEB29033, sample SAMEA4952264) | chicken gut metagenome | biome: Broiler Chicken; feature: Gastrointestinal Tract; material: Caecum | place: Ireland | collected 2018 | study: Broiler...
GAAATTGCTTTATAATGCAGTTAAGAATTTACCAGAAGAAAAGCAAACAGCTGAAGATAGAGCAATGATAGAAACTTATAATAAAAAAGTTGATTTCATTGATTTTTCTAGTTTAGATAAAATAGTTAGTGAAATATAAAAGTAAGAGACAAAAATATATTTATAAATTCAACGAAATATGTAGACAAGATTAAAATATTATTATAAAATAATTGCCATAGGAAATGAGAATAAACAGATGTGGTTTTGCCACCTAATTTTTACGAAATATCGTGGGAAGGGTGGTGATGTTTATGGTTAAAGTGATACTATTGTTTATAATATCCTTAATGTTATCTTTAACATTAAACGTTGCCTTAGCAGCAGTTCTTTATAAGAACTGGGTTGATAAGCAACTACATAAATAAAAAAACTCACATCTGTACTTTGCTGAGTAGATGTGAGTTTTTCTAATCTATCTTGGCAAAACCACGTTTGTGGATTTGTCATTTCCTATATTTATTATAATCCATTTATAAATAAAAAGTCAATAAATATGGTGAAATTTTTGCAAAACTTATAAATAATGAAAATATAAAATGCATTAATAATAAATTGTAGGAGAAATAAGATGGCAAAACTAATTATATTAAGAGGAAATTCTGGAAGCGGAAAAACAACAATTGCAAAAGGACTGCAAAAAAGTTTGGACATGGTACAATGCTAATATCTTTTGCATTTTATTTTAACATTCCATTTGAAGAAACTTTAAAACGTCATAAGACAAAAGTAGAAGCAAATGAATTTGGAGAAAAAGAAATGCGTAAGTGGTGGCTTCCAAACGATTTATTGAAATTTATACCTGAAAAATTATTAGGAAAAGAATTGGGAGCAGCTGAAATCATTAGCCTAATATATGAAGCAGTATTAGAAAAATAAAAAAAGAGGTTTCAAACAATGAATATAAATGATTTAAATATAGAATATGATAAATTACAGCAAGAATATGGAGCAAAAGAATTAGCATCTATATACAATGGAGGATGTACTAACAATCCAGAAATTTGTTTTGTATTTATGAACCCAACTGGAAAGAATATTGCATCAGATCCTAATTGGAAAGGCAGAAGATCTCCATGGATAGGAACAAAAAATATATGGAAACTTTTCTTTAAGATTGGTTTACTTAATCAAAAAATATATGAAGAAATTCAAAAGCGAAAGCCACAAGAATGGGATGAGAAATTTGCTGATTTAGTATATAAAGATGTAGAAAAACACAAATATTTTATAACCAATCTTGGAAAATGCACACAAGTTGATGCAAGAGTTTTACCAAATTCTGTTTACAACAAATATCTTAATTTATTATTCAAAGAAATTGAAATAATTAACCCTAAAATAATTGTAAGTTTTGGGAATCAAGTAAGTTCTATTATTTTAAATAGAAATATATCAGTATCACAGTGTAGAAAACAATGTTTTTCAAAAAATATTTCAAGAAAAAATTATAGTGTATATCCAATCTATTATCCTATTGGAAATGGAATGATGAATATAGATAAGGCAATTGAAGATTTAAATTATATTATTAGAACAAACTGTATTTAAAATAACAAAATATAATATATTAACGAAAAAAGGCAATAAGTTCAACTTATATGTCTTTTTTATAATTTAATAATTATAAAGATTCTAAAACTATAAAATATTTAATTTATTAATGTGTAACTTTTTTTCTTTTTTTGGTAATATGTAAATGAAATGTTTATTGAAGGAGATTTAGTCTAAATTGAATGAAAGAAATACAATTAGCAATTTTAAATACAATAACGAATTAAATATGGAAAAGTTGATAAAAGAATATAGCAATTATTTATTCAAAGTTATTAATAATATTTGTAGAGGACATTTGAGTTCTGAAGATATAGAAGAAATAATATTAGATGTTTTTATTGCTTTGTGGAAAAATCAGGGAAAATTAGAAGAGAACAAAAATATTAAACCTTATATTTCTGCAATAGCACATAATTTAACCAAAAAAAAGTTAACAAACTTACATACTAATATTAAATTTATTGAATTAGAAGAAAATACTAAGTATTATTCAGAAAACTCTTTTGATATTATAGAAAATAAATTAAATATAGAAAATATAAATGAAATTATATCAACTTTGTCTTTAGAAGAATATACAATTTTTACAAAATTCTATTATAATTCAAAAAAATGTAAAGAAATTGCTAAAGAATTAAACATTTCTGAAATGAAAGTAAAAACAAAATTGCATCGTATTAGAAACAAGATTAAAAAGAAATTAAAAGAAAATGGAGGGATATAGTATATGAATAATTTAGATGATAAAATATTAAAAGATTTTAAAAATATTATTGCTATATCCAATTTGAAGGAGGAATTTTTAATGAAGAAAATCTTTAAAAAACAAATTATAACAATGTGTATTTTAGCAATTGTTGTATTTTCAGGAGGATTATTAACTGTAAATGCTGCAACAAACGGAAAAATAGTAGAGGATATTAAATCAACTATTTATAATATGTTAAAAGACAATAAAGATGTAAATATAGACAAAGATTCAATAGAAATACAAAATGTAGAAGTTGATGATGATGGAAATGTAGAGACTATAACATATACATTTTAAAAATATACTTGTAAATTTTTGAATTTCAAACTTAAGTAGTTGTATAAATAAAAAGATAGGCAGATAATTAATTGAAATTATCTGCCTATTATGATATACTTTTTTTAAATTTAATCTATAGGAGAAAACTATGAAAAAGAAGCTTTTACTTTTAGCAAGTATAATTCTTGTAATTTTAATAATCATAATCACACTTTGGTATAATGGAATAATAATTTTTAATTATCCATCAAAAGAAAAATATAAAATTAGAGGAATAGACGTTTCAGCATATCAAGGAAATATTGACTGGAACATTCTATCAAACCAAGAAATAGACTTTGCATTTATTAAAGCAACAGAAGGAAGTTCATTTGTAGACGAAAAATTCAAAGAAAACTATGAAAATGCAATCAAAACAAACTTAAAAATAGGAGCCTACCATTTTTTCAGTTATGACAGTGAAGGAAGCACACAAGCAGACAATTTTATAAAAAACGTACCTAAAACAGAAGAAATGCTATCACCTGTTGTAGACATAGAATTTTATGGTGATAAATATAAAAACATTCCAGATGTTGAAGAAACACAAAAGCAACTACAAATATTGTTAGATAAATTAGAAGAATACTATGAAAAAAAGCCAATTATATATGCAACATATAAATCTTACAATTTATACATAGCAAATAACTTCAAAGATAATTACATATGGATTAGAGATGTTTACTTAACACCAAAATTAAAAGATAATAGAGAATGGACATTTTGGCAATATACAGACAAAGCAAAATTAGATGGTTACAATGGAGAAGAAACAAGAATAGATATGAATGTTTTTAATGGAGATATTAATACATTTGAAAAAATGTTTTAAAACATAATATATCAAACCCAAATAAACAACTAAAGTAGTATATATATATATATTACTTCAGTTGTTTATTTTTTTTTGGCTAAAAATAAAATTTTTTTATTTTTCTCTTGACAATAGTAAAAAATCGGACTATAATGGTCATCGTCTGTTATCGGACTAAAAAGGAGGAATGCATATGGGAAATGATGAAGAAACTACAGTTCTTATTCAAGAATTCAATCAATTACTAAAGAAAATGGATAGTATATATTGTAAGTTAGCAAAAAGTAGTGGACTATCAGACACTGCATTTTGGATTATATATACTATAAAAAACGAAAAAGAAACATACAAACAAAAAGACTTATGTGTTATGTGGTCATATAGTAAGCAAACAATAAATTCAGCTCTAAAAAAATTAGAAGAACAAAACATAATTCAATTAGTAGCTGTTCCAGAAAACAAAAAAGACAAAAAAATTATTTTAACAGAATATGGTGAACATATTGCAGAAAAGTTTATCAAACCAGTAAATGAAATAGAAAAAAATGCATTAAATGAAATTAAAGAAAAAAATAAATTAATAAATTTATTTAAAAAATATATTGAAGAAATGGATAAAAAAACCAATCAATTTATAGAAAATACGAGGAGGTAATATGAAAACAATAATTAAATTCTTAAAACCTTATAAAATGTTATGTGTTTTTACAATCTTATTTATTATATTTGACATTTTAGGAGCTTTATACATTCCTACAATTACAGCAGATATGATAAACTCTGGCGTTGGAGGCAAAGACATCAATTATATTTTCCAAAAAGGAATATTAATGTTAGTTGCAACAATTGTATCAGGATTAGGAGCATTAGTAGGAAGTTATTTATGTTCAAGATTAGCAGCCAATATGGGAAGAGACATGAGAGATGCATTATATAAAAAATCTTTAACATTCTCTCATTTTGACTTCAAACAATTCGGAACAGGAAGTATGATTACAAGAACACTAAATGATGTAAATATAATACAACAAACAGCAGTATCATTTATACAAATGGTAATACCAGTACCAATAATGTGTATTTCAGGAATAGTAATGGCATTTGGAATTGATAAAATGATGGGATTCTTATTATTAGGAATAACCATAATAATTCTACTTTCAGCAATTTTTATTACAAGAAAAGCATCTGTTATATTTGAAAAACTTCAACGTTTTCTTGACAAAATGAATGTAATATTAAGAGAAAACATAACAGGAGTAAGAGTAATAAGAGCATTTAATAAAGAAGAACATGAAAAAAATAGATTAAAAGACTCATTTGAAAAATATGCAGAATCAGCAATAAGAGCAAATAGATTGTATGCTGGTTTAGACAGTTTAGCTTTTACATCTATAAATATATGCATAGTAACAATTTTATATTTAGGAGGAAATCGTGTAGGAGCAGGAGCTATGCAAATAGGAGACATCACAGCAGTAACAGAATATGCAATATTAATTTTATTTTATTTAATAATGGCACAAATGGTACTTATTTTAATGCCAAGAGCAGGAATTTGTTTAAAAAGAATACAAGAAGTTCTAGATACAGAGCCAGAAATACATAATGGAAATAAAAAAATGATAGAATCAAGCAAAAAAGATAAAGATGTTGTAAGCTTTAAGAATATGACATTTCGTTTTAATGATGCAGATGAAGACACATTATGCAATTTAAAATTTACATGCAAAAGAGGCCAAACAACAGCAATTATAGGAAGTACAGGAAGTGGAAAATCAACAATAGCCAAATTAATAATGAGATTCCATGATACCACAAAAGGCTCTATATTGCTAAATGGTCAAGACTTAAAAAGCTTATCTCAAAAAGAAATCAGAGAACATATATCTTATGTACCACAAAAAGCTTGGTTATTTTCCGGAACGATAGCAGATAATTTAAGATATGGAAATGAAAATGCAACAGAAGGAGAAATGTATCATGCATTAGAAGTTGCACAAGCAAAATTCGTAGAAGAACTAGAAGACGGCTTACAAACAAGAGTAGCACAAGGAGGAACAAACTTCTCTGGAGGACAAAAACAAAGACTAGCTATTGCAAGAGCATTAGTTAAAAAAGCAGACATATATATTTTTGATGATAGTTTCTCTGCTTTAGACTTTAAAACAGATGCAAATTTAAGAAAAGCATTAAGTAAAGAAATAAAAGACTCTGCAATGCTTATTATTGCTCAAAGAATTAATACAATACTAAATGCAGACCAAATTATTGTATTAAATGATGGAAAAGTAGTAGGTATTGGAAAACATGATGAACTTATGAAAAATTGCACTATTTATCAAGAAATAGCAAAATCTCAAATGAAAGGAGATGTAGAAAATGCCTAAAAACACAAAAAATACACTTAAAAGACTAATACTTTCAATAAAAGATGAATATAGAAGATTAATCATTGTATTTGTGTCTATATTATTTTATACAGCTCTCACAATAGTAGCACCACTTTATAGTGCTAAAATAATAGACTTATTATGGAGTTCAATTCAAACTTCAATACAAAATGGAACTACATTTTCTATTACTTGGGAACAGGGTGGAATGGACATTTTTATTTTGCTTGTAATATATTTAGTTACAACATTTTTATATGTATTACAAAAATTTATGATGACAAGTTTTTCAGAACGATTAAGTTTAAAACTTCGTAATCAAATAAGTAATAAATTAAATGTTTTGCCATTATCTTATTTTGATAAACACAAACCAGGTGAAATATTAAGTAAAGCCACAAATGATTTAGACAAAATGTCAGAAGCAATTCAAGTAGGTTTATTAACATTATTTACATCTATTGGAACAGTAATAGGTTCTATTATTATGATGATATATTTTAATGTAACACTTTCTCTAATATTTATAGCATTTATGATAATATCTATGATTCTAACAAAAGTATTTACAAATAAAACACTAAAATCAGCTATTAATAGACAAGAAAAAGTCGAAGATTTAACCGCACAAGTAGAAGAAGCATATAGTGGAAGAATTATTATACAATCATTTAATCAAGAAGAAAAAAGTATAAAAAATATGAGTAATATTACAAATGAAGTAGCAAAAGCAACAAGAAATGCAGATTTTATTATGTATGCTATAAATCCTGCAATTAGATTTATTAATAGATTAGGCCAAGTAGTAATTGCCATATTTGCAGGAAAATCATTAATTGAAGGAAGATTAACAGTAGGTGGATTCCAAGCATTTTTCACATATATGAATCAAGCAGCAGAACCATTAACAGAAGCATCATATATGTTAAACTCTTTACAATCAGCGTTAGCATCTGTTGAAAGAATTTATGAAATGTTAGATGAAGAAGAAATAACACCAGAACCAGAAAATCCAGAGGTAGTAAAAAATGCAAAAGGTAATGTAGAATTTAAGGCTGTTCGCTTTGGATATTCTCCAGACAAAATGTTAATGGAAGATATCAGTTTTAAAGTAAAACAAGGACAAAAAGTTGCCATTGTTGGAAACACTGGAGCAGGAAAAACAACACTTATAAACTTACTTATGAGATTTTACGATATAAATGGCGGAAAAATCTTATTAGATGGAAAAGACACCAAAAATCTAACAAGAGCAAATTTAAGAAATAACTTTGGAATGGTTCTTCAAGATACATGGCTTTTCGAAGGAACTGTTGCAGAAAATATTGCTTATGGAAAACCAGATGCAACAAGAGAAGAAATAATTGAAGCTGCAAAAATGGCTAGAGTAGATTTCTTTATAAGAACAATGCCAAAAGGATATGATACTATTTTATCTGATGATACAGAAGGAATTTCAGCAGGGCAAAAACAATTATTAACAATAGCTCGTGTTATGCTTTGTAATCCAAGTGTGCTTATTTTAGATGAAGCAACCTCAAGTGTTGATACAAGAACAGAAATAGAAATAGGAAAAGCAATGCAAGCACTTATGTCTAATAGAACAAGCTTTGTAATAGCACATAGATTATCTACAATTGTTGATGCTGACATGATTTTTGTTATGCAAAATGGAACAATAATAGAACAAGGAAATCACAAACAATTATTAGAAAAAAATGGAACATATGCAGACCTTTATAATAGCCAATTTGCTTAAAATTTTAAAAATGAAGTATATGATATAAAAAATCATATGCTTTGTTTTTTTATGAAAAAAAGCTTGACCCAAATTAAGAAAAATGATATACAAATAAGTAATAAGGGGATAAAAATAAGGAGTAACAAACATGGCACCAAAAAGAAAACCTAAGAAGAAAAAGAAAACCTCACATAAAAGACTTTTTTTTATTATAGTAATTTTAATATTAATATATATTATATTTAATAAAACAAATAAAGAAAATGATTCTGTTAGTACAATTGCTTTAGCAAAAGAAATATTCAATAATATAGATACAACTTCATATGCAAGTATAGATAGATATATTGTATATGGTACACATTTAAATATAGAAGGTAGCATACAAATAAATGAAAATAACGCAATACAAAATGTAGAAGTCATTGCCAAAAATGTAAATGGCCAAGAACTTCCAATAGATACAGATTATACTTATGAAGATGATATACTTTCTTTTTCAACTCTAAAAGAAATAAACACAGGATTAAATCTTGAAACATTACAGACAACAAATTATTATATGTTACTAAAATTACAATTTCCAAATAATGAAACAAAATATTACTCTTTAAAAAATGATACAGAATATGGTAACATAGAATATTATACTTTAACCAGAAACAATGCAAACCAAAAAATCAATATAAACTTTAATACATTTGAAAACATTCCATTTCTAGGATTAAATATCACAAAAGTAAATGAACTACCACAAAATGTATATGATGTAGTAATAGATCCTGGTCATGGAGGAAATGATACTGGAGCAATATCAGGAAGATATGAGGAAGCAGAGATAGTACTAGACTGTGCAAAAGAATTAAAAAAGCAACTAGAGGAAATAGGGCTAAAAGTATTAATAACAAGAGACGGAACAGAGTCTCCAGAAGAATATAATACTTATAATATATATGATGAAGAAGGCAGAGTAACACTTGCAAATGAATCACATGCAAAAATACTAATATCATTACACCTAAACAGTAATGAATCAGACTCTGTAGATGGAGGAGTTGAAGTTTATGTTGCTCCAAATTGTGATTTAACTTTAGCCAAAAAATTAGCTGATAATATAGTAAAAACAGCAAATACAGAATATTCTGAAATGGAAAGTTACAAAGAAGAAAATGGAGTATATGTAAGAACAATAGATGTTGGAAAATCCAGAAATATTTTAACAAGCAGAAATTATAATGGAATATTTGATTTAATACCATATCTATTTATAATAAGAGAAACAGGTGGAATAGCTACAGGAGCATATGTAGATGGAACAGATTCAGATTATTCAGAAAATATTTATCGAAATTCAAATGTAGGAGTTGAATCATATTTAATAGAATTAGGATATATAAATGTAAATAAAGATTTAAACAATATTTTAAGAAAACAAAATTTATATATGCAAGCAATTACAAATAGTATAAAAACTTTTTATGAAATAAATTAATATAGATAGGCTTTACAATATAAAATTGTAGAGCCTATTCAAAATCTTCTACATATAAAGCTTTAGCAAGATAAGGAGTTATTTCATCTATATCATACCAACCAGAACTCTTAACATCATTTTCTAATCCATTAGGATTAGAAACATACACCATATTATCACCATCAGTAGCAAGTAATGCCATATAGTGAGAAGCGGTAGTCCAACGATTATTTTTTGGTTTGTTCCAAACACATACAATAATAGGTCTATTTGTTTCCAAATGTTCAATTATTTTTTCATCTGATAAATGAACAGAATCATAATAAAAATCTGAATTTTTAATTCCAAATGTTGAAGACAATTCATTAGAAAGTCGTTCATAATTCATTACAGGGTAATATTTTTCTCTTAAATCTTCAGGAGTATAATCTTTTCCATAACCACTTAATATAATTGACATAACAGTTATGCCACAACCGTTTTCAGCCATAGTATCGCCCCAATATTCTTTATTACTCCAAGAAGACTCACCATTTTGTTTATATTCTTTATATGTTTTTTTATTATTATTTACTGTAGTAAAAGTTGTAAAATAACCATCCTTACCAGACACTTTTTCTTGTCCAACACCAGAGTATTTATCATTTTTATCTTGTTTTATAATTTTATAATTATCACCATTTATATTTAGCTTATTACTTAAATCAGAAATAAAATCAGCACCATTCAAAATTATTGTGTTATAGTTTCTATATAAATATAATACTAAAATCACAATAAAAACAAATATAATAAATTTTTTCATACCACTTTTTCTTTTTTTCATTTTCTACTTACCTCCATTTGAATTCATTATACATAAAATTTTCAAAAAGAGTTTTAAGAAATTATTAAGCAATTATTTAAAATTTCTTACGATAGACTTTGGAATAAATTACCATCAAATAAAATACAAACATATGTTTACAAACAATAAAAAAAGTGTTATAATAATTATGAAATTCATAAACTGGAGCGTGAGAAAAATGCAAAGAGTTTATTTATGTATTGACTTAAAAACATTTTATGCATCTGTAGAATGTGTTGAAAGAGGACTAGACCCATTTAGCACAAATTTAGTAGTAGCAGATCCAACAAGAGGAAAAGGAGCAATATGTTTAGCAATCAGTCCAAAAATGAAAATGTTAGGAATAAAAAATAGATGCAGAATTTTTGAAATTCCACCAACCATAAAATACACAATAGCAATGCCAAGAATGAAAAAATATATAGAATATTCAGCAAACATATATGGAATATATCTTAAATATTTCGCAAAAGAAGACATCCATGTATACTCAATAGACGAAGCATTTATGGATGCCACCAAATATCTAAACATGTATAAAGCCACACCAATAGAACTTGCAAAGAAAATAATAAAAGACATATACAATACTTATGGAATAACAGCTACAGCAGGAATAGGAACAAATATGTATTTAGCCAAAATAGCACTTGATATTACAGCAAAGCACACCTCAAGCAACATAGGATATTTAGACGAAGAAAAATACAAAAAAGAATTATGGATGCACAAACCATTAACAGACTTTTGGCAAATAGGAAAAGGAATAGAAAAAAGGCTAAATAAAATGGGAATATTTAATATGTATGATGTTGCACATACAGAGCCAAGAAAACTATATAAAGAATTTGGAGTAAATGCAGAATACTTAATAGACCATTCTTGGGGAAGAGAAAGCTGTACAATTGCAGATATTAAAGCATATAAACCAAAAACAAATTCTATTTCAAATAGCCAAGTATTGCTTGAAGACTATTCATTTATAAAAGCAAGACTAGCCTTAAAAGAAATGGTAGAACTAGGAAGCCTAAGACTTATTGAAAACAATTTAATAACAGATACAATACAACTTTATATAGGATATTCAAAAGATGCAATAAATGCAACAGGAGGAATGAAAAAACTAATAAATAGCACAAACACATATTCAGAGCTATTAAAAGCATTTTTAAATATATATGACAAAACAACAAATCAAAACATTCCAATAAGAAGAATAGGAATAAGTTTTGAAAACGTAATTGAAACAGAAAATGTACAACTAAGTTTATTTACAGATCAAGAAAAAATAGACAAAGAAAAAAAATTAGAACTTACAATATGTAGCATAAAAAACAAATTAGGAAAAAACAGTATTATTAGAGGAATGGACTTAGAAGAAGGAGCAACAACAATACTAAGAAACAAATTGATAGGAGGTCATAATGGTGGTTAGTAGAGCAAAACAATTTCTTCCATTTGATGCACTAAAAGGATTACAAGAAGCACTAAGAGAAAAAGAACAAGAACAAGAAGAAAAAATAGAATTATCAGAAGAATCACTATTAGAACTAAATAATAGCTTTAACAAAATTGAAATTGGAAGTAAAGTCAAAATAAAATTTTATAAAAATAATAAATATGTAGAAATTAGTGGTACCATAACAAATATTGATTATATAAAAAAGAAAATCCAAATAGAAAATTTTCAAAATATAAATATTTCTGACATAGTATCAATATCAATATAATCTAGATTTTTATACTAGTTGAACGGTTAGTCTAAATTATATAAAACTATTGCTAAAAATATAAAACTGATATAATATATGTAAATAGAAGAAAAAACATTCTTCAAAATGTAAAAAAAAGGAAACTTAGGAGGAAAAATATGAAAGGCATAAAAATAGAAAACAAAGAATCAAAATATCCTATTATCCAAGGAGGAATGGGAGTAGGAGTATCATTGCATAAACTAGCCGGAACAGTAAGTAAAGAAGGTGGAATTGGTATTATATCTTGTGCAGATATTGGATATCAAGAAGAAGACTTCAATAAAAACCCATTAGAAGCAAATTTAAGAGCAATAAAAAAAGAAATAAAAATGGCAAGAGAAATAGCAGGAGAAGACAAAATATTAGGAGTAAATATAATGGTAGCCATGAAAGAATATGCAACATATGTAAAAGCATGTGTAAAAGAAAAAATAGACTTAATAATTTCAGGAGCAGGAATACCAAAAGACTTACCAGAATATGTTAAAGGAACAATCACAAAAATAGCACCAATAGTTTCATCACTAAGATGTTGCAAGTTAATAGTAAAACATTGGATGACAAAATATGACTATGTTCCAGACATGATTGTTATAGAAGGACCAGAAGCAGGAGGACATTTAGGATTTAAAAAAGAAGAACTAGATGAAGAAAACAAACCAAAATTAGAAAACATAACATCTGAAATCGTAGAATATATAAAAGAAATAGAAAAAGAAACTGGAAAAGAAATACCTGTAATAAGTGCAGGAGGAATTTGGGATAGCAAAGACATCAAAAAATACTTAAGTTTAGGAGCATCAGGAGTACAAATGGCAACAAGATTTGTAGCAACAAATGAATGTGATGCATCAGAAGAATTCAAAAAAGCATATATAAACGCAAAAGAAGAAGACATAAAAATAATAAAAAGCCCAGTTGGTATGCCAGGAAGAGCAATTTACAATGAATTTATACAAAAAACAGAAAACGAAAAATGCCATATAGATAAATGTTACAACTGTATCAAAACATGTAATGTAGCAACAACACCATATTGCATAACAAAAGCATTAATAAATGCAGTAAAAGGCAATTTAAAAGAAGGCTTAGTATTCTGTGGAAGCAATGTAAAAAAAGTAAAAGAAATAGTTTCAGTACATGATTTAATGAATGAATTAGTATGTGAACTTTCAGGATAAAGACATGAAAAAATTTTTCTAATGTCTATATCCATTGAATTATCTA
>ERZ1643249.3867-NODE-3867-length-12918-cov-5.771437_pt1 | contig 12918 bp, 12 predicted proteins | sample MGYA00579263_ERZ1643249 | MGnify/ENA primary metagenome ERZ1643249 (study PRJEB29033, sample SAMEA4952264) | chicken gut metagenome | biome: Broiler Chicken; feature: Gastrointestinal Tract; material: Caecum | place: Ireland | collected 2018 | study: Broiler...
GCACGGCTTCCCATTTTTACGCCCCCATTTTATCACACACCCGAAAAAAAGACAACCGAAAAGAAAAAATCGTCCCGAAGCGAATGCTTCGGGACGATGCGTGTCTTTTTTTACTCGGCCTTCGCGTAGACGCTGACCTGCTTTTTGTCTTTGCCCAGTCTCTCGAAGCGGACGACGCCGTCGACCAGAGCGAACAGAGTGTCGTCCTTACCGATGCCGACGTTGTTGCCTGCGTGGAACTTGGTGCCGCGCTGACGGACGAGGATGTTGCCCGCGAGCACTTCCTGGCCGTCCGAACGCTTTACGCCGAGGCGCTTCGCCTCGCTGTCTCTTCCGTTGTGCGACGAGCCCGTTCCTTTTTTATGAGCAAATAAATTGATGAACATCATTTTATTTTACCTCCTGTGTTCGATTACAGCACGATCTTTTCGATCTTGACTGCGGTGAAGGGCTGTCTGTGACCCTGCTTTTTGCGCTCGTTCTTCTTGGGCTTGTACTTGAAGACGATGATCTTCTTGAACTTGTCCTGCGCCTCGACTTTCGCCTCGACCTTCGCGCCCGCGACGTCTGCGCCCGTCTTGACCCCGTTCTCGTCGGAGACCATGACGACTTTGAATTCGACCGACTCGCCCACTTCCGCCTTGAGTTTTTCGACGCGGACGACGTCGCCCTCGGAAACCTTATACTGCTTGTTTCCGTTCTCGATGATTGCGTACAAAATAGAATACCTCCTCTTTCCAGTCTCGCCGTGTGCCAAGGCGGCGCGAAAAAGCGCGCACTTAAAAAGCCCGCTACGAGCGGCTCATGCTCTATTTTATCTTATAAAGGGATACAAGTCAAGCATTTTTAAAGGGCGCGGACGGTTTTTTTCCGTCCGCGCCCTCCTTTTTGCGCTCTCAGCAGAGATATTTTTTGAGCGCCTGTTCGTAGTCCTGTTCCATCGCGAGCAGATCGCCCGCAAGCTCTAAAACGTCCTTGCCCGCGCTGCCGCTCGCCTCGCCGATGGAGCGGAAGAGCGAAGTGATGCCCATCACGGTGCCCTGCGTGAGCATCTGCGCGATGTGCTCTTCCGAGCCGTCTTTCATCGTGTTGAGCTTGACGCCGCCCCACATCATCGCGCGCTTGACGGGGTTTGGCTCGCGCAGCTGAACGCCACGTTCCTTTGCGATCTGCGCCGCCCTGCCGCCGATGCGCTCGTAGCCCTCGTGCATGCGCTTGATCTCTTCGCGCAGCGCGCCCTCTTCCGTCTCGGGCAGGATGTCCGAAATGGACGCGAGCGCGTAGTGCGTGTTGCGATAGACTTCTGCGAGAAGTTCGCTTCCCTTTTTGTCTCTTTCCATAGTTCCCTCCCGCATCAGTATGCGCAGGGAACGGGCGGGTTATTCCACCGTCACAGATTTCGCGAGATTGCGCGGGCGGTCGGGGTCGTAGCCGCGCAGCAGGCACATGCTGCACGCGAAGTATTGCAGCGGGATGACGGACAGCAGGGGCATGAGCCGCTCGTCCGCCTCGGGAAGGCGGACGCACACGTCCGCGCACGAGCTTTCCAGCGCCTCCGCGTACTGCGAAAAGAGCACGGTGAGCCCGCCGCGCGAGCGCACCTCCTCGAGCGCGCTCTCCGTCTTTTTGAGAAGTTCCGCCTTCGTGGAGAGCGCAAACACGGGGAACCCCTCCTCGATGAGCGCGAGGGTGCCGTGCTTGAGCTCGCCCGCGGCGTAGCCCTCCGCAAAGACGTAGGCGATCTCCTTGACCTTGAGCGCGCCCTCTCTCGCCGTGCGCACGTCCTCGCCCCTCCCGATGAAATAGAGCGCGCGCACGCCGCGCAGGGAATTTGCGAGGGAGTGCATCTGCGGGAAGAGGGAAAAAGTCTGCGCCGCCGCCGCGGGCAGAGAATCCAGCGCGGAGAACCAGGCGGGAAAATCGCAGAATTTGTAGAAACAGACCATCGCCGCGAGGTAGTACAGGCAGAGGATCTGACAGTTGTAGCTCTTGGTCGCGGCGACGGCGATCTCGGGGCCGGCGCACATCGCGAGCACGAAGTCGCTCTCCCGCGCGAGGGTGGAGCAGGCGACGTTGGTCACGCACACGACGAACGCGCCGCGTCCGCGCGCCAGCCGCGCCGCCGCGAGCGTGTCCGCGGTCTCCCCGCTCTGGCTGACCGCGACGACGACGTCCCCCTCCCCCGCGAGCGGATCGCGGCAGCGAAATTCCGAGGCGGGCTGACAGAGCACGGGGATGCGCGCGTCCCGTTCCAACACGTCCTTGAACAGCAGGGCGGCGTGATACGCCGTGCCGCAGGCGACGGCAAACACCCGCTTTGCGGCGCGCAGGACGCGCGCCGCGGGCGCAAAATCCGTCTCCCGCATGCCCGCGAGTGTGTCCGAAAGGGCGCGCGGGATCTCGAAGATCTCCTCTTCCATGCAGCTCTTTGCGGAGCGCTCGCGCAGGCGGGCGCAGACGGGCGGACGGGTGAAGGTCTTGGGGATCACGTTGCCCTCGCCGTCCAGAAACCACATCGCGCCGTCGCGGATGCGCACGAATTCGCCGTCCTGCATCGGGCAGATGAAATCGGCGTCGTCCAGCGCGGGGATGTCGCTGCACACGTACAGCGCGCCGCCGCCCGCCGCCGCGATGAGCGGACTTCCGCGCCGCGCGCAGATGAGCTCGCCGGGGAAATCCTCGCAAAGCACGGCGATCGCAAAGGCGCCCTCCACCCGCGCGCACGCCTCGCAGACCGCTGCAAAGAAGTTGCCGCGGTAGGCGCGGTCTATGAGCCGCACGATCACCTCGCTGTCCGTCTCCGAGACGAAGCGTACCCCCTCTTTCGCGAGCTCTTCGCGCAGGGCGGCGCAGTTTTCGACGATGCCGTTGTGCACGAGCGCGAACTTCCCGCTGCAATGCGGGTGCGCGTTGACGTCGCTCGGCCTGCCGTGCGTCGCCCAGCGGGTGTGCCCGATCCCGACGTCGCCCTCCAGCCGCTCGCCCGCAAGGCGCGCGACCCCGCCCTTTCGCTTGCGCAGGGAAATGCGCCCGCCGCACCCCTCCTCCCGCCGCAGGACGGCGATGCCCGCCGAGTCATAGCCGCGGTATTCCAGCCGCAGGAGCGCGCCGAACAGCCGCTCGTAACACCTCTCTTTCGCAAAACAGCCGACGATGCCGCACATACTCCCCTCCTACTTTTCGGCGAGCGCGACCGCACGCCGCACCCGCTCGCACGCCGCCTTTGCGGCGCGCACGTCCTCCGCCTCCGCGAAGATGCGCACGACGGGTTCGGTGCCCGACGCGCGCACGATCAGCCGCGCGACGCCCGCCTTTTCGCGCTCGCACGCCGCTTGTACCTGCGCGTTGCCGAGCACGCGCACTTTGTCCTTGACCGTCACGCTGAGATTGTACTGCGGAAAGAGCGGAAAATCCGAAAGCTCCGAGAGCCTGCGCCCTCTCAGCAATGCCGCCAGCCGCACCGAGGTCAGGATGCCGTCTCCCGTCGTCGTGCGCGCGGCGAGGATGACGTGCCCCGACTGTTCCCCGCCCACCGCCGCGCCCGTCCTGCGCATGCACTCCGCGACGTATTTGTCGCCGACGTCCGTGCGCAGAAGGGTGATCCCCTCCCGCGCGAGCGCCCGCTCCACCCCCGAATTGGTGTGCGCCGTGCCCACGGCAATGCCGCCCGTCAGCTTCCCCGCGCGGTGAAGTTCGCGCGCGAAGATGCACAGCACCTTGTCGCCGTCCACGATGTTCCCGCGCTCGTCGCAGGCGATGAGGCGGTCGGAGTCCCCGTCGTAACAAAACCCCGCGTCCGCGCCCGTCTCGCGCACCGCGCGGCAGACGGAGGCGGGATACAGCGCGCCGCACCCGTCGTTGATGCGCCGCCCGTCTCCCGAGCAGTTGAGCGCGATCACCTTCGCGCCCAGGCGGCGGAAGAGCGCGGGCGCGACTCTGCCCGCCGCGCCGAAAGCGCAGTCGAGGACGAAGGTCTTTCCGCGCAGGTCAGCGTCCTCGGCGAGCGAATCGGCGTAGGCGCCCTTGCCGCGCAGGGGCACGCGCACGCCGCAGGAGAGCGACGGCGCGTGCAGGTAATCGCCGAAAAACTTCTCCGCGCGCTCCTCGGCGCGCTCGGACAGCTTGCAGCCGTTCTCGTCGAAGAGCTTGAGGCCGTTGTAGCGCGCGGGATTGTGTGAGGCGCTGACCACCGCGCCGAAATCGGCGCCCTCCCTGCGGACGAAGAAGGCGACCGCCGCCGTGGGCAGAACGCCGCCGTCCAGCACCTTCCCGCCGCCGCTCGCGACCCCCGCCGCGAGCGCGAGCGCGAGCATGGGCGAAGAGGGACGGGTGTCCCTGCCCAGCACCACGCGCGGCTTTTCGCGCAGGCGGCAGAGCGCGTTGCCGAGCGCAAAGGCGACGCGCGCGGTCAAATCCTCCCCCGCGACGCCGCGGATGCCGTCCGTGCCGAAATACTTAGCCATTGCCGCCCTCCGAAAGGGATGCGGGCATTCCCCGCTCCGCCTGCCGCACCCGTCCGATGACGAAGGCGCCCGCGGGCACGTCGCGCGTGACGGTCGTGCCCGCCGCTATGTAACAGCCGTCGCCAAGGCTGAGGGGCGCGACCAGGTTGACGTTGCTCCCCACGAAACAGCCGCTGCCCACCTGCGTGCGGCTCTTTTTCCTGCCGTCGTAGTTGCAGAAGACGGCGCCGCAGCCGATGTTGCACGACTCGCCCACGTCCGCGTCGCCGACGTAGGCGAGGTGCGCGATCTTGGTGCGCGCGCCGATCGAGGCGTTCTTGATCTCCACGAAATCCCCGACGCGGCAGTTTTCGCCCACGCACGCGCCCGCACGGAGGGTGCAGAACGGCCCCACCTCCGCGCCCGCGCCGATCTTTGCGCCGCGCACGACGCTCGCCGTCAGGCGGGCGCCTTCGCCCACCTCGCTGTCCTCGACGATGTTGTTCGGATAGAGTACCGCGCCCGCCCCCACCGTCGTGTCGCCCAGAAGGTGGTTGTTGGGGTAAATGGTCGCCCCTTCTCCGATGCGTACCCGCGGCCCGATCGTGACCGTGCCGGGGCTCATGATCTTATAGCCCATCCCGCCTCCTTGAAAAGAGAAATCTCTACATTGTATGCGGGGATCGGGCAAAAGGTTTTTTGCGCGCCGCCGCAAAAACGCTTGCGCGCGGGCGGGAAATGCGTTATACTGCGGGCATGGAACTGAGAGTGAGCTGTTCCGCGCTCTCGCGGGACGCAAGGGAAATACGCGAAGAGGTGTTCGTGCGCGAACAGGGATTTTGCCGCGAATTCGACGAGACGGACGCGCAGGCGGCGCACCTCGTGCTGTACGCGGACGGCGAACCCGCCGCCGTGTGCCGCGTCTATTTTTCGGAGGGCTGGCACATCGGAAGGCTCGCGGTGCGAAAAAAATTCCGCGGCGGCGGGCTGGGCAGGGAACTTCTGCGCGCGGCGGAGGCGGAGATCAAGCGGCGGGGCGGGAAGGCGTGCTCGCTGTGCGCGCAGACGCGCGCCCGTGGCTTTTACGAGAGCTGCGGCTACCGCTTTTCGTGTGAGGCGGAGGCGGACGAGGGCGTGCCCCACGTCCGCATGGAAAAGCGGCTCGGCTGAAAAAAAAGGCGCAAGCCCGCGCAAATTTTGCGCGGGCTTGCGCCGAAACACTGTAAGAGCGCGCGGGCCTTTTGCAAGGCCCGCGCGGACTTTTTCCGCAAAAGAATGAAAAACGCCCTCCTTCCCGCAAGGAAGGAGGGCAATTCTTCGTTCAAGGGAGCGAAAGACGCTCTTGCCGCGATTTCCGCAATGCGCGCGGCGCGCAGAAAAATACAAAGTCCCCCCTTCCTCTCCGGCGGGGGATGCGGCGGGCGCGTTGCGGATGGCTCTTTGCGCGGTTTTCCCCGCGCCGCGGGCCTGCGCACGCCCTCTTTGCACCTCTATTATACGAAAGAGATGTAATAAAAATTCCCCTTTTGTTTGAAAAAATTGTAAAAACTTTCCGGCTCGCGTCAGTAGAGCAGTTTTGCGGTGTCGGGAAGGGTGAGCACGGGGTTGTTGTCCCCGCGCACGACGAAATACTCGTCGTGGAAGGTGCGGTGCGGGATCATGTACACCCGCTTGTCCCGCCATTCCCCGCGCACGAGCTTGCTGAAAAGCCTTTTCCCGACGATGCAGGCGTAGATGCCCGCGTTGAGCTCGACGATCGCATTCTCGTACCCGTCCGCAAACAGGCGCTTGAGCGCGATCTGGATGCGGAAGGCGATGTAGGAATCGGACAGGACGATGCCCGAGCCTTTGCAGTAGGGACAGCTCTTGGTGAGCATGGAGACGTTGTCCGTCTTGACCTTCTTGCGGGTGAACTGCACGAGCCCGAGCTCGGTCATCGCGGAGACGTTGCACTTTGCGCGGTCCTCGCGCAGGTATTTTTCCAGCTCCTCTACGACGGCGGCGCGGTGCTCGGCGCTCTCCATGTCGATGAAATCGACGACGACGATGCCGCCGATGTTGCGCAGGCGCACCTGCCGCGCGATCTCGCGCGCGGCGAGCAGGTTGGTGCGGTAGACGGTGTCTTCCAGCCCCGTCTCGCCCGTGAATTTGCCCGTGTTGACGTCGATCGCCGTCAGCGCCTCCGTCTTGTCAAAGACGAGATAGGCGCCGCTCTCCAGCGCGACGCGCGGGCTCATCAGCTCGTAGATCTGCTGTTCCAGCCCGAAATGATCGAACATCTCGCGCGTGCCCGTGTACAGTTCCGCCTTGCAGCGGTAGCGCGTCTTGCGCAGCATTTCCTCCACGCGGGCATACGCCTCGCGGTTGCCGATGTACACCTTGTCGATGCTGTCGAGATCGAAGTCGCGCAAAAGGCGGGCGTGCACGTCCTCGCTGCGGTAGATCATGTCCCCGACGCAGGCGTTCTCGTAGGCGGCGCGCGTCGCGTTGTACAGCTCGCGCAGGTATTTTTCCTCGTGGCGAAGCTCTTTGAGGGTACGGCTCTGCGCGTTGGTGCGCATGATGAAGCCGCCGCCGTCCGCGCGCAGTTTTTCCAGCCACTCCTCCATGCGCGCGCGCATGCCCTCGTCGGTGATCTTGCGCGAGATGGCGCAAAAATCCGCCGTGGGGAGAAAGATCAGGTTTTTACCCACAAAGGAGAGGTTCATGCTCAACCGCGCGCCCTTGGTGCCGATGGGGGATTTTGAGACCTGCACCATCACTTCCTGCCCCACGCGCACGTTGAGCTTCTGTTCGGCGGCGGACTGTCCGATCTCCGCCGCACAGGGGATGTCCCCCGCGTACAGATACCCGTTCTTTTCCCTGCCGAACGCGACAAACGCCGCCTGCATCCCGTCCAAGACGTTGACCACGCGGCCCTTGTAGATGTTTCCCGAGATCTCAGACGCGCTGTCCGAATCCAGGTGGAATTCGACCAGTCTGCCGTCTTCGGCGACTGCACCGAAGCAGTCCTTCCCGAAGAAATCAAAATACATATTTTTTTGCATAGATATGATAAACCTGCGGCGTAAAACCGCAGCAAAGCCGCAGTTTCGCGCAAAATGAAATACAGATCGAGTCGGAAAAGGCTCCTTTTTTCATTTTATCACACATTTGCGGCTTTGACAAGGGGGTTTTGCATTTTTTTGTGCCGTTTTCGGCAGGATTTTGTCACATATCGGACAGATACTCCCCGATCGGGCGGTAAATGTCCGCCTTTTCGAGCATTTCCAGCACTTCCTGTTGCGAGAGCGCGCACAAAAACTCCCCGTTTTCGTCCGTCACTTCCAGCTCGAGCAGGCTCCCGCTCTGCAAAAAGGGCAGGATCCTGCGCACGCGGCAGTCCTTTCCGATCGCGATCTTGCGCACGGGCGCGCCGCGCTTTAACTCGCGCGAGAAGTCGTAGCGGATGCGCTCGTAGCGGCAGTCCTTGCCCGTGAACGTGCCCGCGAGCACGAACAGCGGGAAAAACAGAAGGGTGAAATTGGGCTCGGAAAACAGCGACAGCACGAACAGCGCCAGAAGCGCCGCCGCGACGAGCACGCCGCTCACGCGAAGCCAGATGCGGGCGCACGCCTCCCCCTTTTTGCGCGCGATCAGACAGCGGAGCACCCGCCCGCCGTCCAGCGGGAGCGCGGGCAGAAGGTTTACGAGCGCGAGCGTGAGCGAGACGTATGCCGCCGTGTCCGTATAGGGATAGGTCTCGGGAAAGACCCACCACAGCGCAAAAAAGCCGAACGCGCACACCGCGTTGACGAACGGCCCCGCGAGCGCGAGACGGATCTCGTCGGAGAGGGAGATGCCCTCGACGTCGCCCGTGACGATCGCGCCGCATGGAAGCAGGCACACCCTGTCCAGGCGGCAGCCGATGCGCGCCGCGTACAGCGCGTGCCCCGCCTCGTGCAGAAGCGCCGCGCAGGTCGCGCTCAGAAAGAGCAGTGCCCTGCCCGTCAGCGCGTAATAAGCGCCGAACAGAAGAAAGAGCGGGTGCACCCCGAAGGCGCGCCGCGCTCTTTTTCGCTTTTCTTCAGACATCCCAGACGATGTCCCCCGTCTCGCTCACCGAATAGGAGCGGATCAGAGACCCGTCGTCGTACAGCGAGGCGTTGACCGCCGCGCTCCCGTCCGAATACCCGACGGGGATGGTGGGAAGGACCTCCTCCCCCGCCGCATAGTAACAATAGGTCAGCCCCGAGAGCACGGTGGAAAAAGAAGAGGTGTGACGGATTTCGACGGTGTACGTGCCGCCCGATTCGCTCACGCGCTCGACGGTGCCCGCGCAGGGCGCATAGACGCTCGCCGTGCCCGTGAAGGTGAGCACGCCCGCGTCGGTGACGGTGCACGCGATGCTCTCGTCGCGCACGATCGAGCCCGCTTCGAGCTCGGTGTAATCGCGTTCGTCCACCGCTTCCGTCTGTGTGCCTTCCACGATGCCGCGGAAGAAGGTGTTGATCGCGCTCGCGGGATAGAAGATGTTGGTCAGGAGAATGCCCGCGCAGAGCGCGAGCACCGCGACGAATTCCGCGAGCAGGAGCTTGTTTTCCAGGAATTTTTTTGCGGGCGGCGCGCTCTTTTCGGCGAGGGCGCCGTAGTCCACGACGTTCTCCTCCTGCGCGCGGGTGCGATCGTTCACTTTTTCGACGACCTGTTCTTTGAGGTCCTCTTCCTTCTTTTTGCGGCTGCGCTTTTTGGTCACGTTCAGCGTGTTGACGGGTATTTCGAGCATCTCCGCATAGTCGATGGTGTCACTCATGGCAAATCCTCCGCTCTGTTGTTGTGTGATTCTATTTTATGCGGCGACGGGCGGGAATAGAACTTTTTTAAAAAAAAGTTGCGTTCGCGGCGCTTTTCATGTATAATAAATGGAAATAAACAGCGCGGGCGTGCCCGCGGAGGACAAAAACATGGTCATCTCTCAGCTCTTCGATCGGAAAAAAGCGGTCTATTCCTTCGAGATCTTCCCGCCCAAGCCGACGACGGAAGTGGACAAAGTGCTCGCAACCGTGCGCGAGCTTGCAGACCTTCGCCCCGATTACATCTCGGTGACGTGCAGTGCGGGCGGCTCCGGCAATTCCCGCACGGCGGAGATCGCGCGCGCGGTCAAAGACTGCGGCGTGGAGCCGCTCGCGCACCTGACCTGCATCAACGCGGACAAGCGCTCGGCGGACGCCTCGCTCGCCCAGCTGCGCGAAAACGGCATCTGCAACGTGCTCGCGCTGCGCGGCGACCGCATCGAAGGCGCGCCCCTCTCAAAGGACTTCGCGCACGCATCCGACCTCGCCGCCTACATCCGCGAAAAGGGCGGGTTCGACATCGCGGGCGCCTGCTATCCCGAGGGACACCCCGACGCGCCCTCGCTCGCGCAGGACGTGCGCAACCTGAAATACAAGATCGACGCGGGCGTCACCCACCTCAATTCCCAGCTGTTCTTCGACAACGAGGACTTCTACCGCTTCGCCGACCTGTTGCAGGCGGCGGACATCCGCGTGCCCGTGCAGGCGGGCATCATGCCGCTCGTGCGCAAAAACCACGTCGAGCGCATCATCCGCCTCTCGGGCGCGAAGATCCCCGCAAAGATCTCGCGCATGATCGCGCGGTTCGAGGACAAGCCCGACGCCCTTCTCGAAGCGGGCATCGCCTATGCCGTCGACCAGATCGTCGACCTGCTCTCCGCGGGCGTGCGCGGCGTTCACCTCTATGTCATGAACAACACCTACGTCGCGCGGCGCATCACCGAGAGCGTCGCGCCCATCCTGAAAGAACTCAACTCTGAGGCGTGAACATGGATTTTTCGCAATTTCTGCGCGAGAACATCGTGCTCTTCGACGGCGCGTTCGGCACCGTCCTGCAAAAAAAGACGGACAAGACGGGCACACTGCCCGAACTGCTCAACCTCGAGCGCCCCGAACTCATCCGCTCCATCCACGAGGAATACGCCGCGGCGGGCGCGGACGTGATCACCGCGAACACCTTCGGCGCGAACGCGGTCAAGACGGGCGATGCAGACCTCTCCGACAAACTCGTGCGCGCCGCGGTGCGCATCGCGCGCGAGGCGGCGAAGGACAAGTTCGTCGCGCTGGACATCGGCCCCACGGGAAAACTGCTCGCGCCTGCGGGCGAGCTGACCTTCGAACAGGCATACGACGCGTTCGCGCGGATGGTGGAGGCGGGCAAGGACGGGTGCGACCTCGTGCTCATCGAGACCATGTCCGACCTCGGCGAACTGCGCGCGGCGCTTCTCGCGGCGCGCGAACACTGCGACCTGCCCGTGCTGTGCACGATGACCTTCGACGCCACGGGGCGGACCTTCGTAGGGTGCGACCCCGCCTGCTATGCGCTCGCCGCCTCGCCGCTCGCGGACGGCGTGGGCGTGAACTGCTCGCTCGGGCCGCAGGCGCTCGTGCCCGTGGTCAAACGCATCCTCGAATACACGGATAAGCCCGTGATCGTGCAGGCGAACGCGGGGCTTCCCGACGAAAACCTGCATTACGACGTGTCGCCCGCGCAATTTTCCGACGCGTGCAGGGAGTTCCTGCGCATGGGCGTGCGCGTGCTGGGCGGATGCTGCGGCACCACGCCCGAATACATTGAAAAACTGCGCGCGCTGATCGGCGGGCGCAAGCCGAAAAAGAGAAGAGCGCGCCCCCGCTGTGCGGTGTGCTCCCCTTCCCGCCTCGTCGAGATCGACGACGTGCGGGTGATCGGCGAGCGCATCAACCCGACGGGCAAAAAGGCGATGAAACAGGCGCTCCTTTCCGAAAATTACGCCTATGTGCGCGAACAGGCGATCGAACAGGCGGAGGCGGGCGCGGCCATCCTCGACGTCAACGCGGGCCTTCCCGAGCTGGACGAGGCGGCGGTGCTCCCCCGCCTCGTGTACGAAGTGCAGGCGGCGTGCGATCTGCCCCTGCAGATAGACTGCGGAAAGGCGGACGCGGTGGAGCGCGCCCTGCGCGCCTGCAACGGAAAGGCGATCGTCAACTCCGTCAACGGCGAGGACCGCGTGCTCGAAGCGATGCTGCCCGTCGTCAAAAAATACGGCGCCGCCGTGGTCGGGCTGACCATGGACGAGCGCGGCATCCCGCGCACCGCAAAAGAGCGCGTCGCGATCGCGGAGAAGATCGTAGCCGCCGCAAAGGCATACGGCATCCCGCGCGAGGACGTGTTCATTGACTGCCTGACGCTGACGGTGAGCGCTGAACAGGCGCAGGCGTGCGAGACGCTGCGCGCCGTGCGCGAAGTCAAGAAGCGGCTGGGCGTGCGCACCGTGCTCGGCGTGAGCAACATCTCCTTCGGCCTGCCCGCGCGCGCGATCGTCAACTCCTCTTTCCTGACGGCGGCGCTGTTTGCGGGGCTGGATCTGCCCATCCTCAACCCCAATATACCCGAGAACATGCAGGCGGTCGCGGCATACCGCACGCTGAGCGGAAAGGACGCGAATTGCGCGGAATTCTCCGAACGGTACGCGAACTTTGCGCCCGTGCCCGCGCGCGGCGAGCGGATCGGCGCGGCACTGCCTGCCCCCGCGGCGGCGCAGGAAGGCGCGACGGACGAGCGCGGCGCGCTGATGTTCGCGATACGGAAAGGCTCCCCCGACGCGGCGAAGCTGTGCGCGGACATCCTGAAAAAGGTGCCCCCGCTCGAGGTCGTCAACGACTACCTCATCCCCGCGCTCAACGAGGTGGGCGACGCCTTTGAAAAGGGCACGCTGTTCCTGCCCCAGCTCGTCTCCGCCGCGGAATGCGCGAAGGGGTGCTTTGCGGAGGTCAAAAAGTGCCTGCAGGGCGGCGGCGCAACGGGCGGCACCATCGTGCTCGCGACCGTGCACGGCGACATACACGACATCGGAAAGAACATCGTGCGCACCGTGCTCGAAAATTACGGCTACCGCGTGATCGACCTGGGGAAAAACGTCCCGCCCGAGGAGATCGTCCGATGCTGCAGGGAGGAAAAGGTGCGCCTGTGCGGGCTTTCCGCACTGATGACGACCACCGTGCCCGCGATGGAGGCGACCATAAAACTCCTGCGCGAGCAATGCCCCGACTGCCGCGTGATGGTCGGCGGCGCCGTGCTCAATGCCGACTACGCAAAAAAGATCGGCGCGGACCGATACTGCAAGGACGCGAACGCGAGCGTAAGATTCGCGCAGGAGGTCTTCCCCTCCCCCGCAGACCGATGAAACATCACAAAACCGAAGGAATATCGGCAAACCGACGAAATATCACCAGACAGCTGAAATATCCCAAACCGCTGAAATATCCCAAACAGCTGAAACATCGGCAAACCGACGAAATATCACCAGACAACTGAAATATCGGTAAACCGCCGGAATATCAAAGGGGCGCCTCTTTCGCAAAAGAGGCGCCCCTTTTCGCCCGCCCTTTCGGGCGGGTCTTTTTCTTTCGGCGCGGCGGACTGAAAAACGCGGAAATTTGCC
>ERZ1643249.3868-NODE-3868-length-12914-cov-8.811183_pt1 | contig 12914 bp, 17 predicted proteins | sample MGYA00579263_ERZ1643249 | MGnify/ENA primary metagenome ERZ1643249 (study PRJEB29033, sample SAMEA4952264) | chicken gut metagenome | biome: Broiler Chicken; feature: Gastrointestinal Tract; material: Caecum | place: Ireland | collected 2018 | study: Broiler...
GAGCATTACTTTGCAGATATATTTTTTTGCATACCTGCTCCGTAATCGCTCCATTCGGAAACAACTTGCCGACTTGTAAGTTTTATTAGATAAAACAATTTAAAGCTAAAAAATATATAGCGAAAAAGAGGCACCATTGCTGATAAACCTATAATTATCTGCTTGATAATTGTAATTTGTATGATTAATTTTAAATGGCTGAAGTAACTTTCTCCAGCCATTTACTTTGCTTATTTCTTAGTTTCAAATTCACTCCTATATCGCATTCTACGATTAGACTCGATTTGAGCACTAATTTCTCTCTCCAGTTTTTCGAGAGTTTCTGCCGTTGGTTTCATATGTTTCGGCACTTTCACTAATCTAGCAGCCCCATTACTTTTTTCCATTTCTTTTCTAAGAATCGTACTTATACTGCTCATAATTTGCCCTCCTAATTAGATGGTCAATTGATTAGTTTTTTTAATTAGAATATTATCTCCCATAGTTTATATTATACATATCTTTAAGTTTAATGTCAAGTTAATATTTAACGATTTGTTTGTTGTGCTAATTATATCATTAAAGCAAAAAATAATCTATACTAAAAATTTGCGACTTTATTTTGTAATTTTACTCTTATTTATTCCAAGTCATAGTATACTCTATTTCTTTTGTATTATTATCCATATTTTCATTTGTAATTACAAAACCATTTTTCTTATAAAAACTAATCGCGTTTTTATTTTTCTTATATACACTTAATGTCAAACTATTTCTGCTTTCTTTTACTTTATTTAATAAAGATGTTCCTATTCCATTACATTGATTATTTGTATCAACAAAAATGCCTTCAATATAATTATTATCTAAACCCACAAAACCTACTATTTTTTCTTTAATAATATAAACATATATTTCTGCTTTTGGTAAAGATTCTTTTACAAAGTTATAATTACTTTCCCAATATTCCTTTGAAATAAATTTATGGGCTTTTATATTTTCATTTTCCCATATTTGCATTACATCATTTATATCATTCTTATTAAATCTTCTTATCATCTATTTCTCCTATGAATTGTAAGATCTATAATGTTCTGGTACTCTTTAAAATATCTCCTTTTTCTTTCTTAGTTTGTTAGTTATTTGTTTATTTTTGTTGTATCTACTTTTCCATCCCAATCTTGATATGAAAAGTACCAATTATCTCTAATTTTTTCTACAATAAAGATATTATTGCCACTCCCAGTTTCTTTATATTCATCATATATATCAATAGTATTTCCATCTAAATAATCATCTTCACAATAAATCAAGTCCCAATATTGACCTCCAAGCATACCTTGTGCATTAATATTTATTACAATATATTCTTTTCCATCATTTTCAGCAAAATGGTATTTTTTAGTTTTAAATTCGTACGTTTCTTTATCCTTTTTCGATAAACTTTCTTTACTTACTTCTTCTAATTTAGTGATATTTTTATCTAAAAATTTTAGTGTTTCTTTTTTTGCTCTATAATAATCACTGTTATTCATTTTATATAAAGACAAGGTGATGGCAATAATTATTATAAATAATAAAATACTAAACAATACAATTATCTTCTTTTTACTCATAAAAGTACACCTCTACAAATTACTTTTTTTTGTTGTGCTAATTATATCATTAAAATAAGAAAAGTAGCAAAGACACATTAGCAAATCTAAAGCGTGTCTTTTACTCTCTCTAACTATGCAAACAAAAACTCCGTCAGACTCTCTGACTTTCCTAAGTCACTTTTGTATTTCATCAATTATCTTGCCTAAACTAGAAAAATCTACAAAATCTACTTTTTTATTATAAGTTTCTATCATTGCTTTATTTTCTGCCGTTAATTTTCCTTCTGGTATTTTTTTTACTGCATTATAAAGTAATTTCATCATAGTTTTATGGGCAAGGTTTAATTTTGAATAATCTATTCCACCTCTTAAATGAAATATCTTCGCCTTTTCATAAATTTCTTTTGAAATTTGATTTTTTATATTATTTCTTATGTTGTTTATATTTGTTTCATCCGCTGGATCTGCAAGGCCAACTGTTGCAATAATAATTTTTTTATTTGATATATTATTTAATTTTTTTAAAGTTTTAAACATTCCTAATACTCCACCTGCATATAATCCACCTAAATAGATAATTTTATTATATTTATTTATATCATTTAATTTTTCGTAAGAAATAGCTTCTACATTTATTCTTTTTGATAATTCTTTTGCATACATTTTTGTAGTTCCATATTTAGAACCATATATTATAATACTACTCATAAAATCCTCCTTATCTAGTATTTATTTTCTAAATACTAAAATAACTTTTGCAGTTCTTGTGATTGATATTGTTACTAGTTGATATCCATTTTTTTATATATCATTTAATTATAATTTGTAAAGATAATTATATCATTAAAGCAAAAAATAATCTATATTATGTAAGAATATTATGGAGAAGAATTAAAGGTAGCATAACATTTTATAAAATTTTTAAATAAAAAAGCTATTGATATGCACCATGTAGGAGATACTAGCTTTCTTATGGAGCATATTATCGAAATTGCAAGGAAAGAAGGAATTACAGAAATTAAAAAAGAAAAGTATGGTTTGCGTAACAAATGGATGTTTACGGTACCATTGGCAGAATAAGAGGAGAATTAATATTATTCTTTAAATTAGACATTATTAGTTAGGGTAGAAAACTTGAAAAGTTTTCTACCCTAACTTTTTTATTGTATTGAAAAAATCAACTGTTATTTTAACTTAATATAATTTTTTTTCAAAATACTATATACAAAAAATCATAAACGTGGTAATATATTTATGATAAAATTTTATTAGAGTAGAAAATAAATAGTTAAGACTTAGTAGACGGGAAGTTGTTACTAAGGCAAGATTATAATCGCTTATTTGTTTTCGCATTCCGCTAATAAAGATTATAGGAAGAATTATGCTATCCTTTTTCTTTTGATGCGGTAATAAAAGATGAGGAGGCTTTTTTTATGAGTAAAAGTAAAAAAATTATAATAACAGCAGTTCTTTTAGCAATGCTTATTGTACTATCACGTTTTCTTTCAATTAAAACACCTATTTTAAAAATAAGTTTTGGTTTTGTTCCTACTATGCTATGTGCAATATGGTTAGGTGCAAAGTGGACAGTTCTTTTAAATGTTCTAGGAGATGTTATAGGAGCTACTCTATTTCCTACAGGTCCATATTTCATTGGGTATACTATTAGTACAGCAGTAGCCGGGTTAATTTATGGATTATTATTATACAAGAAAGAAGAAGATTCCTTTACAGAAAAACAATTTATAATAAGAGTAATTATTTCTGTAGTATTAGTAGCTATTATTGTAAACATGGGATTAAATACATTATGGACAAGTATAACATCTGGAAAAGCTTTTATGGTGTTATTTGTAACACGTATTGTAAAACAACTTGTTATGACACCTATTCATATAATTATAATTCTATTTATTGAAAAAATGCTTAGAAAACCTTTTAATAAATATATAAGGAGCGAAAATGATTAAAGTAGAAAATGTATATTTCAAGTATAAAAGCAATAAAACTAATATATTAGAAGGATTAAACTTTTCAGTTAATGATGGTGAAATAATTGCTATAGTTGGTGAAAATGGTTCTGGAAAATCTACAATTGGAAGACTTATATCTGGAATTTTAAAATTAAAATCTGGTAGTATTAAAATTGATGATATAGATGTTAATAAAAATTATAATTTAATAAAAGATAAAATCGGAATTGTATTTCAAAATCCAGAAAACCAAATTATATTTAATAATATTTATGATGAACTTTCTTTTTCACTTAAAGGATTAGAAAAATCTGAAATTAATGCAAGAATTGATTGGGCTTTAAAACAAGTTGGAATGTATGAATTTAAAGAACATGATTTATATACACTATCTTTAGGGCAGAAGCAAAGAATTATGATAGCAGAAGTCTTGGCTAAAAAACCTAAATATATTATTTTAGATGAACCTACAACCATGATTGATAGTCAAGGTAAAGAAGAAATCTATAAAATAATTAGAGAACTACAAAAACAAAAATATACTATTATTTGTATAACTAATTTAGCAGACGAAATTTTGTTAGCAGATAAAACACTTATATTAGATAATGGAAAAATTGTGCATGAAATAGCAAAAGAGGACCTAATTAATAAAGCTTATTTATTAGATAAATTTAGTATAAGGCAACCTACATTACTTAAAATTTTAACAGAATTAAAGAAAAACGGAATAGATCTAAATGCAAAAGATTTTTCTATAAGTGAATTAATAGAAATCTTGAAGGTGAAAATAAAAAATGATAAATTTGATTAGTTTTATAATATTTATAGCATACGCTACTGTAATATTCTTTTTGCCTAATACTGTAGTTGTTTTAGCTTGTGTTTTAATTAATTTAATTTTAATGTTTTTAATAAAAGTAAATATAAAACGTTTGATTAATAGTTTGCTTAGCATTTTGCCATTTATTATATTTACATTTATCATTAATTGTTTCCTAGATAATTTTACTAATGCTCTTTGGATAGGCATAAAACTTATTATAGTATGTCATATTACAATTATATATTCTAATACAACTACCATTACTCGGAATAGCAGAAACGATAAAATTATTATGTACCCCATTAAAAGTATTTAAAGTAAATACAGAAGATATTAAAGTTATGGTTTGTATTTCATTATCTATGATTTCTATATTAAAAAATGATTTATATGAGATTAAAAATGCTTGCAAAGCAAAAAATATAACTTTTAATATCAGAAATATGAAATATATATTATCTAAATTTTTCTTATCACTTATATTTAGAATTAATCAAATAGAAGAATCTTTAATTGCTAAAGGTTACAGAAATGATAAGATAGTATAGTTCAATGTAAACGGACGAGCAATGCTCGCCCCTACACGTTTGTTCAATTTTTTATTTGTTTTTTACTCTTAATATTCTTAAAGCATTTAAAATAGCAATTATAGAAACTCCTACATCTGCAAATACCGCTTCCCACATTGTTGATAACCCAAATGCACTTAAAATTAAAACTAGAATTTTAACTGAAATAGCAAATATTATATTTTCTTTAACAATTCGCATTGTTTTCTTTGATAAATGAATAGCATCTACTATTTTTGATGGTTCATCAGTCATAAGTACAACATCTGCTGCTTCAATTGCTGCATCTGAGCCTAAGCCCCCCATTGCTATGCCTATATCTGCCAAAGCTAGAACTGGGGCATCATTTATTCCATCACCTACAAATGCTAGCTTACCTTTTTCACTCTTTTCTTTTAATAAGTCTTCTACTTTTTGAACTTTACCATCTGGTAATAATTCTGTATACACTTTATCTAACTCTAATTCTTTTGCAACATTTTCTCCTACATCTTTTCTATCTCCTGTTAGCATTACTGTTTGTTTTATATTATTTTTCTTTAAATTCTTTATTGCTCTTTTTGAATCTTCTTTTATTTTGTCTGCAATTACTATATATCCTGCATATTTTCCATCTATTGCCACATATAAAATAGTTCCTATGCCATCATACTTTGTAAAATTTATTTGTTTTTCATTCATTAATTTTTCATTTCCTACTAATACATTGCGTTCTCCAATTTTAGCAGAAATTCCCATACCTGATAGTTCTTGAGCCTCTATAATTTCTTTCTCATCAATTTCTTTATTATATGCTTCCTTTACAGATAATGAAATAGGATGGTTTGAATAATTTTCAGCATAAGCTGTAAGTCTTAATAGTTCCTCTTTACTTATATCTATTGCTTCAACTTTTTGTACTTCAAAAACTCCTTCTGTTAATGTTCCTGTTTTATCAAATACAACTATTTCTGTATTAGCTAATTGCTCTAAATAATTACTTCCTTTTATTAGAACACCCATTTTAGAAGCCCCACCTATTCCACCAAAAAAGCTTAATGGAATTGAAATAACTAATGCACAAGGGCAAGATACTACAAGGAATGATAATGCTCTATATAGCCAATCTGAAAGTGTTGCATCTTTTATTATAAGTGGTGGAATTACTGCAAGAATTACTGCAATAGCCACTACTATTGGCGTATAGTACTTAGCAAATTTTGTAATAAAATTTTCTGATTTTGATTTTTTATTACTTGCATTTTCAACTAAATCTAATATTTTACTTACTGTTGATTCTCCATATTCTTTTGTTACTTTAATTTTTATAACACCATTTAAGTTTATTGATCCACTTAATACTTCTTCTCCTTCTGATATTTCTCTTGGTAATGCTTCACCTGTTAATGCCTTTGTATCAAGACTTGACTGTCCTTCTATTACATATCCATCTAATGGGATTTTCTCTCCTGGTTTCACTATGATTATTTCGCCAATTTTTACATCATCAGGATCTACTTTTTCAATTTTGCCATCTCTTTCTACATTTGCAAAATCAGGTCTAATATCCATTAAATTTGAAATTGACTTTCTTGATTTATCTACAGCATAACTTTGGAATAATTCTCCTACTTGATAAAATAGCATAACTGCAACTGCTTCTGGAAATTCTCCAATTCCAAATGCTCCAATAGTTGCAACTGTCATCAAGAAATTTTCATCAAAAACTTTTCCTCTTATAATATTTCTTATTGCTTTTCTTACAATTTCAAAACCCACAATAACATAAGCTATAATATATACTATATTATTTATCCATTGATTATTAAAGTCTATTATAAGTGCACCAAGAAATAGTACCAGTGCTATTATAATTCTAATCCCTTTTTTCTTCATAATAATAGCCTCCTAGACTTCTTCTATTGTTACATCTGGTTCTTCTTTTTTTATAACTTTTTTTACATTTTGTATTATTTCTTCTTTTCTTGTTTCATCATACTCAAGTTCCATTTTTTGTGTCATAAAACTTATATTTACACTTTCTACACCTTCTATTTTTTGTATTGTTCTTTCTAATTGGCTAGCACAATTTGCACAGTCTAATCCTTTAATTTTAAATTTACTTTTCATCTTTTTTACCTCCAAATTTTTATTTTTTATGTTCTATATGTTCAATGCCTATTTCAAAGACTTTTTGCACATGGTCATCATCTAGCATGTAAAAAACTTCTTTCCCTGATTTTCTACATTTAACTATTCCACTTCTTCTTAAAGTTCCTAATTGGTGTGAAATAGATGATTTACTCATTCCTAAAACATTTGCAATATCACATACACACATTTCGTTTTGATCTAAAGCAAATAGTATTTTAGTTCTGGTTGTATCTCCAATAATTTTAAAAAATTCTGCAAGTTTATTAAAGGTATCGGCTTCTGGCATTTTTTTTATCGTATTATCAACCACATCCTGGTGGATTACATTACAATCACATATAAATTCATTTTTCGACATTTTTCTACCTCCTTATTTTGGTTAATAGTTGAGTGTTTGTTCAACTCTTACTTATATTATATATGAATGAGTATTCAATTGTCAATGTTTTTTTATAAAATTTTTTTTAAAAAAGTTACCATTCATTATTAAATTAAATAATAGTACAAAGTAGCCCAACGCAGGAGTTTTATATTTAGAATAAATTGAGGACCCCCGAAAAACTTCGTAGACGTCTCCGTCGTGGGCTCAATTTACTCTAAATATAAAATCTCCGACGAGATTGGGCGGATTTTATGGTAGTAAGTCTGAATGGTAACAAAAAATAGAACTACATTTAAATGTTATGGAATTTCTAACATTCTATGTATTTTTAACAAATTATTTTAAATTTTTTTATTTTGTCGACATGTTTCGACACACTTTTTATATTTATTGTGTTATATTACTCCTATTACCAAAGAAAAGAGGTGTGTTTATGGATACGGATGACATTGTTGGTGAAGAGATTGGTTGTGTTTATATACATATGTATAAAGAAACAACTTCCAACCTTCCTTTATTTCGTATTAATACTAACAGTGATAATGTTTTACCACTTTCTTATATCATCGAAGACCTTCTCAAATTTTATTAGACTGACTTTTGTTGGTCTTTTTTCTATTTTTAATATACAATAAAAAACACCTTGATTTAAGGCGCTTTAATTCTTTATGAAGACTTTTTTTCTGTTCTATACAAAAGATAGTCTACACTCACATTATAAAAATCAGCCAATTTGCACAAGTAATCCAATGGAATATTACGTTTATTTAATTCATAATAAGAATATGCAACTTGTGATATGTTTAACAATTTACTAACTTCATTTTGAGTTAAATCTCTATCTTCTCTTAAATCTCTTATTCTTGTTTTCATAATAAAATCCTTTCAACAAAATTATTTTCTACTTAGATTATAATGGAAAATAAGATATTTACTGTGATTTAGAACATTATGTTGTATTTTTTTTACAAATTAAAAAAGAACAATAATTTTTATTGATACATTTTTTTCAATAATTTATTGTTCTTTTTTTATTACTTTTATATAACTTTCTTTACTACTTTATTTTATTATTATTAAAATATTTTTATCATTTGTATTCTAAAAATTTTTTCCTTAATTTATTTCGAAAATGTGTTTTTTTATCCACATTTTCCACCTACTTTTCCACTATTATATTCCCTTCTTCCACCTTAGCCTTTGCTTTATCTCCACTTTTAATATTTCCTTTTATTATCTCATCCGCTATTTTATCTTCTATCATTGTTTGTATAGCTCTTCTTAGTGGTCTTGCTCCATATGCTCTATCTGTTCCTTTTTCTACTATCATGTTTTTCACTTCTTCATCTATTATTAAATTTATATTTTGTTCTTTTAGTCGATTTGCTATTTGCTTTAGCATTATATCTGCTATTTGTTTTATTTCTTCCGGAATTAATTTATGGAATACTATTATTTCATCTATACGGTTTATGAATTCTGGTCTAAATTGTTTTTTTAGTTCATTTATAACTTCTTTTTTTATTGTTTCATATTCTTGTTCATTATTTTCTGTATTTGTAAATCCTAATGTTTTTTTATCTGTAATTAATCTTGCACCAATATTAGAAGTCATTATTATTACTGTGTTTTTAAAGTTCACAACTCTACCATGTGAATCTGTAAGTCTTCCATCATCTAATATTTGTAATAGCATATTTAAAACATCTGGATGTGCCTTTTCTATTTCGTCAAATAGTATTACCGAATATGGTTTTCTTCTTACTTTTTCTGTTAATCCTCCTGCTTCATCAAATCCTACATAACCTGGAGGTGAACCTATCATTTTAGAAGTTGAATGTGCTTCCATATACTCAGACATATCTACTCTTATCATTGAGTTCTCGTCTCCAAATAAGCTCTCTGCAAGTGCTTTTGATAATTCAGTTTTACCTACACCTGTTGGTCCTAAAAACATAAATGAACCTATTGGTCTATTGGGATCTTGAAGTCCTACTCTACTTCTTTTTATTGCTTTTGCTACTGCTTTTACTGCTTCGTTTTGTCCTATTACTCTCTCGTGTAAAGCATTTTCTAAATTTTTTAATCGTTCATTTTCATCTTGTGATATTTTTTTTGCTGGTATTCCAGTCCAATTACTTATTACTTCTGCAATATCTTCTTCTCCTATTTGTTTTACATTTTTACTGGTCTTATCTTTCCATTTTTGTTTTTCTTTTTCCAATTTTTCTTTTTCTTTTCTTTCGGTATCTCTTAATTCTGCTGCCTTTTCAAAATTTTGAACTTGAATTGCTTCTTCTTTTTCAGCCGATATTTTTTGTATATTATCTTCCAATGTTTTTAAAATTGTTGGTTCTGTGAATGTTTTTAGTTTTGCACGTGATGATGCTTCATCTATCAAATCTATTGCTTTATCCGGTAAAAATCTATCATTTATATATCTTATTGATAATTTTGTAGCTGCTATAATTGCTTCATCTGTTATTTTTACATTATGGTGTGCTTCATATTTATCTCTTAACCCTTTTAAAATTTGTATCGTATCTGCTTCTGTTGGTTCATTTACCATTACTGGTTGAAACCTTCTTTCTAAAGCACTATCTTTTTCTATATATTTTCTATACTCATTTAATGTTGTTGCTCCAATTACTTGAATTTCTCCCCTTGCTAAAAGTGGTTTTAAAATGTTAGCTGCATCTATTGCACCTTCTGCTGCTCCTGCTCCAACTATTGTGTGAATTTCATCTATAAATATTATTATATCGCCTGCTTTTTTTACTTCCTTTAATGCTTTTTTTATTCTTTCTTCAAAATCTCCTCTATATTTAGCACCTGCTACCATTCCTGAAATGTCTAATGTAACTACTCTCTTCCCTTTTAAATTTTCAGGAACGTTTCCTGCAACTATTATTTCTGCTAAGCCTTCAATTACTGCTGTTTTTCCTACCCCTGGCTCACCTATTAGACATGGATTATTCTTTGTTCTTCTTGATAAAATTTGTATTATTCTTTCAATCTCATTTTTTCTGCCTATTACAGGATCTAATTTACCTTGTTTTGCTAGTCTACTCAAATCACTGCCGAATTGATTTAATGTTGGAGTATTATTATAACTGTTTTTATCGGTACTTTCCACATCTCCTGCATTTGGTTCTGATGTTTCATATTCATTTATTACTTTTATTATCTCATTATATAGTTTTTGTGGATCCAATTTTAATTCTAACATTATTCTTACTGCAACACTATCTGCTTCTCTCATTATTCCTATAAGTAGATGTTCTGTTCCAATATATTCTGAATTTAATCTTCTTGCTTCTCTAAATGCATTTTCTATTACTCTTTTTGTTCTGGGAGTTAATCCCATAGTTCCTATGTTTTTTTCTTCTCCTACACCTACTAATTCTTCTATTTTTTCCAAAATTCCATCTGCTGTAATATTTTGATTTTCTAGTACTTTGCTTGCAATTCCATCTCCTTCTTTTGCTAATCCATATAAAATATGTTCTGTTCCTACATAATTATGCCCTAGTTCTATTGCAGTTTTTTCTGCAATTTGTATAACCTTTTCTGCTTTTTTTGTAAATTTATATGTCATAAAACCCTCCACTTTTCTTATTTACTAATAATTTGTTTTATTATATCTGCTCTTTTTATATCTCGTGTGTATCCATCCATTACTTGTCCTAATTCTTTTTGTAAATTTGCAGGTTTTGTATATATTTCTAATTTATTTATTTTTGCATTTGTAATTTCTTTTATTATTCCTAAGTCCACGCCTAAACGTATTTTTGATAATAGCATTGCACACTCGTCTGAAGAAATCTTTTTGCAGTTTGTAAGTATTCCATATGCTCTATAAATTTCGTCTTCTAATTCTATTGGCTTTCTAGTTAATATTTTTCTTGCCAGTTTTTCTTGTTCTATAAGTTTATCTGTAATGGATTTTAAGTTTTGAATTGTCTCTTCTTCTGTTATTCCTAATGTATGCTTATTTGAGATTTGATATATATTTCCTTTTGATGATGTTCCTTCTCCATAAATTCCTCTAATATTCATTTCAAAACTATTTACAACATTTAGCACTTTTTGTATATTCCTTGTCTTTGTAAGTGCTGGTAAATGCATCATTATAGAAGCTCTTAATGCGGTTCCTACATTACTTGGGCAACTAGTTAAAAATCCATATTTTTCATTATATGCATAATTAATATTTTCTCCTAGCTTTTTCTCTATTTCTGTGGCTAAGTATAATGCATTTTCTAAATTTAATCCTGCTGAAAATGTTTGAATCCTTAAATGGTCTTCTTCATTTATCATTATACATATATTTTCTTCTTCATTTATTGCTATTGCACCTATATTTGTTTTATTCAAAGCAAATTCTGGACTAATTATATGTTTTTCAATTAAAGAAAGTTTTGTTATATCATCCATATCTTTTAGTAATAATATTTTTAGTCCATAATCTATATTTTGAATAGCCTTTTTCATTGTATTTATTACATTATATGCATCTTGCTCTGACATTTTATTTATAAATGGTACTCCTGATATGTTTCTTGCTATTCGTATTCTTGTACTTATTACTGTGTCTTCATTTGTAGTTTCCAAATACCAATTTGACATGCCTATTTTCCTCCTATATTTTTAATCTCATCTCTTATTTTTGCTGCATCTTCATATCTTTCTTCTTTTATTGCTAGTTTTAATTCTTGTTGTAATTTTTCTAATCTACTCACATTTTTATTTTCTTGTATTTTATTATTTTCATTATGATTTGCTTTTCTTCCTATATATTTATCTGTTCCTTGTATTCTTTTTAATAAACTATCTACTTTATATCCAAATGCATTATAACATTCTTCACATCCGAATTTTCCAGTATTTAAAAATTCTTCATATGTCATATTACATTTATTACATTTTAAAGTTGCATTTGGTATATCAAATGGCATCATTTCTTCATTTTCTTGCTTTGAAATAAAATCTCCTAGAAAATTAGATAAATCTATTGGCATTTCAAAATTAATTTCAGTTATTCCCATTTTCTTTCCACATTCTTCACATATCATCATTTCTGTTTTTTTACCATTTATAACTTGTGTAAGCTTAATAGTAGCTTCATTTTTACCACAATTATCACATAACATATATATCATTCCTTTATATAATTCAATACTTTAATTATTAACTAATCTTATTATTTATATTCTATAATACTATTAATATTCCCTCATATTTTGCTAAATTTTTCCATATAATAGTTGTTTTTTTCTATGCAATAAAAAATAATAAGCATAATATAATGTGTTTTTGCACATCATATTATGCTCGTTTTTTATTGTATAGGGAAAATCGACTTTTTCTTTGAGATTTTAACATTTCCTGACGATTTTTCCGTATACAACATATTTATTACACTCATTTCTATACCCCCACTCGTTGCCGACA
>ERZ1643249.3869-NODE-3869-length-12914-cov-4.016642_pt1 | contig 12914 bp, 10 predicted proteins | sample MGYA00579263_ERZ1643249 | MGnify/ENA primary metagenome ERZ1643249 (study PRJEB29033, sample SAMEA4952264) | chicken gut metagenome | biome: Broiler Chicken; feature: Gastrointestinal Tract; material: Caecum | place: Ireland | collected 2018 | study: Broiler...
ACCAAGTCGGCGCGGACGGCGCGTGGATCCAATAACGGCAAAAAATGTTCCCCCGGTACTGTGATAAACAGCGCCGGGGGATTGCTTTTTTATTATTCAGTAAATTCGGAAACGCCCATTTCCTCCATGATTTCCAAAGCGGGGTCCTCCTGTTCCGCCAGGAAATCGGCGATGGCCATATTCAGCCCGTCATAACGAACCTGGCAGACGCCGTCCTCACCCTGGGTGTAGAACTGCACCATGGATTCCGCCCATTCTTTGGCGGCTTCCGGCCGGGATTCTGTGTCATTGCCGCGGATTTGATGGAAATCCGCAACCTTCTGCTGCAATTCCTCCGAAACGTCCAGATCCTCCGCCGTGTAATATTCCCGGTTGGTAAATTCCTCCCCATACTGCTTTTCATAGGCGGTCCAGCCGCCGGAATCCTCAAAATCCACAATCACCGTCGTAAGGCCTATGAGCGGCAGTTCTTTCTGTGCAGCGGGAATGTAATTTTCCGTAAATCGGTAGGTCACCGTAGCCGGGATGTCCAGCACGTCTTCCTCCGCAACCAGGCTGTACACCTGATAACCGCCGGGCTGCGAACCCTCGTAAACATCCGCGATCCGCACATCGTCAAGGGAAAGGCCCCGAGCTTCCAGCACCTCCTGAGGACTCATGCCCCAATCGGTGTTTTCAAAGCGGGCCAATGTGTAAGATTCCGCACCCGCCGCCTTTTGGCAGCCGGAAAGGGGCAACAGCAGACAGGCCAGGGCAGCGGCGGCGAAAAGGTACCGTTTCATGAAACGCCCTCCTTTCTTTGCTCAAAAATAGGAACGGTTTCTCTGTTTTTCTATCATCATTATAGCATTGACACGGAAATATGTCAACAATAAATGTACAAATTAAAAAAAGGTACTATTTCGGCCCGCGAATTCTTATATAAACAAAAATAGGGCAGGTATTTACCCGCCCTGTTATCTTATATGACCAATGTGCCGTTTTCGTCAATGGACAAAATCAGGATCTGCTCCTCCGCGCCGGTTTCGGCGTTGACGTAAACCAAAAGCTGCTGGCCGTCCTCGGCTTGGCAGTGGAACTCGTAGCAAAGCCGTTCCATTTCCCCGTCAGAGGGGATCAAAGCCAGCTGTGAGCTGTCCACCGTCAAAGCGCCGCTGACGGATTCCTGGGCCTTTTCCGGGGTGATAGCAGGGGAGGGAAGCTCCCGTTCCTTGTGGTTTGTCAGGAATCCTCTGGCGTCAAAGCTCAGGATGCCGCCGTCGTCCATGGCCACGCTGATTTTGATTAAGTCCGGGTAACAGCGGACGTCCCCCTGCTGATAGGCGAAGTTGGCTGTCAGGATATTGCCGGCAATTTCATAATAGGTTATGGCCATGTCCGGGATTTTCAGCCAGTTTAAATAGTTTTCCGCCTTGGCCACCGCTTCTTCCGGCGACAGGGAAGTGTGGTCCGGCTGGCGGGGGTCCGTCAGATAGCTTAAAAATCCTCCTTGTTTGGTAATGGCGGCGGTGCGGTTGTCAAAAGAGAAGGTGAAGGACGGCATCTGCCCTTCCTCGTCGGACTCGTTGCGCATTTTGCCGGAATCCACGTTGAATGCGGCGGCGGCCTTCTCCCGGGCCTGGGCTAAAGTCACTTCTTCCGTGCCTTTGAGCCATTCCGGCTCCTTTTTCAGCAGATGGTCGGAGAAGGGGCCGTCGTAAATCAGGGTGGGATAGGCGGTAAAGCCCTCCTCAAATTCCGCCAAATCTTCAGCTAAGTCCGGCGCGGCGTCTGTCCCCATATTGGCGGCCATGGTTTCCGCAGCTCCAATGGTCATGCGGCCGCTGCGTACCTCATATTGGGCATTCAGCAGGCTTTGCTCCAGGTTTTCCGCGTATTCCGAAAGGGCCAGCAGGTTTTGGCGTTCCTCTGCGGTGATTTCCTGGCCGTTTTCCGCTTTTTTGGCCAGGGAAACGGCGTACTCTCCAACCTGCGCCAGGAATTTGTAGGTGTTTTCCAGGTTGAAACGGCTGCTGGGGATCTGGGACAGGGCCGCTTTAGCCGCCGACGACTCCTTCCACAGCTTGGCTGTCAGGGCGTTTAACTGGGCAGGCGTGCCGGTATAAATGCTTTTGGTCAGGGTGGTGGAGATGTTTTCCGTATAGGTGGTCAGGTCCTCCATAGCCCGCAGGTAGGAAACCTCCAGGGCTTCTTTGTACTGGGCCGCCATTCGATAGTTTTGGTACGCAAATCCGGCGCAGACCAGGATGGCGGCGGCGAGCATGGTAATGATGCGGACGCGGGTGCGGGTGTTTTCCATAAAAATCCTCCTTTTGCGGATTGGAAGTTGCTTCTATTTTTACCGGGAAACGGAAAAATATACATCCGCAAAAAGGCGGAAAAACCACCAGCGCCGCCCTCTCCAACGGAAGGCGGCGCTAACTCTCACTATTCAATTGTATAATTCCTCCATGTGTCTGGAAACCCAGAACATCTTATTCCATTGGACTCACTCCATCATCAAAATCATTTCCCGTCTTTCCGGTTTCTTTCAAACCTGCTTTGCCGAAATAGGAACGGTTCAGCGATCCGCATAAAGGATCAAAGAGGGAATCGGTTTGTTTAGGTGGAACTCCTGTCTGCGTACAAGATTACACGTTCAATTTATTATATTCCTAGAGCGATACGCTGCTCTTGAAACAATTGGATGAACGCCTTGCTGCAAATAACAAGATAACCGTTGTTGCTGCGAGTTGTATCTTCCTAAACGCTTTGACGAGTCTGAAATGGACGGCCGCCGACCTTTCGTCAGCAGATTTGCCTTTTTCGACTTTCCCTTATTGGGGTGCAAAACGCTTGAGGGATACAGAATTGCATATTCGGTTAATCCATTGGACTCACTCCGTTAGTCAAAATCTGTTTTTGCTTTTTGCCTTGTTCTTTCCAGGCAAGCTGTCAGCAAAGACTCAGTTTCTGGGAGAGAGCTGACTATTCCATCGGAATCCACTCCAATTCGTTTGGTCAGAATCTGTTCGGTTTCCTTTAAAAGGTTTTGTGTGGAAAGATTTTATTCCACTGGACTCAACTCCGTTTTGTTTTGATTGGCTTTTGTTATCAGAATCAGCCGCTATTTGAAATAGAAAATAATCAAATCACTATCGTAAAAATCTTATTACGAGGAAAAGCCCTCTTGCACTCAAGATCATTATTAAGAATTATATGCACGATAAATTTGAAACAAATTGTTCGTATGATACATTCTTCTCAATCTTATTTTTACAGTTTTACGAAAGCCTGCTGCTGATTCTGATTAAACAACTTTCTTTACTGTCCATCGGAATCACCTCTTTCATATTCTAGAAGATATTTGATTATCTTCTATGGCTATATAATAACACAGAACACGCATTTTGTCAATAAGAATTTTTAAAAAAGTGGAAAAAATTTAGTTTAAATATTCAAAACACATTCTTTACAAAACACGCTTGACTTTCCGGACGGAAAAGGATAAAATAAAGATGTTGGCGTTTGCCGAATAAATGACATCCCTTTTTGAAGGGGGATTTGGAGGTATATTATGGCCGAAATGTACGATGAAGCCAATCTGTACACCCTGGTGGACGAAGAAGGCGTGGAACAGACCTTTGAAATGCTGGATACCATGGAAGTGGACGGCAAACAGTATTACGCGATGATCCCGGTGTACGACACGCCGGAGGAACAGCTGGAAAACGACGGGGAGCTGATCGTCCTGACCTCTGAGGAAGTGGACGGGGAGGAATACCTGGCTTCCATTGACGACGACGAGGAATATGAGCGCATCGGCAATTTGTTTATCGAACGGCTTAACAAAATGTTCGAGGACGATGAATCCGATGAGGACGATGAAGAGGACGAGGACGCCGACCTGAAATAACGGTGTTTGGCAGAATTTTCGGAAAATCACTTGACAAACAGCATGTACGCCGCTATAATATGTTCTAGAAAAGGCGTCTGCCTTGTTCGAGCAAGTACAGTTTCTTTAAATCCGAACATTTATTGAAAAGGGAATCTTTGCTCCGTATGCGGGATGCAGACCTCCCGGCCCCTGCTTTGACTGGGGTTGGATGAAGGGAGCGCGATGTATATGGGCGGATACCCACCTGCTGAGAAGCGGGTTTATAACACTGTACGACGGCAAGGTGGAGTTACAAAAAATCCTGCTTGCAGGTTTTTAAAATCCCTCGCTTCAGGCGGGGGATTTTGTTTTAGAGACAATAGGAGGAACATACATGGCAAACTGGCAGGACCGGCAGGAGCTTTTGTTAGGGAAAGAAGCCTGCCAAAGGCTTGCGGCCGCCCGGGTGGCGGTCATCGGCTTAGGGGGCGTGGGCGGCGCCTGCGCGGAGGGTCTGGCCCGGGCCGGAATCGGGACGCTTTTGCTGGTGGACCACGACACTGTGGACATCACCAACTTAAACCGCCAGCTGCTGGCCACCCGGCAGACGGTGGGGAAGGGCAAGGCGGAGGCAGCCCGGGAACGGGTTCTTTCCATCAACCCGGACTGCAAGGCGGTCTCTCTGCCGGTTTTTTACGGGGAGGACACGGCCGAGCAGGTCTTTGCCTTCCGGCCGGATTATGTGGTGGACTGCATCGATACGGTGACGGCCAAGCTCCATTTGGCGGCGCAGTGCCGGGAGCGGGGAATTCCCCTGCTTATGGCCTTGGGCACGGGAAACCGCCTGGACCCCTCGGCCTTCCGCATCGGAACCATTGAGGACACAGCCAAAACCGGCGCAGGCTGCGGATTGGCCCGGGTCATGCGCCGGGAACTGAAAAAGCGGGGGATCACCGGCCAAAAAGTGCTGTATTCCCTGGAACCGGCGGCTAAAACCGTGGTGGAAGGCGGCGGCCGGTACGCGCCGGGAAGTCTTTCCGTCTGCCCGCCCGCCGCCGGGTTCCTCATGGCCTCCCAGGTGCTCCGGGAGATTGGAGGGTTTTGAAGATGAAAAAAATTGGATTGCTCTGCCCCAGCGATACCGAGCTTGCCCCTTTTTTGCCCTGTATCGAAGGGCGTTCCCGTTCTGAGGCGGCTATGCTGGAGGTTTGGGAAGGGGAACTCTGGGGCTTTCCGGCCGCGGCCCTTTATAGCGGCGTCTGCAAGGTCAACGCGGCGGTTGCCGCTCAAATTCTCATCAGCCAGTATCAGGCGGACGCAGTGATTTTGTCGGGAGTCGCAGGCGGTTTGGATGAATCTGTCCGGGTTTTGGATACGGTCATCCCGGAACAGTGCGCCTACCACGACGTTTCCCCGGACATTTTGACGGAATTCCACCCCTGGATGCCCTCCGTCTGGTTCCCCGCCGACCCCCAGCTGCTGGATGCGGCCCGCCGGGCCGGGCAGAAAGCCGGTTTCCCGGTAAAATTCGGATCCCTGGTGACGGGGGAGCAGTTTATTGAGGAGGGGGAGCGCAGGCGGCTCCGGGAGGAATTTTCCCCCTTGGCAGTGGACATGGAAACGGCTGCCGCCGCCCACGTCTGCTATGTGAACAAAACCCCTTTCCTGGCGGTTCGCACCATCACCGATACGGAACAGGAGGACGGCCAGGAGAACTTCGAGCTGAACTGTGAACAGGCGGCCGCCCGGGCCAAGGATATGGTACGGCTGATTTTGGAAGAATGGAAAAACGGAATTCTCTGAAAAGAAAGGATGGTTTCATGAAACAGATTCTCATTGGCGGGAAAATCCCGGCTTCGGCCATTTCCCTGGGGTGCATGCGCATCAGCGGCATGTCCAAAAAGGATGCGGAAAAATTACTCCGCACCGCAATTGACGAGGGCATCAACTTCTTTGACCATGCGGATATTTACGGCGGCGGCAAGTCGGAGGAGGTCTTTGCAGACGCACTTTCCGACACTCCCTCCCTGCGGGACAAAATCCTCATCCAGAGCAAATGCGCCATCCACGACGGGATCTACGACTTTTCCAAGGAGCACATCCTCAAATCCGTGGAGGGAAGCTTAAAACGCCTGAAAACCGACCACCTGGATTTCCTGCTTCTCCACCGCCCCGACACCCTTATGGAGCCGGAGGAAGTGGCCGAGGCCTTCTCCCAGTTGAAATCCAGCGGCAAAGTGCTCCATTTCGGCGTCAGCAACCAAAAGCCCCTGCAAATGGAACTGTTAAACCGCTGTTTGGACGAAAAACTCCTGGTGAACCAGCTCCAGCTGTCCCTCTGCCATACCGGCATGATGGATTCCGGCCTAAACGTCAATATGCAGATCGACCGGGCCAGGGATCTGGACGGCTCCGTTTTGGAATACTGCCGTTTAAACCAGGTGACCATCCAGGCTTGGTCCCCCTTCCAGTACGGGTTCTTTGAGGGCGTTTTCATTGGGAGTGAAAAATTCCCGGAACTGAACAAAGCCCTGGACCGCCTGGCGGAACAGTACAACGTGACCCCCTCCGCCATTGCCATTGCCTGGATCCTCCGGCACCCCGCCAAAATCCAGGCAATCCTGGGCACTACCAATGTTCAGCGGGTGAAAGATATCTGCAAAGCTTCGGAAGTGGAACTGACCCGCATGGAGTGGTACGAGCTTTACAAAGCGGCCGGCAACCAGCTGCCGTAAAAAAGGAGCAGTTATTTTGTACAAACTCATTGCAACAGATTTAGACGGAACTTTATTTAACAGCCGGGGAGAGGTTTCGGAGGGCAACCGCCGGGCCATCCAAAAAGCGGTGGAGCAGGGGGTAAAATTCGTCCTCTGCTCCGGCCGCGCCCCCTACGAGGGGGTTTCCGCTTTGGGGGAGGAGCTGGGCCTTGCCTGCCCCGGGAATTATTACATTTGCTGCAGCGGCGGCTTGATTGTGGAAGCGGACACCTTAAAAATTGCCGCCGGGAATTTCCTGCCCAAGGAAACGGCCCGGGAGCTGCTCCGCATCGGAGAAGGTTTTTTCGCGGATATGGGCAATGCCGCCGTCCGGCTCCACACCACGGAAAAAATGTACGCCAAAAACCAGGAGGTCTGGGACAACGACCTGGAACAGCGCACAGGCAGGCAATTCCTGCCCCTGCCGGAGGACATCCGGGAGGTGGAAGGGGAAATCACCAAGATGCTGTTTTTGTCCCGGGAGGAGGGCTACGCCATGCGGTTTTACGACCGGATGGAAGAGGTCCTGCCGGAAGGGGCTTTGGGCTACCGGATGCCGCCTGCACTTGCGGAATATGTTTCTGCAAACGCCAACAAAGGCCGGGCGGTGGGGCAGCTGGCCGCAATTTTAGGGCTTTCCCCGGAGGAAACTGTCTGCGTGGGGGACGGCTGGAACGATATTTCCATGTTGGAAGCCGCCGGGCTCGGCGTGGCCGTCCGCAACGCCCCGGAGGACGTGGCCCGGCACGCGGACGTGGTTTTGGAGTACACTAACGACGAGGACGCCGTGGCTAAAGCGCTGGAACGGTACTTTTTCGGCCTTGACAACCAATGAAGAACGTGCTATACTGTTGGCATATGAAAACCGATGACTGAGAAGAGTAACCGGCTGCAACGCCTTTTCAGAGAGCCGCGGATGGTGGAAGCGCGGCAGGGAAATGCCGGCGAATGGACTCAAGCAGGGCGGGAAGAACGGCAGTTTTGCCTAGTAATACCCGACGGGCCTCCCTCCCGTTATCCGGGGAAACGCATCAACCGGTGCGAATGAGCGGGCGAAAGGCGGAGGTTCCGCCGCGCCAATTTGGGTGGTACCGCAGAAGTTTTCCGGCTTCTGTCCCATGGATTTTCCTGGGGCAGGAGCCGTTTTTATTTGGCCGGTTGGCAAGAAAGGGGATTTTTCAGATGGAAGAACAGAAAAAGAAAGTGATTTTAAGCGGCATTCAGCCCACCGGCGTCTTTACCCTGGGCAATTACCTGGGGGCGGTCCGCAACTGGGCCAAGATGCAGGAGGATTTCCACAGCGCCTATATGATCGCCGATCTCCACGCCCTGACCGTCCGGCAGGAACCGGCGGATTTCCGCCCGGAAAAGAGCATCGCATTTATCCAGAGCCATGTGCCCGCCCACTCCCAGTTAAGCTGGGTTTTGTCCTGCAACACCCAGTTCGGCGAGCTTTCCCGCATGACCCAGTTTAAGGACAAAGCCGCCCAGCACGCCGACAACATCAACGCCGGCCTGTTTACCTACCCGTCCCTGATGGCGGCGGACATCCTCCTTTACCAGGCGGATTTGGTGCCCGTGGGCGTGGACCAGAAGCAGCACCTGGAGCTGACCCGGGACATTGCCAACCGCTTTAACGGCGTTTACGGCAATACCTTCACCATCCCGGAAGCCTACACCGCCCAGGGGGCGAAAATCATGTCCCTGGCGGACCCCACCAAGAAAATGTCCAAGTCCGACCCCAACCCCAACGGATGCATCCTGATTCTGGACGAACCCGGCGCCATTGTTAAGAAATTCAAACGGGCCGTCACCGACTCCGACATGGAAGTCTGCTATAGAGAAGGCAAGGACGGCATCAACAACCTGATGACCATTTATTCCGCCGTCACCGGCCTTTCCATGGACCAGATCACCGCGGATTTTGCCGGGAAGGGCTACGGCGATTTCAAGGCCGCTGTGGGCGAAGCGGTGGCCGAGCACCTGCGGCCTGTCCGGGAACGCTATAACGACCTGATGAACAACAAGGACTACCTGGTGGAATGCTACCGCAAAGGGGCGGAGCAGGCCGAGCGCATCGCCCGCCGCACCCTGGACAAGGTGTACAAAAAAGTTGGATTGCTGGCCAAATAAACGGCGTCCCGCCGGTCTTGACATGGAGCGCACTCCAGGGGTTATACTGTATTTACAGCAACCACAAGGAGGACCTTTCATGAAAACATATATCCGGCAGAAAACCTTTGACGAAGAGCGCGCCCTTTACCATCTGGAGGACGCGGAAGTGGAAAACTGCACCTTTGCAGGCCCGGCGGACGGGGAGTCCGCTTTAAAGGAGAGCCGCCGCGTTGCGGTGCGGGACTGCGCCTTCAGCCTGCGGTACCCCCTTTGGCACGCCCGGGATTTTGAGCTGATCCGGTCCACTTTGGACGCCGGCGTCCGGGCCCCCATCTGGTACGCTGTTGACGGGAAGATTGCGGGCTGCACCATAGAAGGGGTAAAGTGCCTGCGGGAGTGCGAAAATATCCGGGTGGAGGACAGCACCGTCCTCTCCCCGGAATTCGGCTGGAAATGCCGGGGGGTGGAAATCGCCCGTTCCCGGATTGAATCCGAATACCTTCTGTTTGACAGCAGCGGCGTGGAAATCCACCGGCTGGAAATGAAGGGGAAATACTCCTTCCAGTACATAAAGGACCTGCACATCCGGGATTCCAACCTGGACACCAAGGACGCATTCTGGCACAGCCGGAATGTGACGGTGGAAAATTCCGTGGTGAAAGGGGAGTACTTAGGCTGGTTTTCCGACGGCCTGACCTTGATCCGCTGCAAGATCACCGGCACCCAGCCCCTTTGCTACTGCAAGAACTTAAAGCTCATCGACTGCACCATGGAGGGCGCAGACTTAGCCTTTGAGTATTCGGACGTGGAAGCGGACATCCGGGGCCATATCGACTCGGTGAAAAACCCCCGTTCCGGCCGGATTACGGCGGACAGCGTGGGGGAAGTCATCCGGGAGGACGCCGTTATGGAGTGCACCGGGCAGGTTTTGCTGCGGGATGGAAAAATATTATAAAAAATCCGATTTTTGTGCCTTGTAAAAAATTTCGTTTGTGATATAATATCCACAGTGCCCGCGGTAAGCGGGCTCTTTCAATGAAGGAGCATTTTTTATGACGTACAAATTTCAGGACAAAACCCTTTCCATTGAGGAAAGAATCGACGATTTGCTTGGGCGGATGACCTTAGAGGAAAAGGTCCGCCAGATGGACATTTACGCCGGAACGGAATTCCAGGATCAAAACGGGAATTTCCAGATGGACAAGCTGCTGGAGGTTTCCGGGGAAGAAGGCCTGGGCTGCCTTCAGAACCGCTATTCCTCCGCGGAAGCCAACAACGAGATCCAGCGCCGGGTCATGGAGCATTCCCGCCTGCCCATTCCCGTCTTATTCAGCGAGGAAGCTTTGCACGGCCTCATTTGGCCCGGCTGCACCGTGTTCCCCCAGCAGCTGGCCCTGGCCGCCACCTTTGAGCCGTCTTTGGCCAAAGAGCAGGGGCACGCCATCGCTTCCGAATGCCGGAGCCTTGGCATCCACGAAACCTGGTCGCCGGTGCTGGACCTGGCCCGGGACCCCAGATGGGGCCGGGTGGAGGAAGGCTACGGTGAGGACACCTACCTGGCCTCCCGCTTTGCGGAAAATATGGTCAAGGGCCTTCAGGGGGACGACCTGACCCGGCCGGATACCATGGTGGCCGAGGTCAAGCATTTTTCCGGCTACGGCGCGCCCACCGGCGGCTTAAACTGCGCCCCCGCCATGATGGGCCGCCACGAGCACGAGTTCTACTGCCTGCCGGTATTTGAAGCGGCCTTCAAGGCCGGCGCGATGAACGCCATGTGTTCCTATAACTCCATTGACGGGGTGCCCGTTGCCTGCGACCGGAGCATTTTGACGGATCAGCTCCGGGGCAAGCTGGGGATGCGGGGCTTTGTCCGGGCGGATATGACCGCCGTAGCCATGCTCCACACCTGCCACTTTGTGGCCAAAACCCCCAAAGAAGCCATGAAAATGGGCGTCCAGGCCGGGGTGGATATGCAGCTTTACGACTTCCCCCACGACGTCTATCAGAAGGGCCTGCTGGAGCTGGTCCGGGATGGGGAGCTGGAGGAAGCTGTCATTGACCAGTCGGTCCGCCGGATTCTGCGGGTAAAATTCATGCTGGGGCTGTTTGAGAACCCCTTCACCGACGAATCCCTGTCCAAAAAGGTGGTGCACTGCGAGAAGCATGTGGACACCGCCCGGAAAGTGGCGGAAAAGGCCATTTGCCTTCTGAAAAACCAGAACGGCCTCCTGCCTTTGAAAAAGGATATTGGAACAATCGCCGTTATCGGCCCCAGCGCCGCTGTGCCGCGCTTTGGGGATTACAGCGCCCCCGGCGAGTGCAAAGCCGCGGTTTCGGTGCTGGACGGCATCAAAGGCATGGTTTCGGATCAGACAAAGGTCCTTTACGCCCGGGGCTGCCACATTTTGGAAAGCCAAATGATGCCTGTGCCCACAGCCTGGCTCCGGACCCCTCAAGGGGAACCCGGCCTTCAGGGGGAATACTTTAACGGCCAGGATTTCAGCGGGAAGCCGGTTGTCACCCGCATTGACCCCTCCATCCACTTTAACTGGATTTACACCCAGCCCGGCGACGGCATCGACGCCGGCTGCTTCGGCGTCCGCTGGACAGGGTCCATTGTGCCGGCCGAGGATTTCGACGGCTTCATTGGCTTAAGCAGCATGGACAGCATGCGCCTTTGGATTGACGGGGAACTGATTGTGGACCGCTGGCAGAACAGCGAAGCGGAAAGCAGCCGGGAAGTTCACTGGAAAGCCGGGGAACGCCACGACGTTAAGGTGGAATTTATCAACGACCAGCGGGGCGTCCGGGTGATTTTGGGATACAGCTACGGCGAAAACGACATGGAAGAAGCCGTCCGGGCCGCCAAACAGGCGGATGTGGCGGTAGTTGTCGTGGGGGACGATGAAACCACCTGCGGCGAGAACCTGGACCGGGCCGATTTGGATTTGCCCGGCCGCCAGAAGGAACTGGTGCGGAGGATCAGCGAAACCGGCGCCCCGGTGGTGCTGGTGCTTCAGACAGGCCGTCCGGTTTCCATTGTCTGGGAAAGCGAGCACATCCCCGCCATTGTGGAAGCCTGGACCATCGGCGAGCAGGGCGGTACCGCCATTGCCGAAACCCTGTTCGGCGACTGCAACCCCGGCGGACGCCTGCCCATGTCCTTCCCCAAATCCGTGGGGCAGCTGCCGGTTCACTACAACCGCCGCCCCTTCGGCGCTGTCAAATATGTGGAAATGGACTGGAACCCCCTCTACCCCTTCGGCTACGGTTTAAGCTACACCAAATTCCAGTACAGCAATTTCCGGCTGTCCAAGGAAACCATTGCAAAAGACGGGGAAGTGGAAGTTTCCCTGGATGTGACCAACGTGGGGGATGTTTACGGCGAGGACGTGCCCCAGTTCTACATCCACGATGAATACAGCAGCGTAGTGCGGCCCTATAAGGAGCTGGCGGGCTTTGAACGGGTGGGATTAAATCCCGGCGAAACCAAAACCGTCACCGTTGCCATCGGCCCCCGCCAGCTGCGGCTCTTAAACCGGGACTTCCAGTGGGAAGTGGAACCGGGCAATTTTACCATTATGGCCGGTTCCCACAGCTGCGACCTGCCCTTTGCCGCAACCCTGACCGTGACAGAGTAATCATATAGGAGAAATCAAATGGCAAGCAAAATCAAAACCCTTTATGTTGTCCACCATTCCCACACCGACATCGGCTACACGGATTTGCAGGAGCACGTCATTGACGGCCAGATTGACCACATCCGTTCGGCGGTCCGCCTGATGCGGGATCCCCAAAACCGGGATTTCCGCTGGAACTGCGAAACCTATTACTGCGTGGAGGAATTTTTGAAATCCGCCTCCCAAGAGGAAAAGGAGCAGTTCTTCCAGCTTATCAAAAGCGGGGAAATGGGGATTTCCGCCACTTATCTGAACTTTAACGACCTTCTGGACAGCGATGTCCACATGGAACGGGTGCGGGAGTGCGTCCGGATGTTCCGGGAACACGGGATTTCCGTAAAAACCGCCATGACCGCCGACATCAACGGATTTTCCATGGGTCAGCGGGACGCTTTGATTGAAAACGGCGTGGAGTTTTTCTATACCAATATCCACACCCACCACGGCATGTACCCCCTTTATCAGAACCAGAACGCCTACTGGTGGGAAAACGCCGCCGGGAAACGG
>ERZ1643249.3871-NODE-3871-length-12911-cov-5.616133_pt1 | contig 12911 bp, 8 predicted proteins | sample MGYA00579263_ERZ1643249 | MGnify/ENA primary metagenome ERZ1643249 (study PRJEB29033, sample SAMEA4952264) | chicken gut metagenome | biome: Broiler Chicken; feature: Gastrointestinal Tract; material: Caecum | place: Ireland | collected 2018 | study: Broiler...
CAGATCTTCCAGTGTGGGCGTACATAGTCTTGCAGCCGGATCAGGCCTGGTGTCCGCCAGAATCCGCAGGGTCACACTGTTCCCATCATAGCGCAGATTGGTCACTGCCATCCGCGCCTGCCAGGAGTCGGCCTCACGGGCAGGTACTGTCAGTTCCCACACACGTCCGTTCGCCTGTTGCAGCAGCTCTGAAACGGTGCCCTGGGTTTGAAAGCGTCCGGCCTTCATCAGGAACACCTTGTGTGCAATCGCTTCCAGGTCAGAAACGATGTGGGTGGAAAGCAGCACAATTTTTTCCTGTGCATATTCCTCCAAAATGTTGCGGAAGTGGACCCGTTCCTTGGGGTCCAAACCTGCGGTAGGTTCGTCCAGAATCAGAATGTCCGGGTCGTTGAGCAATGCCTGGGCGATGCCCAACCGGCGGCGCATTCCGCCGGAAAAGGTCTGGATCTTTTTATTCCCAGCCTCCTGCAGACGAACCATATGCAGCAGTTCCTGAATCTTGGGCATAGCCTGGGAGCGGGTCATCCCTTTCAGCACAGCCATATACAGAAGGAAATCACGGGCACTGTACTGCGGATATCCGACAAAATCCTGGGGCAGATAGCCCAATTTGTCCCGGTATGACGCCCCCAGTGCGTCGATGGGAATTCCATCCAGACGTACCTGTCCGGCAGTGGGCTTCAAGACACCGCAGATCATCCGCAAAAGGGTTGTTTTTCCCGCCCCGTTGGCTCCCAGCAAGCCATAAATGCCGGGTTCCAACACAGCAGTGACCCCTGCCACCGCCGTGTTTCCTCCGAACTCCTTTGAAAGATTTTCAAGCTGCAATTCCACCGATGATGCCCTCCTTTCGTTGTTGGAACAGAGAAATCAGTTCTCTGACAAAAAATCCGCCGAATACTAGGAATGCGAGAATCCATCCGCTCAACGCAGACGTTTCATACAGTTGGGGCGCCGCAAGATGAACCAGCAACAGTCCCGCCGCCGTGACGGAACACACCACTATGCAAACCGTCCCATTGCTCCGCGGACAGCGTCGAAGTACGGTCAAAGCCGTCAGCGCACAGAACAAGAAAGGAACCAGCAGATAAAAAAACAGCGGCAGCAAGGCTTTTCCCGTCTGTGATCTTCCCAACACCAGTGCCGACGTCAGGATCACAAGATCCGCAGCTGCGGCCAGAATCAGCTTGGCAAGTGCCAGTTCCGCACGGGACACACAGGTGGATGCTTCCAGTTCGTCCATGTCGTAACGCTGACCGGCAAACAGGACCGGCAGACACACCGCCACCAGAAGCGGACCCAGCAGCGGCAGCCAGGACACAAGCTCTTTCTGTCCAGCCGCCGCCAGGAAAAACAGCACAGAAGCCGCCCCCTGAGCCGCCCACATGGGCACCCCGGTAAAGCGCCATACCTGTGATAGGAAGGTCCAGAATCCGGTACGCTGCCGTACGGGATTCTTTTGTAAGAGCACGGTACACTTTTGCTTGGTTTCCGCCATACGAGAGGGTTGAGGCCCCCGGCACAGCAGGCGATGCAACTCAGAAGAATTCACAGTTTTCCCTCCCTTAAAGTTTTCAGTGCTTTCCGTACACGGCTCTGCACGGTGCGTAACGGCTGACCCGTCACAGCTGCAATCTCGCGGTATTTCAGCCCCTCCCCATACCGGAGCAATACGGCTTCCCGCTGTTCCGGGGGCAAACTTGCCAACAGCCGCTCTGCCATATCACGGTTTTCGACAGCTTCGAAAGGCGCCGATGTGTCTGCCATGTCCTCCGGCATCGGTTCTGTTTTTCTTTGTCTGGCGGCATCCACACACAGACAATAAGCGATGCGATACAGATAGGCACGGAACTGCCCTTGTTCCCGGTAGCTTCCTATGGTACGGAACAGATGCAAAAAGACTTCCTGGGTCAGGTCCTCCGCCGTCTGTGTACAATGGGCATGGCGAGCGCAATATCGCAGAATCGCCGCATAATATCGTTCAATCAAGGTGTCTGCCGCCGTGCGGTCTCCGGCCTGAATGCGACGTATCAACTGCGCGTCCCGCATACGCATCCCCCCTTGTAAAATGTGCTTCACTTATGATAACGAGGGTTCTCTCCAAAATGATTAGGCCATAACCTCTTTCAGGAAATTTTTATGTCCCCCTGCACTTTCATGCTTTTTCTTCTTTCTCTCCTCAACTGCAAATAAATATCCCCCCGGCGAAGCCTGGGGGGATACAGACGAATGAAGCCCTTGATTACTAGCACACGCGTCACGTCGCGTTGGTACGCTCTGTCAGCCGCGAAAGTGGGGTCTGCACTCATTTTGGGCAGCTGCCTCATCGACAAAAATCTTCTTTTGAACCACTCGCTAGGCGAGTGGTTTTCAAGACGCAAAAGCGCAAAAAAATCCGAACGCGCTTTTTGAAAGCGCGTTCGGATCTGCTTGGTATGGTGCACCATCGGGGACTCGAACCCAGGACCCACTGATTAAGAGTCAGTTGCTCTCCTAAACAACTCATGCTATAGCTGTTACGTTTGTCCCCTATTGCTCACACTTATAACCATACTTTTGTTATTGCTGCTTGGCTTTTTTTCTTTTTGCTTAAGGATATACAGATAATCTTCATAGGTATACTTATATTTCAGGAAGGCATAGTGCCAACATCTATGCAGCATCCCCACTACAACAATATAATAAATAAAGATTTTAGCCCCATCCTGATAAAATGTATCGACCTCGCTTAACAGGTTAGAAGTTTCACCTGAAATCATCATGACAACGGAATACACATTTGTGATACCGATTACGATCAAAAAGTTTCGCATCACGCAATAAAAGCCATCAAAAATCTGTCGCTTTGCTGCAGTTGCCTTGCCAAATATTTCTGTCTGAATTGCGGCGTTTTGTTTCAAGTATCCTATAATCTCCGCATCTTCCTTTTTTGTAGGAATAAGGCCACTCACCGCCCAAGCATATATTGCTACTACAATAAGTAGGACTAATATAATCGTTCCTATATTTCCCCCCTTTTTAATCATCTTTAGGAGAAATGGCAAGAAAAGCAGTGCGAGGCAGAAAATCCCCAATGAAATTACCGATAACAAGATCCGTTTACGATTTCGCTTCCCCTCAGCGTTGTTTTCTTGCTTATCTTCAGCGTTCTTCTCGCACTTATTTTTAAATGCCTGCCACTCGGTAGAATCCAAACACTTGTATTTTTCTCCCACATTGAGGAAGACTTCCTTTGCTGCATAATAACGCGGGTTAAGCCTGTTCATTTTCCAAATCTGCTTCTCTAAAACATCTCCTAACTCATGTATCAGCATTCCTATTAGGTATCCAGCTATCAGCAGAATAATCGTGTTCGCTACCATGTCGTTTTCGAAGTAATCACGCCAGATATTCTGCAATTCGTAGTCTTTGCTAAACAGCAAAACCAACATGCCACCCGGCACAATCATTCCCAAGAAGTCAATGATTGTCAATTCTTTGATGAAATCTCCCATCGTATCTCTCCTGTCTTCCGCTCTGCAAACCGATACACATTCCCCATAAAAGCAGCCGGCAAAATCGTCACAGAGAAAACGCCAACCCGCCCATACCCTTTACCTTATGTATTTTCTCATTCGTGCGTTCCTGCCTCATTTTTCTTTCCGCTCAGAGGTTCCTTATAGTGGCGCCTTTGCATACGCTTGCTCGCTTTTGGGAAAACCATATCATTTCCCATTTCACGCAAATGATCAAGATAGCCACGAATCGTATCGTTATCAATCATTTGTGTACCGTCGGCATCTTGGATTTCTTGCAAAACGCTGTAAAGCAACGCGTACTCATTTTCAAGGGAGGTATCGAAGATTCCCTGGTCGTCCGTATTAACAGAAACCCTAAGCTGCTGACGTTCACCCTCGCGTGCTAACGGCAATCCATAACTGTTAAACCGGAAAATCGGGTGTTTGTCGTAACCGCCATAAATTGCAATCAGCTGGTTAGACGAGGGGTTACATTCGATTGCGATGCCTTTTGCCATTATTTTTTGCATTATCCGTTGCTGCATATGTTGGATCAGCATTTGGTACGTAGGGGTAATCTGAAAAGATTGTATCTGTTCTCCCGCACGCCGCACAGCTTCGTCATAATGATACAAATACAGATAGCCACGCAGTTCACGCCGCAAACGCACTTCTTCGCTGTAACGGTCCACCTCTTGTTCGATCCAACCATAGGAAGAATCAATCTTTGCACAGGCATATTGTTCTACTTTGGTACGTTTACCAACGCTAAACTGCATCAGTCTTTGTTCAAAGGCATTACAATCTCTAATGGCATCTTCATAGAGCTTCGGATCGTCGCCACGCAACTTCCATGCCTGGTAATACCATTCTATCCCCAGCGGCTTTGCTTCCTCATCCAAATGCAGCGCGGCCATCCGTTTTCCATAAATCTCCTGTAGTAACTGGGTCACACGGCTTTGCAGCTTGACACGCAGGCTATCCGGCATCTCGACGTCCCATTCAAGGCTCCTGAACAACAGCCAGACCAAATTGTCCAGCAGATCCTGTGCCGGCAAAAGTACTTCTTTTTGCTTGGCGGCATAATATACTTCCGGCTTAAGCCCCAGAGCCACGGCATGTCCGATTCTGTCCCCTCGTTCCAGATGCAAAAAGCACACCGCTTCATCGATTGCACGCAAGCCGTCAGCAAGATCTAGGCAGTCTTCACCTGCATGGTAGGTGATACCCAACTGCGGCCAGTAACGGGATCTCTTCTTCATTTGGCTTGACTGTAACGCGGGGGAATGTCGCCTGAGATACCTGAACGCAGTCGCGAATGTTTCCGGCCGACATCCAATTTCGTGGTTAGCTGCATCGATTCCACGGATTCTACTGCAAAGATAACTGCTTTTCTCCAACGCGGCCGCCATCGCTTTTGCCTGTTTTTCCACCATACGGCGCACAGATTCGTTTCGAATGCTTGTTCTGCCATCTGCCGAATGCTGCTGACTGTCTGCAAGACGTTCAAGGGGTTTTTTGATAAAGTGGATCACATAGAAAAAATCGTTAATGGTTTCCAGCTCAGTTTCGTTTTGCGATGCCACCATCGTCCGGCTTCCAGAACGCAAAAGATTTTCCCAAGCGAGATTCGGCCCACAGGCATACAGAATATCCAAATCCGACTCCAGGATTTTTTGCTTCAAAGCCATTGGATCATCACAGGGTGTTACTCGAAGTTCCATACATTTTCTTCGGGGTTTCCCACTTTCATCAGAAACCATACCACTTGCCACGGAAAGGTAATAAGATTCCCTCCAGTATTCGGCTTTGTCGCCCCAAGTCAGCGCCTTCCGGTTTTCATACCGCGCAAAATTGCCAAAGCCCATACGTCCGTTGACCTGGACCAACTCCTCCCGAAACCGCAATTTGGTAAGAAGGTACAGATAAAAAAGGTCACACACAGAGGAATCAAAATCGCCTTTAAACGCTTGCCGGAAGCATTCGTACAGCAAGCGTCGTTCCCCCGCCAAAATCCTATGAGGGCTTTGTAGTTGCCTTTTTTCCACCATATCAAAAATTGCGTAATCCAGGCACTTTTTCTTTCCTTGTCTTTGTGAAAAACGCGATGGATTTCCAAGACGCAATGTCTTGACGATCGAATGGATTTGCCCTTTCTTATTAGGGGAAAGCGCAAATTTTTTGAACTCCAGAAGATCTTTCGCTCCCTCTTGCGCCCTCCCATTTTTTATCTTTCCAAACAGCCTGGCACGAATCCAGGCTGCCTCATAAATCCTTTGCCTCCAGGTCAATCGATTGTCGCGTACCCCATAGCTCAATCCGCTATTCAGGTTTTCACTAAAATTTAGGTCATGAAAATAGGCTCCGGCATTCTCCGGATAATTCATCAGATACGCCCATGCCAACGAGAACATCTGCGTCGATCCATTCAGGTGGAAATGGTTTTCCGAAACACCTTTTGCCAGCATACGCTGCAATTCTATGTGATCGGTATCCACCACGGCCGGCCAGAGAAATTCCTGCGTAATACAGTCGTCGTACACATCCCGCAGCGCCAACCCCGCACAGGTAAACAGATCCTGCCCCAACCCCAATGTGTGGCTACGCCAATCCAGCAGAAACTCTTGCCGGCAGACAGGTATACTATTTTCATAGCGCAATGCTTCCAGGGCATATTCTGCCGGCAACCGCAGGATACCGCCGTTCCGTTTCTTGTGCAGATCATCTTCCAGATAGCGGTATCTTTGCTGGAGATCATCTTCTGTATAAAGCCGGGCTTCCGGAATGCCTCTGGCCGCATGGAGATACGCTGCTTCTGAAACTTCTTTTGTCCCAAGAGGATAGACCATTTCTTCCGGTATGGTCCGATATCTCTGTCCACGTCCCTTTTCCTTGCCCAAAAGGTTCTGGCGCAGTGATTCCGGCTGGATCTGGCCAAATAAAACATCTATCGCAAATGTTTTGCTCGGCATCTTTTTATACCTCCTTCCGGAATACCCGTTTATACATTATTTCTGTTCGTCAGATGTGTCGCTCTCCGGCGATATTTGCGCAATGTGGATATTTCTGGATTCCATCTCATCAAACAGAGCGCGGAAGCACTCCCGACAGAGATCATATGGGGATTGTTTATCCTCTGTGGCAACGGGATTGTCGATGGGTTTCACAGCCTCCTTTTTGCCATTCTCCGTAGTTGCTTTTTCATCCGGTTCGGTGCACCCGTTCTTCGTCCTGTCCTGCTTCTTCAGCAAACTCCTATACGTTTCGAGCAGGCCCAATATTTCAGAGATGGGGTGTGTCAAACAATCATACCCAAGTTCACTCTTTTTAACTGCGTCATCATTTTTAAATTCTTTCAGGTCATCCGGATCATCATTATTTAATTTTTTCAGCTTATTTTTATCATCGCCCTTTGTAAACAAATCTTCATTGATGTTTAAGAGTCCTTCCAAAAGGTTTTTCAGTTTGTCTTTCAGCCCTGCAGATTTTGAAATTATAAGTTGCGCATCACGCTCTGGAACCTTTTGGTAAAATTTCTTCCGTTCTTCCGAATCCTCCGAGGCCTGCCTTACGTTTTCCAATTCGTTTATCGTCACTTCATTTCTCGTCATTTCACTTAATGGCAAGTTGGACAAATCTTTGTGTACCTCATCGATTTGTTGAATCAAATACTTAAAGTAAGTTTTCTTCAATCCCGGCAAGATACCCAATACCGCCAAATAACGTTGAAGGTCTTTTTCCTTCTGCCAAATACCTAAAACATACTCGTCCGGTTTTTGATTTTGCCCGCCGTTAATTCTGTTGGCAGTAATCAACAAAGTCTTCATTTCATTGCTATCAAGAACGCCAGTAAGGGTCGTTTTCGGATCGATATGCTGCGATTCCAAGACATTTGCTCTTTTGAACTCATGCAAAAGGTACTGCTGTACATCTGTATTCAGCAATATCATCATGGAAAGGAATAGGCGCTTTCGCCCATCTGTCCCCGGTTCATATTCCATCTGCGCGCCAAAGCTAACGATTCTACGGCTTGTTAAGGCGTCCATCTCCGCAAACAGTGGATAAAACGGATGGAATATCACTATGTCAGAATCCGTTATCGTCCCCTTGTCAGAGATAACTCTGTCAACCCAAACACCTTTACCATACCGTTCTGTCTGTTCCCAAACTCGGAACCATCTGGACATAAAGGATTGGCTGGATTGATAGTCAGCCTTTGCTTTTTTTTCGGGTGACTCCACAAATTGACTTTTTGTTTTGTTTTGCGGTGTACTTTCCTCCAGTCTGCTTTTTTCAGCCGCCGAAAGAGCCTCCATAAGTTTTCGGCCATTTACTGGAAGATGCCAAAAGGCCGAATTATCGGTTGCACTTCCTTGTGGACTGCACTTAAACAGGCCATCACGCAGAAAGTCTGTAATACAGTATCCATAAGGTTTTTCACCAAGAGCATTGGGATCATATGGAGGCTTATCGCAACAGTCTTTCAACAAAAGGGTATGAAGATAGATCGTATAGTACAGACGTACCGCATAGGCCAGCTTATACTGACGATTCCCCCCCTGTGAGTTGGTCAAAATCCTCAGCGCCGCCATAACATCCTCATAGGTAGCATCAGTCTTTGTATCCATACCGCTCCGCCAGGAATAATCCTTATAAACCCCGACCTCTACATTTTTACTCACAAAATTGTCACTGTATGCTTTTTCCTCTTCTGTTGCAATACCTAACAAAATATTATAAGCACCGCGCTCTGCGCCATAATAATCGGGCAGAATCCTCAACAAATATTCGTGTTTATCTTCTTGTGGCTGATTTATCAATTCCTTGAGGAGCATTTTGCTGGCGGTGCGTAAATTGGTCGCCGACCAAATATTCACCAGATAGTGCTGAATCTGCTTCAAATTTCTTTGCCAAGTCAGCAGGGCCTCTCTCTGCCCCTTCTCAGGATGTATGGCTTGATCTACAATGGTATCATAGGTAGCCTCTACGTCCGGCATATCCCACAAAAAGGCCAAAAAGTGTGTCAATTCCCTCATACCGGTGGGTAAAAAATCGTGCAGATACCCTTTTGGGGGAATGAAAACCAGGCCGGTCTTTCTGTGCAACAGTCCCAATAGCTCCTGTTGGTAAATTCCCTCGTATGTCCTGCCTTCTTCCGGATCTTCTACTGTTTGGGGAATGGCAATAAGGTTTTTTCCCGGCTCATTTTTGTCCTGGTAAACAACTTCTACATTCCCTTCACTAGCCTGTAGTTCTTCACTCAAACTGGGCAAATTAAGTTGCCGCGTACTGGGAGTGATTTTTTTAAGTATAATTCCGCAATACTGTGGCATCGCTCCACACTGACCATACTATCAGCATGAGTCAGGCTGATTGCATATTGCCTTAAAAAGTGCTGCTCCACCGTACTTTCCAGCTGCGTCATATTGGCAGCCATCACAACTACGACTTTCGGCATCTGGAGATATTTCCGCACGTCTTCCAGCAAATCGTATACTCGCGCCGTGTTGACATCCGCATCATCGATGGAGATTACCAGCATGGAATCTTTTTCTGGTGACATATATTGTAAATAAGCTTCAAAAAGCGTGTACAACTGGATACGGAAAGTGTCTCCACACTCTTTATCTTCCATAAACTCCAGTTCATCTTCCAAATCTAACGGCACAGGTTGCTTGGTTTTGTAGTTCAATCGATTTGCAAAATGGAAACATCTAAGAAATTGTTTGATTAATTCCTCTCGTTCCCCTTCTTTTTTGTTACCGTAAAACCCCGTTTCTCTTTCGGTTTTTACGTGTTCCTGGAAGTTTGCATACATATGAACCAGTACCATTTTCAGGATAGAGTCATCAATCTCCATACTGGTAGGATCAATGCTCGGCACCAACTCATAGTGATAATTGAAAGCCTTTTTTCCCTTCCAGAAATTTTCCTTTTGTTCTCTTTTATTGGCAGGCCTTTTCAAGTTTTCCAATGCCCGCACAAAAGAAATCATGGCGCTTGTCTTGCCACCTCCTCGCTCTGCGCAAAAGGCAATCAGATTACTGGATCGTCTCCTCACTACATTTTCAGGTTTTCTCTTGCCAGAAGGTCCCGGTTCTTCATAAGGAGCGCAAAAATCACTGACAGTGCTTTGTTCCTTCTCCTGCATCTGTTCACTGATTTTTATAATTTCCTCAAGACAATCCCTCGCCTGAGCATACACATCGCCAAACAAAAGATTTTTCTCATATATGCACTCTTCTACCGCACGATATTCCGCCCCGTGGGTGATATAAATCCTTTTGCTTTCACGTGTTTCCATGCCGCACATCCTCTCACAATGTTTTACGCAAAAAGGCAGAGAGCTTTCCCAGCTTCTCTGCCTTTCTGCTAATACCCTTGATAAATCTTTAAATACGCAGCTCTTTCATTGCTGTCCTGCAAGGTTTGTTCCCAAGCATTGTAAGGCTCTTTGTCAATCTGTTCAAACAGTTGCACATCATTCCATATTGATACCGTCTGCCCGGAAAGATACAAACCCTTTACAAAATTTTGCAATTCATCGCACAGTTTTTTCTCATTTTCTTCGCTTACTTTTCCAGCACTTTTTAATCTACGCACAAAACGACTAATCTCAAGGTATTCATCTTCCCAATTATCATGATATATCTTTTCAATCAGACTTAAAACCGGGAGATAATTTCTGTAGCGGAAGGGCACAATAAAGAGTGACTGCTCACCAGCTTTAACTTGGGTATAAACATTTTCCTCTGTATCTGCTTTGTAAGACTTTTCACCATAATGGGGTTCCATCCCAACGTAACCTAAATCCATAGCTTGGGTGATTAGAGCAAGCAGATACTCCATTTCACTAGCTGTGATGATACCGTCCGGATTATATTCCTGAATACATTTTACAATGATATCCTGCAGCGAATAATGATCTCCCCAATTGGCCAGCGTCCGCTCACTGAAAGCCAAACCACTTCCATACCGGTCATATGCATTTTTTTCAGCATCTAGGCCAATCTCGTAAATTGCTTGCTGAACTGCATACTCTAGGTGACTTTTCCAGTTTTCTTCCTCAGAGTGATTTCTATCAGATTTCCACCCATCAGGGAGAACGCTTCCAGCACCTTTTGTCAATACATCCAGATAAGAGCTTAATAAATCTGTTTCCAGTGGCATGTTTTCAACAAATTTCCAAAGTTCCCTTAATACCTCTTCAGAATTTTGCACTCGCAGCGAGGAGTTTTCCGCTATAAGTTGATGATAATTTCTACCCACCTGTTTTCGGTTGATAGACTCAATCATTTCCTCCTGTTCTGAAGGCGACAATCCGCAATATTGTTCCATCCAGATACGCATCATAAGTGCATTCAAAACCAAATCATTGGTCTGTACACACCAACGATAATAAGAACGAGCCGCTTCCTCGGTCAGCCCGCCTTCTCCAAACAAATCATCTCCGCGGAAAAAACTCAACACTGAGCCTTGTTCCGGTTTCAAATATGCAAGAAGATCTTCACAGATGCGCTGGTGGAGGTTCCACACACCCTCCCATTGAAGCTGATCGTATATCATATAAGGAACATATAGCCTATTCTTCTTATCCGAAAAAGAAGCCAGACTCTTTTTCCCGCGAACTGTAAAAAGAATTTTAGGATTCTCCTTAGACGGATACAGAAGCACGTCTGTAGTTTGCTTATAACCTCGAATTTCTGTTTCTATACGCCGAAAAGGGTAAGCACTCCCGCTAGGCAACGACGAGAGTTGCTTTTGAAGATTTTCACCAATCTCAAAACTCCAAGCATACGCCACATTATTCACAGGTGCGATGGACACAACACGAGCAAAGTGTAAAGAAAGTGTTTTCCATTTATCTGCATCATATTCTCTAAAGTAGTCTAGGCGACCTTCCTTTGCATAGCGAAAAAGCAAAAGTAATACACTTTTGTTTTTAGCAAAAATTTTTAAACAGAGTCTCTCTTCAACTTTTGCCGCAATCTTTTTTCTTTCCTCCGCATTGCGAGTTTGCCTCTGGATTGCATCCGCTAGTTTTTTCTCCAGTTCAAGTAAGAAATGGTTTAACGCACGGCCATGAATCAGAAGTTCGTCAATAATGATAAGTTCCGGCAAATCTTTATTTTGGTCATAAAATTTCGCTAGCTGATCCGCTGATGCTAACAACGCATTATCGGTGATAAAATAGTTAAGATAGATATCATCTAACTCTTTCATCGTCATGTTTTTAAATTCTATTCCAAAACAACCACTCTGGACTTTTTCAAAAAAGCCACTCTCGTGAACAATTCTCCAGAATATTTCGAAAAGAACATGGCAACGCCGAGTGATAAGCGCCGCAACAAAAGCCTTATTTTCCCTTACATATTGAATACAAAGAAAACAAAGAGAAAGAAAAAAGTGCATAAAATTTTCTGCCTCTTTCTTTCCCATGAGCCTTTCCGTCTGATCCCAAGTAGGATTGCTGTAGTTGTGCGCTTCAAACTCGGCCATTCCAAACTCCCCTTACTGGCAATCTCAGATAAATTTTGCAGCGCACAGCATCAGAAAATCAGAAACGCACACCACTACAAGCACTATTGTAATACCATCCCCCCAAAAAGTCAAGCAAAAAACACAAACTCCCCGTGAAAACCAAGCAAAATTTTTGTGTATTTTTCCAGTAAAAATTCAAAGGCGCCCTCACACAAAGTCACCTCTTTTGTCATCAGTACAATTTTTCCATAATTATTTGGCCACACATTTACCCTCTTCAAACACTATCCACGGGTCACTTTTTTGCGCCATAATCTTAATGCTTGCATTATCATATGCAGTTCTCTAGAAAAAATTGCATTCCCTCTTAATAAAAAATCTTGACACACAAAGCTGTCAAGACACTTACATATCAATTCTTGGCAAGTTGTTCCTTTTTATAAACAATATACAGTTATCTACCGGTCTCATATAAACGTAAAGCAGCGCTCAACAATCCGCAATTCAGACTTCTGAATACCATTTTGCTGAGCGCTGCTTTTGTTGTAGTATTATGATTACTCTAATTAGCGAAAGGAGCCCTCCCTATGACCGAACCGCAAACATTATCTGCATATTTCACTTACTGCAAGTTGCAAAAAAACCTAGATAATAAAACTCTAAAGGCATATCAGATTGATCTCAAACAGTTTGTCGATTTTTATCCAAAACCAACAACGGCTACTCGTACTGATATGGAACTATACATTGAGCATCTTATGGAACGCTACAAAGCGTCTACAGTGAAGCGTAAAATTGCAGCGCTAAAAGCGTACTACCATTACCTAGTCTATGAAGAAATTCTGGAACACAGTCCCTTTGAAAAAATTCAACTGCATATTCGCCAGGAAATTTTACTTCCTAGAACTATTGATCGCCCGATACTTGGTG
>ERZ1643249.3874-NODE-3874-length-12905-cov-4.515564_pt1 | contig 12905 bp, 13 predicted proteins | sample MGYA00579263_ERZ1643249 | MGnify/ENA primary metagenome ERZ1643249 (study PRJEB29033, sample SAMEA4952264) | chicken gut metagenome | biome: Broiler Chicken; feature: Gastrointestinal Tract; material: Caecum | place: Ireland | collected 2018 | study: Broiler...
ATAAGGATGCTAATAATTTAAATATAGTGGATAAAGATGGTAATATAAGTATAGATAATAAAATAGAAGAGAAAAATACATTAATTAATAGTATAAAAGAGAAATTAAAGATAGAAAAATATAGTGATGAAGAAATAGATATTTTGATAGATAATATTGAAAATAATAATTCTAAAATAGAAGAAGAAATAACTAATTTGTTAAATACTAAAGAAGAATTAATAAATAAAAAAAATACTTTAAATAGACAATATGAAGTGTTATATGAAAAATATAAATTAGAACAAGAAACAGTTATTATAGATAATGTTCCTACTATTTTACAATATCCTAAGTATCCAACAGGTTGTGAATCAGTTGCACTTACTATTCTTTTAAATTATCATGGACATGATGTTAGTGTTGATGATGTGATTAGCAAGGTAAAGTTAGGAGAAATGCCATATTTAGAAGAAAATATTTGGTATGGAGGAAATCCTGAATTAGAATTTATTGGGAATCCTTATAACAAAGAAAGTTATGGAGTATATGAGAAACCTATGTATGATGTTGCTATAAATTATAATAATAATTTTGTTATGGGAACAGGTAAATCACTATCTAACATATTAGAAATAGTTAAAAATGGTAATCCTGTAATGGTATGGATCAGTTATAATTTAACGGTTCCTTATATTAGTGATTCATGGATTTATAAACCTACTATGGAAAAGATAGAATGGAAGAGTGGAGAACATACAGTTGTAATAATTGGATATAATTCTAAGCAAGTAATTGTATCTGATCCATATACAGGAACAATTAAATATTTTAATAGAAGTACGTTTGAAAATAGATATAATTATTTTGGAAAGAAAAATATTTATTTAGGAAGTGGTTAATTATGAAAAAAATATTTATTCCTGTTTGTATATTTATATTAATAATATTAGTAATTATTATAGGATTTTATCAATATGAAACTTATAAACTTGAAGAGAAAAATAAAAATATTGAAGAAAATATAAATAAATATAATGAATTAAATAAAGAGGTAGAGCAATATAAACTGTTATTAGAAGATATATCTTTAATAACTACAAGTAATGATGAACTCAGTTTAAAACTAAATAGTATAAAAGAAGAAATAATAGTATTAAAAGAAGAAATATCAATAATTAATGACAAAATAAAACAAATTTCATAAAATTTAACAAAAATGGTTGCAATTTATAAAAATATATGGTATAGTAAAATTACTTAATAAGATAGGACACCGTATGATAAAAATACCATATTAAGTGTGTCGACTTAATGATGGGTGACGAAAAGTAGATTATAATATAGAAAATATTATAACATTTAAAAGTGGTGCGGTTGTTTAGTGGTTATATATGTCGAATTAATTACTTTTTGTCCTATCGCTAGCCAAAAAAATTAAGTATGTACGTACATGTGGGCTTTGGCAAAAAACTATAGTTTATATCTGTCAATATAAAATTATAGTTTAATTACCACAGAAAAAATAAGTTGTTTTGACAGGCAACTTATTTTTTTCTATCTAATTTAATATGTTAATATCAATAATTTCTTTATTTTTAATATCGAGTAATATTTTTTCAATATCTTTTTTATATTTTAAATTATATTCTTTATAAGTACTTATCTTATTAATATACATGTTTGTATTAGTTAAATGTTTTTTTTCTTTAGTTAAAATGTATTGGTTAGCATAATAATAAATAAGTTCTAATGTGGCGTCAAATATATTATTATCTGATGCTTCTTTTAATAAACTAATAGCTTTATTTTCATCTTTTTCAATATTGGCTTCATAATTACCGTTTAAATAGAAATATTTAGCTAAATTATATTTACTCCAACTGTTAATAAGTTTTATAGGTACATTTAATGCTAAATTATAATAGTAATAAGATTTTTTCATATCAATGTTTGTTCCGACACCTAATCTATAACATTCGCCAACTTTGTTACAAGCCCAACTTTCTTCTAAATTAGCGCTTTTTAAATAATAATCAAAAGCTTTATCATATTCTTTTTTATTTTCGTATATTTTCCCTAAATTATTGTAAGCATAAACATAATTATAATCAGTAGCTTTATTAAAGTATTCTATAGCCGTATCTATTTTGTTTTCGTTTAAATAAAGTAGACCAATTGTATTTAAAGCTGCAATGCTACCTAATTTTTCAGCGTTTTTTAAATAAGACCACGCTAAGTCTATATCTTTTTTAGTATTATTTCCAATGTATCCATTTAATAGCATTCTAGCAATTAAGTAATTTGCTCTTGGATGATTATAATTAGATGCAATTTTTAAATATTCATAACTTTTATTATAACGAGGATATCCCGCTATTTCACCATTATATTCCATCAATCCTAATTCAAAACAAGCATAAGGATTATTTTCTTTAGCAAGTTTTTTTATTGAATAACTATAATTAATACCATCATTAAATTGAAGTTTAAGAAAATTTTCTAAATCGTTTATGGAAATATTAGTATTATTTAGTATGTTTTCGATTGTTTCTTTTACTAAATTATCTATGTATATTGGTTGCTTTTTTTCAAGAACTATATAAAAAAGTATTTCACACATACATTCATATAAATTGTTGTTAGTTAAATAAGCATGAATTTTATTAGTAAAATTATTGTTTATCGTAGTATCATTTTTAGCAATATTATATAATTTATTACATATATTTCTTAAATTATCACTGTTATTTATAAATTCAATATTTTTATATTCTTCAGTATAAATATATCCATTAATTAATGATAGTAAGTTTAAGATGTTATCTAACATAAATAATTTGTTTTTGTTGTATTTGTCTTTAAAATTATAAAATATTTCTTTATAATCACTTCCAATTGAACGACATCCAATACAATAATTATTAATTGTGGAATCATTTACTGAATCAATATTAAATATAGTACTAAATATTTCTGATTGGCCTGCAAAAGATTTGTTTAAAGAATTTTCTTTAATTATTCGGCAAAAATTCCCAATCGATAAATGATTATTGTTATCATTCATTTTTATATATTTTTTATTCATAAGTGTTCCTCCGTGTAATATTATATCATAATACGGGTATTTTGTGTGGAAAAATAAGTAATAGTGTGGAATAATGTATGTGGTAAATTTATATTAACAATACTATAATGTAGTAAGAAGGAGGAAGTTTTGTGAAAAAAATTTGGAAAAATTATAAATCAACAATTATTTTATTAGGTGCTATAATTGTTGGAGCGATAGCAGGGGTTATATTTAAAGAGGACGCTAAAGTAGTAAGTCCATTAGGAGATTTATTTTTAAATTTGCTTTTGGTAATAATCGTACCACTTATATTTTTGACTATTTCAACTTCCATTGCTAAGATGAAAGAGCCAAAAAGACTTGGTAAAATTATGAGAACTATAGTAGGGGTTTTTGTGTTTACTTCTTTGATTGCGGTAATCATTGGTTTTGTAAGTACTTATTATATTGATTTAGTAGATACTACTGATGGTGAAGCAATAAAAGAATCATTAGTATTAGATTCTAATGAAAAAGTAGAGAAAATTGAATTAAATTTACTTGGAAGAACAGTAGAAGCGATAAGTGTTAATGACTTTTCGAAATTATTATCTAAAGATAATGTTATAGCTATTGTTATCTTTTCAATAATGTTTGGAGTAGCTATGCGAATGGCTAAAGAAAAGGCAGAACCGTTATTAAAGGTATTAATGTCTGCGAATGAAGTAATTCTTAAATTTGTACATATAATTATGTACTATGCACCAATTGGACTTGGATGTTACTTTGCATCATTGGTAGGTACTTTTGGAGCAACAATTGCCGTAGGATACTTAAAAACATTTATATTGTATACTGTAGTAGCTGTTTTATTCTATTTTATAGTATATACAATCTATGCTTATATGGCTGGAGGTAAGAGAGGTGTAAAAGCGTTTTGGAAGAATGCAATTCCTTCAACTGTAACATCTTTAGCAACCTGTTCTTCAGCAGCATGTATTCCTGTTAATGTTGAAACTTCAAAGAAAATAGGAGTATCAGATGATATTGCAGAAACTATAATACCTTTAGGAACAAGTTTTCATAAAGATGGTTCAATTATAGGTAGTGTATTTAAAATAATGTTCTTAGTATGTTTATTTGGAACAGATGTTAGCGGATTTGGTGGAATAGGTAAGATATTAATAGTAGCATTAATTGCTAACTTATTAATTACAGCTGTACCAATTGGAGGAGGTACAATATCAGAAACTTTAATTATTTCAATGATGGGTTATCCAATGGGAGCACTTCCAATTCTTACAATTATTGCTGCAATTATAGATCCACCTGCTACTATGTTAAATGTAGTAGGAGATGCTTCATCTTCTATGCTATGTGCTAGAATTGTTGATGGTAAAGATTGGATGGATAAAAAGAAAGAAGACTAATTTTAGTTTTTTTTCTTTTTTCCTCTTCCATATATTAAAAAATATGATATAATTTATATATGCACGTGTGGCGGAATGGTAGACGCGGCAGACTCAAAATCTGCAGAAGTTTTCTTCGTGGGGGTTCAAGTCCCTTCACGTGCACCATATATAGAATTGATTTTAATTATATGCTAACTATTTTACTTTTATAATAGTTAGTTTTTATTACTTGAAAAAAATACATTTATATAAATTATTTTAATTATAATTTTTATTTGGTATAATGAATATACTTTGAGAGGTGTAGTAATGAGAAAAGAAAAAAGTTGTGGATGCATAGTTATTGATGATGATAAAGTACTTCTTGTTAAACAAAATGATGGTCATACAGCATTCCCTAAAGGTCATATAGAAAAAGGGGAAACGGAAGAAGAATGTGCAATTAGAGAAACTTTTGAAGAAACAGGATTAAAAGTTAAAATATTGAATGGGTATAGGTATACACAAACTTATTTTGTTAAAAAAGATGTATTAAAAGAAGTTGTTTATTTCTTGGCTACAAAAGAAAGTGGTACTTTGTGTAAGCAAGAAGAAGAAATAAATTCATTGGGATTTTATTCATTTAATGAAGCAATAAATTTAATAAGTTATGAAAATACAATAAAATTATTTGAAGAAGCAATTAAAGATATACAAAAAATTAGAAAGAAGGCTTAAAATGAAAAATATATCTGATTTATTAATGAGTAGATTAACATTAAAAGATAATAGAAGAAGAAAAAAACAATTATATGAAGAACTTATAAGAATAGAAAACTTTGAAAGAGATAAAAGAAAATATTGTATTCACAATATTGTACTTTATTATGGGGAAAATCATGAACCTGTATTTGAATGTTTTAATTGTGAAGAAACAGAATTTGAATTTATAGATAATAATATTAGTGTTAGTAAAAAAATACAAATATTAAGAGAAAATGGAATTAATGTTATTGATGTATCTAATTATATAAAAACAGTAAGTAGAGAAAAATTATTAAAATTAATAGAGCATGAATTATTAGAAAATATTAATGGAACAAATTTTGAATTTGAAGAAGTTATTCAAAAAGCATGGACAAAAATAAAAAGAAAATAAATTAAAATTTGACAAGATAATTTAATTATGTTAAAATAAAGCCTGTCCCTTAATAAAGGAGAGGTAGTAGTGAATACAAAGTTTAAAACTCAGATAATAGTAATGTTATTAATATCATTTGTAACACTAAATATTGATTATGCACGAATAAGTGCAAATGATGAGGAAACTAAAGTTTTAGTTACTTATGCAAGTAAATTTCAAAAAGCAAATACTGAAGAGTATGCTGTTAGTGTTGCTAATGATATAAAAACAGGACAAGTAGCTAAAGTAGAGCAGGAAGAAGCTGCTAAAAAAGCTGCAGAAGAAGCTAAACAAAAAGCAATTGAGGAAGCTAAAAAGAATAATGTTACATATTATGCTGAAGATAGCGTGGGTACTAATACTAATATAGAACTAGCAAATCAAATAGTTAATTATGCTTTACAATTTGTGAGTAATCCTTATGTTTATGGCGGAAACAGTTTAACGAATGGAACAGATTGCTCAGGTTTTACTTCACTAGTGTTTGCAAATTTTGGCATAAGTTTACCAAGGGATTCATATTCTCAAGGATATGTGGGAGTATATGTTAATCCTAGTAATAGACAAATTGGTGATTTAGTTTTATATGGTTATGATGGACAAATATCTCACGCGGCATTATATATAGGTAACAATCAAGTAGTACATGCTTTAAACTCTAATGTTGGAATTGTAGTTACTGATTATAGTATAATGCCTGTAATTACAGTACGTAGAGTATTGTAAAAAAAATGACAAGGAGGTTGCTTGTTATTTTTTTTTATGTTAAAATACTTTAGGAGAGAGTTGATAAAGATGGCAGCAAAATATGATGAAAGTTCAATAAAGATATTAGAAGGGTTAGAAGCAGTAAGAAAAAGACCCGGTATGTATATAGGATCAACTGATAAAAGAGGATTACATCATCTAGTATGGGAAATAGTAGATAATGGAGTAGATGAAGCATTAAATGGATATGGTAATCATTTAAAGATAGTTATGCATAAAGATGGGAGCATTAGTGTAACTGACTTTGGACGTGGACTTCCAACAGGTATGCATGCTTCAGGGAAATCAACTCCAGAAGTAATATATACAGTACTTCATGCTGGAGGAAAATTTTCGGAAGGTGGGTATAAAGTTTCTGGGGGACTTCATGGAGTTGGTGCTTCAGTAGTTAATGCTCTTAGTAGTGTTATGGAAGTAACTACTAGAAGAGATGGTGGCGAATACTATATTAAATTTGAAAATGGTGGTAAAGTAGTTATTCCATTAAAAAAGATTGGAACTACTAATAAAACAGGTACTACTGTTAGATTTAAACCGGATCCAGAAATATTTCCTGTAACTGTATTTAATTATTCAACAATATGTGAAAGGATGCAAGAATGTGCTTTTCTTGTAAATGGTCTTACTATTGAAATAATTGATGAAATAGGGGGACGTAGTGAAAAATATTTATACGAAAATGGTCTAGAAGCATTTTGTGAATATTTAAATGAAGGAAAAACATCTATTCATAAAGTATTATGCTTTGATAATACCAAAGATAAAATTAATGTATCAGTAGCGATGCAATATACTGATAGTTATTCTGAAAATATAGTATCTTTTGTTAATAATGTTAAAACTGCTGATGGTGGTAGTCACGAAGTTGGTTTTAAAACAGCACTTACTAAAGTATTAAACGATTATGCTAGAGAAAATGGATTTATAAAAAATAAAGATAAAAGTTTTGAAGGTTCTGATGTAAGAGAAGGACTTACTGCTATTATAAGTGTTCAAATACCTGAAGATTTATTACAATTTGAAGGACAAACAAAATCAAAATTAGGAACACCAATTGCAAGAAGTATTGTAGAATCTGTTACAACCGAAAAATTAAAATTTTTCTTAGAAGAAAATAAACAAATTGCTACAAAAATAGTTTCCAAAGCTTTAAAAGGAAAAGAAGCAAGAGAAGCTGCTAGAAAAGCAAGAGAAGAAACAAGAAAAGGAAAAGACAATAAAAAATTAGAAAAAATATTAAGTGGTAAATTAACTCCTGCACAAACAAAAGATAAAATGGCTAGAGAATTATTTATAGTCGAAGGAGATTCAGCAGGAGGTTCTGCTAAACAAGGAAGAGATAGAAAAACACAAGCAGTTCTTCCACTTAGAGGTAAAGTAATTAATACTGAAAAAGCTAAAATAGAAGATATATTTAAAAACGAAGAAATAAATACCTTAATTCATACAATAGGGGCAGGTGTTGGAAATGATTTTCAACCTAAAGATATAAATTACGGTAAAGTAATAATTATGACCGATGCTGATGTAGATGGAGCACATATTCAATGTTTACTTTTAACTTTCTTCTATCGTTATATGAAACCTTTAATTGAAGAAGGACACTTATATATTGCTTACCCTCCTTTATATAAAGTAACAGTAAATGGTAAAGATAAATATGCATGGAGTGATGAAGAACTAAGAGACCTAACTAAAGGTAAAACTAATTATAAAATTCAAAGATATAAAGGACTAGGAGAAATGAATGCTGAACAACTTTGGGAAACAACAATGGATCCTGAAAATAGAAGCTTAATAAAAATAAATATAACTGATGTTGCTTTAGCAGAAAAAAGAGTAAATGTTTTAATGGGAGACTCTGTTGAACCAAGAAAAAATTGGATTGAAGAAAATGTAGTATTCTCATTAGAAGATAATTTTCAAATATAATACATAATATGACATAATATTTGTCATATTTTTTTTATACTTATTTTGGTGATTATATGGAAGTATATATAGATGTAGTAATATTACTTAATTTCTTAATAGACTTAATATTAATATTATCTGTAGCTCTTATTTTAAGAAGAAAAACAAATATAAAAAAAATTATTAAAGGAGCTCTTATTGGGGGTGTATCAATATTAGCATTATTCATAGGCAATAACAGAATAATATTAATATTTATAAAACTAATTACTTCATTATTAATAGTAGTTACTTCATTTGGATTTAGAAATATATTATATACGATAAAAAATATGATATATTTATATATTTCTAGTATCTTTCTAGGAGGCACCTTATATATGTTAAATTTAGAGTTATGTTATAACAATGAAGGAATGATATTTTATCATAACAATATGACTTTAAATTATTTAATATTATTAGTAGTTACTCCAATAGTAATATATTTATATATTAAAGAATCAAAGAATTTAAAAAATAATTATTCTAATTACTATAATATTGATATTTATTTAAGGGATGGAACTAAAAAAAGCATGACAGGATATTTAGATACAGGAAATAAATTAAAAGATCCATATAAACATAGACCGATAATTCTTGTAAATAGTAGGGTATTAGATGTAAATTATTTAGATACTAATGTCTTATTAGTTCCTTATGATACTTTAAACAATCATGGACTTTTAAGGTGTATTATACCAGATAAAATATATATAGATAATATTGGATATAAATATAATTATTTAATAGGGATATCTAATGAAGAAATAAAGATAGATGGAATTGATTGTATACTTCATAGTAAATTATTAGAAAGAGGGATAGAATGCGAAAGATAATAGAATTAATAAAGAAGTTATTTTTAAAAGTAAATTACATATTTTATGTAGGAAGTAGTGATATATTACCAGAACCATTAAGTAAAGAAGAAGAAGTAAAATATGTTGAATTAGCTTTAAATGGGGATGAGTTTGCTAGAAATAAATTAATTGAACATAATTTAAGACTTGTTGTGTTTTTAGCAAAGAAATATGAAAACACTAATATTGATCTAGAAGATTTAGTATCTATTGGAACAATTGGTTTAATTAAAGGAGTAAATACTTACAAACTTGATAAGAATATAAAACTTGCAACTTATGCATCAAGATGTATTGATAATGAAATTTTAATGTATTTAAGAAAAACAAAAAGGAGAAGAAGCGAAGTTAGTTTTGAAGATAGTTTAAGTTTTGATGCCGAGGGTAATGAGTTACATCTAGAAGATGTACTTGGAACTGAATCTGATATAGTAACTAAAGGACTTGAAGATGAAACTAATAAGGAACTATTAAAGTTAGAAATAGATAAACTAAATGATAGGGATAGAGAAATAATTGAACTTAGGTATGGGCTTAATGGTAAAGAAGAACTTACCCAAAAAGAAGTAGCAGATCTTTTAGGTATATCTCAATCATATATTTCAAGAATAGAGAAGAAGGTAATAAAAAAACTAGGAGCTACAATTAAATAGTCCTAGTCTTTTAAATTTTTAAGTTTAAATGGTTCAGTTGATATAATATCATATCCTCGTATAGTTAACTCGTGAACAACAGCCATAATAATTTTATTTTGTTCTTTCATATCAGTAATATTATATTCATTTATAAATCTATCAAGTAGTGGGTAATAGTTTTCATTATTAACGTTATCAAAATTTATTAATCTTTCTGCAATTTCTTTTCCTATATCAATATTTGTCATAGTAACCCTCCTTGTATATATGATACATTATAATTATACCTTTGTAAAGGAATATTTTTGAATAAGTATTCGTGATAAAATATTGTTAGGGAGGTTCAAATGCAAAAAGTAAGAGGAATAACGGAGTTAAGGGACTATGGTAAAGTTCAAATTAATCTAAAATACTTAATGGATAAATACAAAATTTCAATATATCAAATGAGCAAATTAACTGGTTTAAAATATAACACAATTAAATCTTATTATACTAATGCTCCTCTTACTAAGGTTGACTTAGATGTAGTAGCAAAAATGTGTTATGTATTAAACTGTAGTATAGCGGATATATTTGAATATGTAAATCCACAAAATTAACACTTTCCATAGTGTTTTTTTTATTCCTCTTGAAATAATAATAACATAGATTATATTATTTGTATGTAAACAATTCGGTTACATTAAATATTTTGTTAAATTTATATTATTTGTTTCTATAATAATTATTTTAAAACTTATTAAGTTTTAAAAATGATTTGTAAAAGTTAAATAATTTCTTAATTTTTATGTATTAGGTTGAAAGTAAATCTTTTGGCATGATATAATGAATATGTAGATGGAGGTAAAATAGTGTGAAAGATAAAAAAATTAAACCTTTAGATTCTGAGATTCAATTAATCCAAATGGAAAAATTTATAAACGATTTTGATAAGTCAATGAACAAAAGCATTAAAAATAGTTTTAAAAATTTATTATATTTTCTATTACCTATTTTAGTTGGTATTATTGGAATTATTATTTTCCCTAATCCAATAACTTTAGCTTTATGTATGTCATTGGTGACTATTACAGTTACTATTAATCAAATTGTTGAAAGTAAAAAGATATTTAATAAACAAAATAAAAATGTATTTAAATCTGATAAAATATTTTATGTAGAAGAAGAAAAAGATATTGAACAAGTTTTAGAAGAAGGAATAGGAAATAAAGAAGGAAAAGATTTTTATACTGAAAATATAAAAACAGCAATGAATAGTACTGACATTGGAGAAAAAAGTAAATACGAAGAAGCATTAGAAAAACAAAAGTTAAAAGGAAAAACTTTCAAAATATTAGAAAAAGAAGAAAACATATTTTTAAATAAAGATGAAACTATGATACAACTTGTAAGAGAACTTGATTTTTATTGTGATGTATATAATATTCCACAGTTAAAAATATCTAATAATGATTGGGAAAAATTTTTTGCTATTTTATATAAAGGTTTTATTGAAAAACAAGTTGAAGACAAATTTTATGAATCCATGTCTTTAATATGTAGATTTACTTTAGCAAAAGCACTTATTAATAATTTAAAGAATATTACGATAAAAGATTTTATTGATAATTTATATTATTTAGAAAAAGAATACAGTACCAATGATGTTACGTTTAGTAAAAAAGAAATATTGATTTTTCAAAAGAAAATAATATCAAGCATTTACCACCCAAAAATAATCGAGTTTCAAGATTTTAAAAAAGACAAAGGAAGAAAAAAATAGTATTTTTAAATATAACTTTATAAAAGTAGTTAAGTGTTTATTACAATTGTCTTAAATTTGATTATATATTTTATATAGTAAGTTAAATAGTAGTATTATTTATAAATTTTAAATAAATTTTGCTACTATTTTTATCATTTTATCAAGTATTCATGTTATAATTATCAAGGGTAGTGAGTGATAATTATGGATTATAGTATAAAAATAGACGAATTTGAAGGACCTTTAGATTTACTTCTTCATTTAATTAAAGAAGATAATATCGATATATATAATATATCAATTGATAAGATAACTAAAGATTATTTAGATTATATTAATAAAATGGAAGAGTTAAATATTAATGTAGCATCTTCTTATTTAGTAATGGCCGCAGAACTTATGGAAATAAAATCTAAATCATTACTTCCGTCTGTTAAGAAGGATAATGAAGAAGATGATGAGGAAGAAGTAAGTAGAGAAAAACTTATAAATAAATTAATTGAATATAAAAAATATAAAGAAGTAACTAGTTCATTTAAAGAATTAGAAAAAATAAGAAAAGAAATATATATAAAGGCTCCAGAAAATATAAAGAATTATATAGATGAGAAAATTGTTAATGATAGTAATGTTGGAGTAACTGACTTACTTGATGCTTTTTCAAAGTTTTTAGAAAGAAAAAAATTAGAGAAACCACTTAACACTAAAATAACTAATAAAGAATATAGTGTTAGAGAAAGAAAGAGTAGTATAAGAAATATACTTAAAAGTAAGAAGAAAGTAGAGTTTACAGAATTATTTACCGAATACAATAAAAGTTATATAGTCGTTACTTTCTTATCTGTTTTAGAAATGACTAAAGATAATGAAATAGATATTAAACAAGAAAATAATTTTAGTAAAATATTTATAGAATTGAAGGTGTAGTATGGAAGCAATAATTGAAGGATTATTATATGTCCAAGGGGATATTGGACTTACTCTAGATCAAGTTATGAATATATTAAATGTAAGTGAGGAAGAAGCAAAAGAATTAGTGTTTAATCTAAAAAATAGTTATGAACAAGAAAATAGGGGACTTAGGATTAAATATTTAGGTAATACTTTTAAATTAACAACAAAGGAAGAACATAAAGCGTATTATCAAAAATTATTAGAGAATCCTAAAAATAATGTTTTATCTAATTCAGCATTAGAAACTTTAGCAATAATTGCCTATAATGAACCAATTACAAGAGTAGGAATTGATGAACTTAGAGGAATAGATTCATCATATGTTGTAAGAAGATTACTAGCTAAAGGATTAATAAAAGAGTGTGGTAAATCTGATTTAC
>ERZ1643249.3875-NODE-3875-length-12904-cov-8.505098_pt1 | contig 12904 bp, 14 predicted proteins | sample MGYA00579263_ERZ1643249 | MGnify/ENA primary metagenome ERZ1643249 (study PRJEB29033, sample SAMEA4952264) | chicken gut metagenome | biome: Broiler Chicken; feature: Gastrointestinal Tract; material: Caecum | place: Ireland | collected 2018 | study: Broiler...
TTTTATCATATCGGAAGGTTTTATTCTATTTACACAACTTTTTCTATACTCTCCAAAAAGAGGATATCATCATAAATATAATAAAACTAAATAGAAACAAAAAAAATTCATAATTAATATGAATCTTTTTATAGTGAGCATAGCTCACTTTTTATTTTGTCCTAATAAAGAGAAAATTCCTTATTAGTAAAAAAACTAGGTTTCCGTTAGACGTTCTCCTTATTTATTCAGATACCTATTTACTACTAGTTCTTTTCTTTCTAACCAAAATATATAGTTAGGAAATTACTTTGTATTGTTTTTTGTTTTCTATTACATCTTTTCTAAATTCTTTATTTACTCTTATATTAAATTCCTGTTGTTCTTTTAATTTTTCTAATAACTCTTTTGGCAGTTTATTTCTTGCTTGCTTTATATTTTCTTCTAACTCTTCTTTTTCTTCATCTATCTTTATTTGTTCTTCTTTGGTGATAGCTTCTTTTTTACTTAAACTAGTATATCTTTCTATATTCTCTTGCATTAATTCGTATATTTTTATCATCTCATTATCAATTGATTGCCTGATGATTTCTAATACTTTTTGAATTACTTCTATCTCATCTAGGGATGTTATTTTGCTTATTTTTCTCCCGTTCATTAGTGAATCAAAGGCATTGACATATATATTGATTCTTTCGTTTTCTCCTATACTATAATCCGTATACCCTACATACTTTTTGTTTTTATTATCAAAAATAAAAAGGATATCATACTCTACTTGTTGTCCTTTTCTTTCTATTGTTAGTTTTCCGAGATTTTCTACCTCTTCCATGATGATCCTCCTTTATTTTACTTATCTTCTGAAAATACTACTTTTACGAACTCTTCTTCTTTTAGGGTTTGTCTTTGCGTTAACTTTAATGTATAAGTTATAGTTTGTTTTTTATCTTTTTCTAATCTTAGGTTTCCTATTTTTTTCTTTCCTTCTAATAATTCATAATTTTCTTCACTACTATATAGCTCTATATCAATATTACTGTCTTTATCTGGTAAAGATACTTCAATCTTATATTTTTTTGACTCTTGATTTATATCATCATCTATATAATTTGTTACTTGAATTCGATATTCCTTACTTTGGTTTTTTCCAATATCATCCATACTAATTTCTATATCTACGCTCTTTTCTAGTTCTTCACTAGTTAATGGTACTTTAATATCATATTTATCTTTTTGATATTCAGCATTTTTATTAATCATTACAATTGCTAATATAAATACTACTACACATAGTATTAAAAATACTGTTAATAAAACTTTATTCGTTTGTTCTTGTTTTTTCTGTTCTAGTTCTTTTTTAGATACTTTTTTTCTTTTTTTTACTTTTGTCATAGCTTCCTCCTAATATATTTCACCCGTATAACTTTCTAATAATTCTTTACATTCTTGACTATTTATTTCTACTTTTTTTAGTAATTCATTATTACCTTTTAAAAACTCATAAATATCATTATCTTTAAATCCTATTTTGGAGGCATCTTTACGGGTGCTTCCGTAATATATTGTTTTTATGTTTGCCCAGATAATTGCTGATAGACACATTGGACAAGGTTCACAAGTACTGTATATTGTGCAATTACTTAAATCTTTTGTATTTAATTTTTGGCAAGCTTCTCTTATGGCATTTATTTCTGCATGTGCTGTTGGATCGTTTGTTTTTAAAACTGTATTATGTCCGGTTGCTACTACGTTTCCTGCCTCATCTGTAATCACAGCACCGAAAGGTCCACCTGCATTTTCATTTAATCCTTTTTTTGCTTCTATTATCGCTTCTTGTAAGTTCTTCATATACTTCTTATTTCTCCTAACTACTTAAACGCACCATTATTTCAGCAATTTTTTGCATAACTAAGTCTGATGGTGTTGATCCTACGGTACTAGCTAATACTGAATTAGATACATCTTCATTAATCGCTGTATCATTTGTAGTAGTACTAGTAATTTCTATGGTTCCATTCAATAATACTGTGTCATTTGCAGTGATGTCTAAACTGATTATTGTACTGCTGTCGTAAGAATTTCCTTGTTTTAAATTGGTGATTTGTGAATTATATCCAAAGTTTGCACTAAATTCTTCTGTCGTAATATTAGCAACTACATCATAGTTTGTACTTGTTTTATTGATAGAGAGATTACCAATATTGGTATTATTACCATCTGTTATTTTGATATCTATTTTATCACCATTTGTCGTAATATCTAGTTTTGTTACTAACTCATCCTTATTACGTATTTCTATTACTTTATTTTGTCCTTCGTAATATGTGATAGCATCATCATTACTTTTAATTTCATATTTTTTTATTTGTCCTATAAACTTATCAATATAAATATTTATTGTAACTGTACCTAGACTTGCTACATCTGATTTTGTTACTTTGGCTTTAGAAAAGTTTTTATCATAGCCTGTCATGATTTGATTTGCTTTACTATCTTTCTTTAATTCATCAATAATATTATTTAGAAACTCTACCATATCATCTTCTGTTAATGTAATTGTTATCTTTTTACTGTCTTTTTCATAAGTTTCTGACAAATATTCGTCTTTTATATTATTAGATGCTGCTTCCGTTATTTTTTCTATGATATATTCTGCATTTTCTTTGGTTGTGGTGGTTGAGTTTAAAGATTCAAAATATCCGTTGTTACCATTATTAATATAATTTTGTGTCAAACCATCAATATAATAATATTCTGTAGCATTATCTACTAAATATTTTACATTTGCTAGAGGCTCTCCAGATAATTTTGTATCATAATTTATTAACAATTTTTTATTTTGTTTGTCTTGAGTCATTGTTACTTGTGTTTCAGTATTACTTAAATTGCTTAATAGATTAGATACTACTTGATAGTCAGGACTTAGTGAAGATAGCGCTTGAAAATAATCACTTTGTAAATTTACTTTTATTGTGCTAGTTACTTTAAAATTTTCTTCTAATCCTGTATTTTTATTTGTACTATTTGCTAGTTCAATTACATTTTGACCTAATCCTTTTACTGCTTTTGTAGCAACATATTTAGCAGAGGAAAAATATGATAATACTATACCTGCTATTAATAAAATTAATGATATTATAAAAATTATTATTATTTTTTTAGTTCCTTGACTTTTACCTTTACTTTTCATATACGCACTCCTATTATGTATTCATTATATCAAATGAAAAAAAGAATGTCGATATTTTTATGAATAAAACATTTCAAATAAAAAGCACTCCTTATGGAATGCTAATTAATGTTTTTATTCAACACAGGATGTTAATATACTTACTTCATAAGGGACTACTTTTGTCATTGGTAGTCCACTACTTGTAAATTCTACTGTTATCGTTAAATTAATCTCTTCTCCTGGATTTAATTCTTGATTTGTGATATCGTTGTGATTTATGATTACCGGAAGGATGGTATTTGCTTGATTGTTACTGTTTAGATAGTCTGGACTTTCTGCTAGACCATCAATTTTTGCTTTTAAGTTACCATTATTTTTGATAGTAATAATATATGTCAATGTGTCTTTTGGATAATTTAGTGTAAATTCAAAATTTGCTGTTTTTCCATTGTCTTCTATCTTATTTTTTCCAGTTGGTAATACTTCTCCACCTTTGATTGCAGTTCCTTCCTGAATTCGTACTATTGATACATCATATATTTTACTGTTGCTCTCTCTTTCTTTTAACTTTAAAGTAACTAAAGTAAATCCTATACTTAATACTATTATTGTTATACATAATATAGAAATGATGACATTTTTATTTCTTACTATTTTTTTCATGTACACATTCCCTCTTTCTTCTCTTCTAAGGATCCGTTGTAGCAATAGGTATAATTATTTACTCCTTCTGATAGTGTAATTTCTGCATATATTTTATAGTCTTCTATATAATACCAGCTGCTACTGGTTGGATAAATTTCATTATTAATATCTCCCGGAATATATTGTATTGGCATCGATAAGTCATCTCTTGACTGGTCTTTAATATTTTTATTTAGCATATACGTTTGTAATTTTTGATAAATATTATCCATATAAGAAATAGCTTCTTCTTTTGTAAAAGTCATAACTTCATTAGTAGATGACTCCATATTACTCATATATTCATAAGATATTTCATATAATTTCCATAATATTTTATCAGGTTCTGTTTCTTCTATATTTATACTTTGTGCTTTTTCTTGTAGTGTAGAAGTTTGTGTCTCTAGTGAACAAGATTTATTATTTTTTATCAACTCTTCATTAAAACTAGTAACTATTTGATTACTTATGTTTTCGTCTTTATAATTAACTATTGTTATCCTCTTATTTTCTAGCTCATTATTCTGTATTAAAATTTGGACTATTTCTGGTATTGCAACCTTAATACTTTTTGTTTCTATATCTTTGTTTGCTAGTATTGTTGATTGACTATTTTCAAAAAATATTTGATAGATTTGATTCTTATCGTCGATTATTAATAAAAACTCTGAGCCTTCCTCTACTTTTATTTCTACACTTGTTTTATAGTTTCCATATATAAATAATTTTTCACTACTACCGAGACTATTTTCATATTCTGGTATCACTTTTACTATTAATACAACGATAATAGCAATAATTACACCTATTACTTCTATTAAGAATAATGTCTTATTCATTTAAAACACATCCTTTAACTACTACTAAATTTAGGACTTAGGGTCAGTGTTATTTCTAATCCATCAGTAATTGGTGTGGACTCTGCTATACTCTGTGCTGTTACATATCCTACACCATCTAAATTAACTTTTATTCCTAGTAGACTTAAAATACTATTTGCTACTTTAGATGATAAACCTACAACATTTGGAATTGTCAAGTTTTGATCATTTGTAATTAAATATACCATATCCTTATTAGTAATTGTATCACCTTTTTCAGGGTATTGTTTTATTACTTTATTTCCTGTTCCTATTACGGTATATTCTATTCCTGATGCAGTTAGATTTGTTTTTGTAGATTCTAGGTCTTTATTAACAAAACTTGGCATTTCATATTCTGTAATCTGTATTTCTGGAGAAGCAGTATCGTCATTTCCATAGTATTTAGAGGCATTATTTACTATTTCTTTTATTGCATTAGATAATGGTTTTTGACTTCCTCCAGATGGTCTTTTTACTGATGCGTAGATTATTAATTTAGGATCGCTTTTTGGATAAATTCCTGAAAAAGATGAAATGATATCTTCTGTTCCAGATAAGTATCCACTACCATCCTCAGATGCAATCTGGGCAGTACCAGTTTTTCCGATTAATTCCCCACTTGGTATTCTAAAGCCACTTCCGGTATTACCTATTCCATTAACACAGTCATCCATTAATTGAATTATTTTAGCAACTGTTTCTGAAGATGCGACTCTTTCTATCTCTGTTCTTTTATTTTTTAGAATCACTTCTTTCGTAGAAGGATCTACTATTTTACTCACAATATATGGCTCAAGTAACATTCCATCATTGGTTAGGGATGTCAACGCTTTTGCATTTTGAATTGGTGTTGTTGTGATTCCTTGTCCAAATCCGGCATTATAGATTTCTGTTTCGTATTTAAAATTTAGTTTTCCTGCTTCTTCATTTGGAAGCGTAATTCCTGTTTTTCTTCCAAATCCTAATTTTTTAAAATATTCTCTTAACATAGCACTACTCATATGGCGATTAATTAAGTTAATTACTCCTACGTTACTACTCATAGCATATCCTTTATCGAATGTAATTACTCCCCAGCCATTACGATCCCAGTCACCTATCTGGGTACCATCGGTTGTTGTATATACTCCTGATAAATATGTTTCTTGACCATTATAAACTCCATTTTCCATAGCAGCCATATAAGTAAATGTTTTCATCGTTGAACCTGGTTCGTAAGGAGATGATACCGTATAATCTAGATAGTTGGTAATATTTCTTACATTAGGATCAAAAGATGGTGTTGTTGCAGTAGCAAGTAATGCACCTGTTTTAGCATCCATAATAGTAATATTGAACCATTCCCAGTCGTAGTCAATATCAGCATTATTTAAGGCTTGTTCTACAAAGAATTGAATTTGACTATCAATCGTTAGATAAATATCTTTACCTTGCGATGCTTCTTTTCTTACTTCATTGGTATCAGCAATTTTATATCCTTGTAAGTCTTTTTGATATTGAATGTAGCCGTCTTCACCCTTTAAAATTTTATCATAATATTTTTCAATTCCCATTTCACCAGTAATTGTTTCTTCTCCTGTTTCTTCATTCGTTGTTGATTTAGCATATCCTACTGTATAAGATGCAAAATCTCCTTTTGGATAATATCTTTTAAAACTTTCTACAAAATCAATTCCTGGTAAATTTAGAGCTTCGATTTTATTTTTTGTTAATTCTGATAATCCCTTTCCTTTGGAACCAAACTCTGTTTGATAAACATTTTCTTTCGATAAGTATCCTAAAACCTCTTCTTTTGTCATTTCTAATATTGGTGCTAAGACTTCGGCTGTTTTTTCTTTATCTACTACGTGTTGAGGATTATTTTTATTCGTTGTTCTCTTAGAATCCAGATAAGCAATTAACTTATAGGATGAAACATTTTGAGCTAGAGCATCTCCATCAGATGTATAAATACTACCACGTTTTGCTGTTAATATTTCCTTTGTTGTAGTTCTTTTACTTGCTAACTCCTTTAAATTCACACCATCTATTTCTGTTGATAATCCTAATTGGATGACTCTACCAATCATGCATGCAAACAAAAAAAGAGAAGCAAAAATTACTATCTTTGAATATCTGATATTATTTGTCTTTCTCTTTTTTGCTTTTTTCATTTCCTCACATCCTATTTTTCATCTTCTGTTACAGTCTTTATATTATTATTATTATAACTTAATCCTTGTTGTTCTGCAACTTCTTGAATTTTTGTAAGGGAAGCTAATTCATTGATTGTCATTGCTAAGCTTTCATTTGTTTTCTGTTGTTCTTCTATCAACTTTTTTTGTTTTTCTACTTCATAGTTGATATTAGCTAATGTTGCTTTCGAAAAAACAATCGATACCGGAGAAATTACTAACAAGAATAAAGCTAACGTATAAATTAGTTTTTCAAATTTAGACATTTTTAGGCGCTTCTTTACTTTTCTCATTGTTCCTCCTTCTTTCTTATTTTATTTTTTCTATTACTCGAAGTTTTGCACTTCTTGCTCTATTATTATTTTCTAGTTCTTCTTCACTTGGAAGAATAGCTTTATTTACTACTAATTTAAAATCTGGTAAATATTCTTCTGGAATATTTGGTAATCCTTTTACCTTATCATCTATTTTACATTTTTCTTTAAAATATTGCTTTACAATTCTATCTTCTAGAGAATGGAAGGTAATTACTGCTACTCTTCCACCGACTTTAATTAATGAAAGTGCTTGCTCTAGGGCAGGAACTAAAACATCAAGTTCATGATTTACTTCAATTCTTATTGCTTGGAAGATTTGTCTTGCTGGATGCTTGTCCTTTCTAAATTTCATAGGAACAGCACTTTTTATTACTTCTACTAACTCTAGTGTTGTTTCAATTGGTTTTTGTGCTCTTACTTCTACTATTTTTTTGGCAATATTTTTTGAAAATTTATCTTCCCCGTATTTATAAAATATCCTAGTTAGTTCTTCTTGCGTATAGTTATTTACTACCTCATAGGCAGATAATTTATTTTCTTTATCCATGCGCATATCAAGCCTTGCATCTTCATGATATGAAAAACCACGGGATGCATCATCTAGTTGAGGAGAGGATACTCCTAAATCAAAAAGGATGCCATCTACTTCATGGACATTTAATTTATTTAGTTCTTCTTTTAAGTTTACAAAGTTACTTTTGATAATAGTGAAGTTAGTACCAATCGCACTAAGGCGACTAGTACTATGCCGAATTGCTTCACTATCTTGATCAAAGGCGAATAGGTTCCCTCTTTTTATTCGTTGCAAGATGTAACTACTGTGTCCTCCATAGCCTAAAGTACAATCTACAATTGTACTATCTTCTTTTAAATTCAAAGCAGAAACTGATTCTTCTAATAATACACTAATATGTTTTTCCACTATAAATCCACACTTTCGTTAAATAAATTTTCGGCTATATCAGACATGTTGATGGATGCAGAATCGAAAAAGCTGTTCCAAGCATCTTCTGACCATATTTCTAACCTATCACCAGTACCGATGATTACACAGTCTTTTTCAATACTGGCATAATTGATTAATGGGGAGGTAATATTAACACGGCCTTGCTTGTCAAATTCTGCTACAGTAGCACCTGAGAGAAAGAAACGCGTAAAATTTCTCGCATCTTTTTTGGTAAATGGTAAAGATTCTAGTTTATGGACGATTTCTTCCCAGCGCTTTTCTGGATATGCAAACAAGCAATTTTCAATTCCTCTTGTGATAATAAACTTATCACCTAATTCTGATCTAAATTTTGCTGGAATAATTAACCTTCCTTTATCATCGATTGAATGATGATACTCTCCCAAGAACATATAAATCCCCCATTTTTCACCACCAGCTACCACTGATTACTTATATATTAAACTAATTCATGCCATTTTGTAAATATTTGCTAGAGGATTTTTTTATTTGTTGACAGATTGTTGACAAAAAAAATAAATCTTGTTCAGATTTATTTTCGTGTTTTTTGATAGATAACATATTCTCTTTCTTTATTTTCTTCTTCAGTTAGACCATCACTTATAAATCCTGCATGTCTTGCTACGTTTCTACTTGCTTTATTTTTATAGTCAATCAGTAACATTATATTCTCAATTTCACTATATGTATCATACAGTGTATCAACTACACTTTCTAGCGTTTGGTACATATATCCTTTATGTCTTGCCTCTTTATGGATAGCATAAGAGATATCTACCATGTTTTCTCCTTCATACATAAACATTGGTGATATTTTTAGATAACCAATAGGATATCTTTGATGATAAATAATATAAGAACTATTATATAGTTTTTCATGATACAAATGTTTTTTGCTTTTTATTTCACTCATTAGAGAACCTAAATATCCTTTATCTCCTGATATTTCCTTATCCTGTTCTAACTCCTCTATTAGTAATATATCTAACGGATTATTGGGATTTAATTTTTTTATGCTTAAGTCCTCGGTTAAATTTATTTTTTGCATATTCACTTTTCTTTCCTTTTCTTTTTTACTGTAGGTTATCACCTTATCAATTTCTTTCTAGTATTTTCTCATTATCATTATATTCGTTTTAGTCTGTGATATATTGTCTCATTCATTTTTTTGATATAGTTCAGTTTATCTTCCAATTAAAACAGTGTTTTCGAAGTTTAAGGAAATAAAGATACTTTCTTCTATAGCTTCTTCTGATAGATTTTTCCTTTTCTTTCTTCTTGATACTTTTTGTAATCCCAAATCATTCCTTGTTCTGTATACCAAGCAATCTGTTCCTCAGTCAAATTTTTAAAATTTCTTTCTCCTCTTATTTGAACTTTATATGTATACCTTAGAAGGCAGATTTTTTGACCAATATTTATAGTTCCTATTCCGTCTAGATTTATTGTTTCTTTATGTGAAATATCAAGGTTAGTTCTATCAGGATGAATAGCTTTCCATTCTAACACTGCATTTTGATAGACTTTTTCTTGCCAAGCTTCATAATTCCAAATCATCCCATGGTCTTCATCCCAGGAAATTTGCTCTTCTGTTAAATCTTTACAAGTTTGATATTTTTGTCCTTGTTGCATAGCATTATAAATACCTCTACGAACACTGATTAATACTCCTAGATTAATTAATCCTATACCTTCTAATTCTATTTGTTCTTTTTTCTTAATATCTAAATACTTTTTTTCTGGATGCAGTGCTTGCCACTTTAATACAGCGTGTCTATATACTTTTTCTTGCCAAGCTTCATAATCCCAAATCATTCCTTGCTTTGTATACCAGCTAATTGCTTCTTTAGATAAGTTATTCTCAGTATTATTTGTCCCTTCTTGTTGGCTTTTATAAATATTCCTTAAGCTAGAAATTTCTCTTCCGATATTTACTTTACCAATTCCTTTTAATACTATTGTTTCACGATACTTTATATCTAAATATTTTTTATCAGGATGTTCTCCTTGCCACTTTAATACAGCGTGTTTTACTATTTCTTCTTTTTGCTTTTTTATCATAAACTTCCTCTTTTCTAGGGTTCTTATTATACTATATTTTTCTATAAAAGAAAAGATTTACTTTCGTAAACCTTACTTCTTCTGATAGATTTTTCCTTTTCTTCCTTCTTGATATTTTTTGTAATCCCAGATCATTCCTTGACTATTCCACCAAGCAATTTGTTCGTCTGTTAGCAATTTCGCTGATGTAAGGTTGTTTTCTTTTTTCTGAAGCTTATATTTTTCTCTTAATCGGTTAATTTTCGTACCAATATTTATAGTTCCTATTCCTGCTAGCTTTATTGAATCATTATAGTTTATGTCTAAATACGCTTTTTCCGGGTGAAGTTTTTTCCATTCTATTGCTGCTTCTTGATATACTTTTTCTTGCCAAGCTTCATAATCCCAAATCATCCCTTGCTCTGTATACCAAATTATTTGTTCTCTGGTTAATGGCTTATTCGTACCAACTCTTTTTGCTTCTTGTTGTTTCTGATATATTCGTCTTATTACAGATATTCTGGTTCCTATATTTATTAGACCTACGCCTTCTACATCGATTTTTTGTTGGCAATTAATATCTAAATATTTTTTATCAGGATTATTTTCTTTCCACTTTGTTATTGCTTGACGATATATTTCTTCTTGCCAAGCCTCGTAATCCCAAATCATTCCTTGCTCTGTATACCAAATTATTTGTTCTCTGGTTAATGGCTTATTCGTACCAACTCTTTTTGCTTCTTGTTGTTTTTGATATATTTGTCTTATCACAGATATTTTGGCTCCTATATTTATTAGACCTACGCCTTCTATATCAATTTTTTCTCGGCAATTAATATCTAAATATTTTTTATCAGGATTATTTTCTTTCCATTTCAATATAGCTTTACGATATATTTCTTCTTGCCAAGCCTCATAATCCCAAATCATCCCTTGTTCTGTATCCCAGCTAATTTGTTCTCTGGTTAAAGTTTTGCACGTATAATACTTCTTTCCTTGTTGCATAGCATTATAAATACCTCTGCGAATACTTATTAATACTCCTAGATTAATTAAGCCTATGCCTTCTAATTCTATTTGCTCTTTTTTCTTAATATCTAAATACCTTTTTTCAGGGTGTTGTTCTTTCCATTTCAATATGGCTTTACGATATACTTCTTCTTGCCAAGCTTCATAATCCCAAATCATTCCTTGTTCTGTATACCAAGCAATTTGTTCTTTGGTTAAATGTTTATTTCTACTATTAACTTGTCCTAACTGTTGTTTTTTATAGACGTATCTTAATTCAGAAATTCTTCTGCCAATATTTACTAATCCTATTCCTTTTATATCAATTTTTTCTTGGCAACTAATATCTAGATATTTTTTATCAGGATTATTTTCTTTCCATTTTATTATTGCTTGACGATATACTTCTTCTTTATATTTTTCAGTCATAATATTCCTCTTTTCTCGGTTCCCTTATTATAACATAAGGTGTATAAAGTGAAAAGAATAATTTATGACGCTTTCTAATAACAACTATAGTTGTTTGTCCTATTTTTATAAAATGAAAATGGCTAAAGATTAAATTTACTAAGTACCTTTACATTTTCTTTTAGGTTCTTGTTTTTTTAATGATAAAACTTTATCTTTAGCCTGTTTTTGATGCTTGGTATTTTCTTGAGATAGAGTTATTAATGAATCAATTGTTTCTACTTCTTTTGTTCCTAAAAATTGAGTAATCCCTTCTTTAGAAAAAGATGTTTCATTTACTATTTCTTGCGTTTGTTTTCTATTCTCATTTTTTTGTGTTTGTTTCTCTATTAACTTTTCTTGCTCTAGATTACTTTTTAGCAAATAAAGTGTTCGTTTAATTATTTTTGCAACATATGGTCTTGATATTCCTATTTTAGTACTAATTTCTTGTTGTGTATAGCACTTATCATCATAAAATCCAAAATATAGTTTAATAATTTCTTTATCTCTATCTTTTAACATATTTACTTGTTTTCTGATTTCAAGTAATAACTCTTGCTTTTCGGCATCTTCTGTAAAATTAACCTTTTCGTCTAAAATAGTATCTTCTACTCTTAACTCATTACCTTTGCTATCATAATTAATTGGTTGATTTAGACTCTGATTTTTTAAATTCTTTTTTTGTTTCCTTATAAACATCCTAATCTCATTATTTATACACCTAGTAGCATATGTAGAAAAAGAAATATCCTTTTCTATATCATATGTATCAATTGCTTTTATTAAGCCAATATTTCCAATCGAGGCAAGGTCTTTTTTTTCATACGGAGCATTATAAAAATAGATAAAAACTTGGTTTAAAACTAATCTTATGTTGTGAATTATTGCTTTGTCTCTTGCTTCTTTATTTCCTTCTTTTGCCTGTTTTAGACATTCTAGAAGTTCTTCTTTTCCTAATGCTTCTGGTAAGTTATCCTCTATAAATATGTCATTATAGCTCACTTTTCTAGCCCGCTTTCTTACTTTTCTTATATAATTTTCAAACTATTTTCTTAGTTCTTTATTTTCAATTTCTTCTTTAATTAATTTTACAAACTCAGCTTGTGATACTGTTGTTGTTTCTTTTTGTCCATGTAGTCTGTAACTAATTGTGTTATCTTGTTTTTCGTTGTCTCCTAGAATTAGTGTATATGGGACTTTCTTTGTTTGTGCTTCTCTTAGACGATATCCTAGTTTTTCGTTTCTATCAT
>ERZ1643249.3876-NODE-3876-length-12903-cov-9.366516_pt1 | contig 12903 bp, 21 predicted proteins | sample MGYA00579263_ERZ1643249 | MGnify/ENA primary metagenome ERZ1643249 (study PRJEB29033, sample SAMEA4952264) | chicken gut metagenome | biome: Broiler Chicken; feature: Gastrointestinal Tract; material: Caecum | place: Ireland | collected 2018 | study: Broiler...
ATGCTGGAGGGGGTGCGATTTTTGCGACCCCCCCTCCCTATCAAACGGAGATCGCGGCGCCAACGGGATATTGTTTTCGATTTTCATCAACTCGAACGTACAAATTCATGAAATCGTACTTGATTATTTCCTCGATTGCACGATTCATCTCTTCATTATTCTCGGATTCGCTCAAAGAATCAGAAGTGCGAGCAATTCGAGCCAAGTAAGAACAAGTGTTGTAACCTTTGTCAACGTCAAACTGATACCAAGAATCAAAGTTCTCAAAAGGATTAAACGGATTGTCAATGGTAGTCAACATGTATTCCTTCAATTGATTGCTCACCTTCTTTCTTTAAGCGTTGATGTACTTCGAAACTGTTGAAGTCGAAATGCCTAAGCTTTCTGCAATCTCTGCAATTGTGTAACCGCTTGCTTGCATCGCTTTAAGCTTGTTCTGTTTGGCGGGAGACAAGCTTGTACTAGTCTTGGGTAGAGCCAATTCACGAACTCTTTCTTGATCAGAGTAGCGCAGAATGCGTTCCACAGTCGTTGCGCTCACAGCATAGTTCTGCATAGCTTCCCATTGTGCTTCGGTAATGTTAATTCTGGACTCTTTACTAGACGCGCCCACCTGAGCACGCGCGTCGTCCAACGCAGCACGCTTGATCTTGGCTAGTTCCTTCTTGTTGTCCTTGTCCGCAAGCTCGGGATTGTCCTGGATCTTGGCCTTAATAACTTCATTGGCTACCCCCAGGGCCCTTCTCTGCTTTGGGGCGTCCTTTGCAGCCTCGTCCAGGGCGTCCTTAAGCTCCTGAACTTCTTTGGCATACTTCTTTGCAGCTCCCGGATTCTTCTTGGGGGTCTCCATATTAGCAGCGGTCTTCCTAGCTTTATTAGCCAGGGCCTTCATTTTATTTCCATAGTCCGCATAGAGAGCCTCCTGGGGTGTCCCCGAAGATAACATCCTCATATCCTTGGTTACAGAAATAAGCGGAACAGAAGTTTCGGCCTTTACGACCTCACCCTTCTTGTTCAAATATGTTCGACCCGACTCTTTGTAAATATACTCGCCCGTCGCTTTGTCAACACGAGCTTGGCCTTTGCGTTCGGGCACACGAACCCCCTGCTTGCGCCTAGAAATAAGCGTAGACGCGCCGCCATACTTGACAATATCGCCGTTCTCATCATAGTGAATTTGCCATTTCTTCTTGAGCAACGGAATATCGTTGTCCTTCTCGGACTGCTTGTAGTCAAGCTTATGCTTCTCTGCGTCAATAACAACCATCGAATGCTTGACCGCTTTAACAATATCGCTTTCGGGCGCCCCTCGAAGTGTCATGTCCGTAATAAGATTCGAAACTATACCCATCTCTTTCTGGGTTTGACGCTTCGTCATGAGCTTGACGCCAGTTTTTCCGACCGTAGAATATTCGATCTTAGGATCAAAACCCTCAAGACCTTTCAGAGCCGGTGTGGACTTGATACGAACCCGATTGTTAACCGGAATAACCGTTACGCTGTCGCCATCAAAGTCGGCTCCAGAAAGCCTCTCAGCCACTTTAGAATTGATTCCGATGGCATCTACGGCATTCCCTAATATGCGTTTAGCGTTCGGCTCCTGGTTGTTGACCTTAAGAACCGGAATCTCGAAGGTTCCGGCATGAGGATATCGAATCAAAGCGACTCGAGTTCCGTCCTTCAAATATGGCGCGTACACTTCATTGTCTTTGAGCGTGGTAAGTGGCAAAATAACGCGCGAAGTCTGTCGCGGAAGAGCCGCCGCCTGCAAGTGAATACTCGCCGAGTCGCATGAATCAGCGAAATCTTGAAGAAGCTTCTTCCTGACTGTCGGCTGAGAATATGACATTATCTCGTCAAACTGAGCTTCGTAGTCGGAATATGTCAATCTGAGTTGCTTCTTGATCAGTTCGGTAGGCTGCTTGCTCAGAAACTGCGAAGAAAGCGTTCGAGACATGGTATCCCAATCGCCTTCTTCTTTCAATTTGTTGATGGCAGACAAACTCTGCTTCTTACCCGTTTCGGGATTAGTGTACTTCCCTTTAGGATCGTCGTAAAAGCTCTGTCCATTGGCCTTAATATAAGCACCGAACGGATTGTCAGGGTCGCTCTTGATTCTTTTGAGAACGCCATCATCACCTAGCATGGGCGTTCCCGACTTCTTATTGGTGTTGAAGCGAATATCGACACCATCAGGAAGATCGTCGGCGTACATTGCCATGCCCTTCAAATAATGAGTGCCGTCCACCAATATGCGTACCTGCGCGTAATGGGACTTTCCAAGATCGAGATCCTTGACTCCAGGTCTGATCTCAATAACTCCGTCCTTATGAGCGCCTCCTTGATCGCCGTAGTTGATCTGAATTCGCTTCGAAGATATGGAAGACGGGTATTCTCGCTTGTCCCAGGATATGCCGCCGTCTCTTGAGTGGTAATCGGCGACACTTCTAATCTCCCCAGGATGCTGATAAATATAGCGCTGCGTAACGTCAGGCCCGCAAAGAACACGCACCGTCGTTCGCTTGGAAGGATCGTTGGGTTGAGGTAAGCTTACGCCCATAACCTGGTAGCCTTCAATCTCAAGACGCATAAGGGCCTCTTTGAGCTTGTTCGAAGATATACCGAGTTCCTTCTCCACGCCAGCGCCAACGTCCAATATAGGCTTATCCTCCAAAGCCTTCTTAAGCGTCTCGGCCGTCCTTTCAGCAGCCTTGACGTTGGCTTCGGTGTTGGAGTTAAGCCAGCTTCTAACCGTGGACTCGTTGATTCCCATTTTTCGTCCGATTTCGCTGGCTCCAAGACCGTCCTCAGCCAAAGATTTAGCGCGATCAATATTCAGCTTCTTGCGCTCGTTGTTGGCAATAGAATATGCAGTCCTGAAGTCGGTGGACGAAGAATATCCCATCTCCTTGGCGATCTCCACGTCGCTTTTGCCCTGCTTTCGCAAGGTTTCGACACGCGCGCAAAAATCGCCGCTACGTTGATACGGGTTCTCACCCGACCCCCATGGGTACCGACCAGAACGGCGTTTAACGCCGTAATGTTCGAGTACATCGTCGTAAATATAGCTCATTCTACTCGAACTCCGTTCTCAAACGCCTAATGGTCTTATCGAAGCTCACGATCTTATCCATGATAGGTAGGACCTCATCGATCTCGGGCTCATGAATAATAATCGCATCGTTCTGATAGATTCTCAACTCGATTCCGATCTCGGCAGGCTTCGTATGATACTCGAGACAAAACAGCGCAGAATATACCAACAACTGCTCCATATGGGCCGGAATCTGACCCGTTTTGAGATCATGGATCCTCAACAGCCCGTCTCGGAAGGATATGGCGTCCGCGGTCCCGAAGCAGTTCTCTGAAAAATATAGAGGCTGCTCGGGCGTCATACGGTAGCCGATCGCGTCGTTCACGTACATGTTGAGAGTCTTCTTGCTTCGTGGAAGCTTCTCCCCAAGGCGAATAAGCATAGCTGCCAGCTCGTGAAGCTGAGTGCCTCGCTGCACCGCCATGGAACGCGTCCAAGCTTCGGTGAGCTTCGCCTCGTCGTAATTGATCCAGTGGTATTTGCTCGCACCCAAAAATGCGTGCTTACCCTCTAGATCGAAATGCCTGTTGAAGTCCATGAAGCACCTCCTCCTTGTTTTCGGGATAGACGAAGGAGGAAAACGACATGTCGTCCAACATGCCCACGTAATAATCCTGGTTCGGCTGATGATGCGCTCCCTTATCGCGCTTCACCTCGAGGACCGCCCAGCGATCGCCATGCAAAATGGTCAAGTCTGGCATTCCCTGAATATAGTTCGGATCGTTCTTGAGAACGACACATCCTGGAAATGTCTCCTTAATCTCCTTGATGAGTTCTCGCTGGAACTGACTCTCCTTCTTCGCCATGACCCCTCCTCTCATCTCAAAAATGTCTTTGCTGTAGCCTCAAAAATGTAAAGAAAGGGTTCTCTTTGCGAATGCGAATCGCTTGAAAATATGTATGAAAACCTCACACTTCCCTTCCTCTCCATAAAAGGCCTTGAAATTTTCGCGAACTCCAAGGCCTTTTGCAATATTGTTTTTGACTGTTTCTCGACCTAACTTTTCCAGCGTTGCTTCAGCACAAACGTTCTTCGATACGTAAGGTCGTACTTTATCAAAGTTCCATCGTCGATGTAAAATATGACCGTATCCGCTTCGAAGGGGCGACTGTAGATAACCCTTCGATAAAGGTTCGGGTGCTTCTCCTTGAACGCTTTCTTCGCTGCGAGAAAATCCTTCCTCCGCATGCTAGAACACCATAGATCCAAAATCGAGGACGTCTTCAAGCCGCGCGTCCAACTCAATCATGATGTTGACAAGATTCTTGATGGACGGCATTCGCTCCGCTTTCAAATATCGGGAGACAGTACTTTGGTCCGTTCCAATCGCTTGAGCCAAGCTTGACTGCGTGTATCCCCTCTCGTCCATCATCGATTGCAGGTTGCCCGCAAACGTCTCGAGCCACTCCTGCTCCGAAATATAGACCTTCACTTTTGGCGCCGTCTCATACGACGTATCCGATCGATGCCACTGATCCATCGGATCCAAATCCTCGTATTTACTCCAATCGATAGCCATAAGTTCTCCTTTCTTCATAACGAGACCGTCGAAAATATACTTGAGAGCCTCTGAGATCGATTCTAAGCCGTAGTTTTGAAAACATAGGTCTCCTAGGTCACATTAAGAACAACCCACTTTCAGAAAGCCTTAGAAAGTCTTACTCGGCTTCAATCCGTATTCAAACTTCTCCAACCTAAGAAAATTCGTATGGAAAACAGTTCGTACGCAAATTATGACAATAGTCATAGCAATTATGCCAATAGTCATAGCAATTATGACATATTAGCATACCCCCCTAAATCGTTTTAATACGTAAATATATACTATATTTTTCTTCTCACATTTAATAGTGAAAAAAAGTGGCCACGTGGCCTTTAAAAATCAAAATCCCAGGTCAGAGCGATTTTCTCCACAAAAAGCGCGGCCACTAATTTTTAAAAGTGGCCACGGCTATGACTATTGTCATAAAATCTATGACTATTGGCATAATTTTGCCCTTATCTATGACTATTGGCATAGCTCGTCGGTATACTATAGTTTATGACAATTGTCATAGATCGCCAAATTATGACAATAGTCATAGCAAGTATGACAATAGTCATAGCAAGTATGACAATAGTCATAGCCCATCTATGCCAATAGTCATAGTTTGTACCCCTCTACTCCACCAATTCCAACCCAAAAATAACTCCGTTTAAAGCTTGAATACCGTACTTTTCGACCTCCTTCTCCACCACGAAAGCGTACCTCCGATCTGTCGTGTGGTAGCACCAATCACTCGAACACGTCTCTTCCCCGGGTTTCAGACATGCTTCATTCCGTCGATTACACACGTAGAATACGGTGGAACACCTCGAATTCGGATACTTCGATGTCTTGTCGATCCCATTCCAATGCTTCAAGATGCCCTCCTTTCGGAAATTTAAGACTCCTTGATGCGCGGGACACGCCTCGAAAGACGCATCCCGCAAATATCACCTTGTCCGGTACGTTCTGCCATGCTTGTACCGTTTGCGTTGGCCAAGCTGGTTGCGACGGCTGCGAACAAGAGCCTTCCTGCGGGCTCTCTCCCACTGCGCCACCGCGTACATTCTATACCGGGTCATAGCGCCGCCAGAACCGCCAGGGCGAACATCGCGATGCCCGCCGCGATGCCGAAGCGGCGCTCGCCCTTGGTCAGACCGTAGGGCTTCCCCGCAAGCCTCATCGCGCCCTCACCTCCAATTCTGAGAGAAGATTCAAGTTGAACAGGTTCTTTTCCCGAGTGACCAGCGCGAACTGCACACGGTCGTTTCTGCCCGGGATGCTGGCCCCGGTGAATATCCGCGCCCCGGGAATCCAGGACATCCCGTCTTCATGCTTTGCGAAGGTCGCTTTCATTCGTCATCCTCAATCTCCCGCACAGGCCTCTCAAGCCAGCTTTCGAGTTGATTCGCACATCTTGGGCAGAGGTCGAGCCAGCTGCAGTTGTCATAAATCCCATCGTAATCGTAGTTAGAGAAATTGAGTCGGTTTCGGTGCGAATCATCGGGAATATAGAAATCTCCGCACCTATCACATTTCCGAGCCATAGCCATATCCGATCACTTGTCCTTTCCTTCGACGCTTTCGTTATTATTTTGTGACAAAGCGAAACACCCACCGAAGAATTACCATAACCACCAAAAGACCCAGCGGCACGAGCCAGTCCCAAGGAAGCCCGAAGCAAAAGCATACAATCCAGCTTAAGCCCGCCATGATACAATATGATACTACCAGTACGGCTAGGATCAAACCGGCCGTCAGAAGACCTGTGAGAACCCCTAAAATGACTCCTTTCATCGTTCTTCATCTCCTTTCAAATATCGTCTACTCCAAGACGTTATCGTCTATATCTTTTTTGGAAATGAACAGCATCTAAGTAACGATCGTTGCGAATATCCTCCTCTCGTTCACGCCTTTTCCGGTAGGTTTGCAGGATATGCGCGATGTCGTCCTCGCTTTTGGCGTTCCACAGCTTGTCCGCTATCTCCTCTGGATAACGAAGGTCTTTGGCGGCGCGTATCGCATGGGCTTTCTGCGCGTTGAGATCAGGCGTCGACATCTTCGTCACCTTCTGTTTCTTCAAGCGTGACCTTCAGGTTTTTGAACCGGACGTAGCTTCCTTTCGGAAGGTTGACGCCGCTTCTCGTGCAGCTGACCTCAAGAGCTAACGTGAGGCCGTACCTAGAATATATCTGAGCGAACTCCTCGTCGGGCACTTCGAAGGTCTGATTCGACCAAGTGTCAAGATCTGCCAACCAGACCCCCATCGACGCGCTTGTCATCCCAGAGAGCACGAATCGATGTTGAGTGGCCGTGCTCATAACGGTGGAATCCGCCGATACCCGAATTGTCTTCCCAGCTGCTTCTGCTGCCGGAATATGGACAATTATTGAGGTGCGAGCTTGACGAAGGCCATCTAATATCGTCTCAAATTGCGAGGATCCAATCGATTTGTCGTAGAAATATGCGAGTTTCGAGTTACTATGATCGACTGTAGCATCGAAGTAGTTCTTCGGCCCTTCAGGTTCGGGCTCTGGCTTAGGTTGCGGTTCGGGAGCCACCCAACCCTCGAACCCCTTTGCAGGCTTCCAGTTGATCGGCTTATGTGAATGCTCGTTCCACGGTTGGTCGAGGCAGTCCCAGCATGGATCCTCTCCCTCGGATTTGTCCCGATGTTTGCATGTCTGGCAGTATTGGTGGAAATATATTTCCTTCTCAATCAGTTCCATCGCTCGTCTCCTGCTTTTTCAAATATCGGTACATGGCGGCACACCGGTTATAATGCTTGCATTTTACAATGTAGTCGTACTTTACCGGTTCGTACCAGTCTTCGAAGATATTCATCTCGCTCATTGTTTCGTCTTCGATCACCTTCGGTTCGAATTCCCGGCAGTAGTCGTGGCAATAGTCCTCCACCTGAAGACTTATCATCAAATATCCCCTTCCGCTCTATGAAGTGAATGCTCGGCGTCGAAACCGTCCGGATAACGCTTTCTGAGTTTTTGGATGTTGAGGATCATGACGTCTTCGATTGCGAAACCATATGATTCGCAGAGCTCGGCCAGCATCCAAAGCACGTCTCCTAGCTCTTTCATAAGATGATCTTGATCGATTTCGTGCCCTTGGTAACTTTTTTGGAATATGCCTGCCACTTCTCCGGCCTCAGCGCATAGACCGAATACTGCGTGTTTCGTCGCATTGGGATTGTGGTAAATATCGGACTTGAATGCGCATGTCCTCATGGCAAGTTTCTGATATTCGTTAGGCGTCATTGTCATTTCCTTTCTCGAACAAATATATCATCTTGGTGCCGTCCTTCATGTAGATAAGGAAGGCGTGGTCGAATTCGTTCTTTTCAATGACCGGGTCGGAATACGGCGGTGCAAACGGACGTACGTCGTCGACCTGATCGGTAAATATCTTTTCTCGTATCTCGTTGATGACGTCGATCCACTTCTTCTCAGCCATTGCTCATCAACCAATCCAACTCGAAGTGCTTGTAGCTCGCATACATCGCCTTCAACGGCTTCACTCCCCAGCCGGGAGGGTACACCGGATCATCTATGGTCACGGAAACCTTACCGTCTTTCTGGACGTTCCAGCTGATCTTGTACATATTGCCACGGTTGAGCTTCTTCGTCACAGATTCTCCTACGTAGGTCGCCCACGATGTTCCTCGCATCATTTCTCGTCCACCTTCTCCTTGTACTTCAGCGGACACGATGCGGGAACCTTGTCCAGGCCGAACCAGCCACGCACGTACCGTCTCGTGATTTTGCAACATCCGTCCCAGTCGACGTTTTCGCACGTATCGCATCGGTACCTCTTCTTGTCTTTCATTACTTGTCCAATCTCTTCCGTCCGACGATGTTTCCGCACTTCTCGCAAATATAGGTGTCGACTGATGTCTTGTTTTTGTTCGCATCATAATAATATGGAACACAAGGATCGAGTGGGGATATTGAAATCGCCCGAAGGATGCCATTGCAGTCACCGAGTACTGAACGTTGCCCGTTTTTTTCGCCGCATCCGGCGCAAACGTTTTTATCACTTATTATAGCCTTCATAAAATCTCCTTTCGTTGAAGTTCTTCTTGCTTCGAAGTGCCTTCGATATCGCAAGATCTATCGATGACCTCGAGCGAAGATGGTAGTAGTATAGGTCCGTGAACGGGGTGTTTATGCGGTCGATCCTCCCTCGCGCCTGTTCAAGAACCTTATACGAATATGTTTGCGAGTAGAACACTATCGTGTCGGTCTTGATGCAGTTCCAGCCTTCGCATCCGGCGTTATACTGCACGAGGTAGACCCATCGGTCGGTGGAAGGGATCTCCTGATGCTTATGTCCATTCCATTCAGCAATCTCAAAGCTTGTTCCTCGGTCAGTCGAATGTTTCGGCCGTACGTGCAGTTCAGAATATGACGAATCAGTCTTGCCGTATCCATTGAACAGCTCCTTCAGTATCTCGAGTTCGTAATCGAAGTTGTAGAACACGATAATACGCCCCTTATCCTCGAAAATATCGAGTAACTTCACTTGGCGATTCGGGTCGCAGTTTACAATCCTCCTTTGGACGCGGCAAAGCCCTCCAGCGTCGACGATCGGTTCCTCGTTGTAGGGATCCCAGCGTCTTTTCGTCATTTCTTTATAGCGAATCACGTCGTAATTACACCATACGTCGATGTCATGACGAATCGTCTTTCGATCATCGTTCATATCCACAAGGATTTTGTTCCTGAGCCTCACGAGCCTCCCCGTGTTCAAATATCGATCGACTTTGGGATAGCTGGTGAATCGCGAATATACGATGTGCTCGTTTCGGAACTGCGTGATGTTTTTGTAGAAACCGTTGGCGAGGAACACGGGAATATAATCCGTCCAGGTATCTCCCGGCGTCGCAGATAGGAGAATCCACTGATTCCACTTTGCGATCTTGAGGAACGCTTTTACCCAGGCGCCTTTACCAACTACTCGCTGCTCGTCGAATATGAAGTATGCGCCGTGCACGTTCGCATACTTCTGGATATTATTCCACGAATCGATCACGATCTGGTTGGAATATATGTTGATCTCAGGGTCTCGGGACATGAGAAACGGTACCAGTTCCCCGTCCCATTCGAGCGTGTCGCGTTTCTTCGCCGTCGTGATTATGTAGAGATCGGGCGGATCCTTCATCGGACGGTAGCCGTTCTCATCAAAGCATCCTTCGTTCTGCGTGAAGTAATAATAGAGTGCCGTTCTCGATTTTCCGCTTCCCACTCCTCCACACAGTATGCATCCGTTATGCATCTTTTCAACTGCTTTCCGCTGATGTTCGTTCAATTCGATAGCCATCTTCACCTCCTTTTCGAAATATAAAAGGAAGAGCCCCGGTATAAAACCGGAACCCTTCCATTAAAGACCTGCAAAATATCGCGAACTAGTCGAACGGGATCTCCTCAGGAGCCTCCTCCATCGCGTACTTCTCAGCGAACGCGTCCTCTACGATGGTAAAATATCCAGTCTTGAGATACGCCTTAACGCCGGTCTTACCCTGAGCCTCCCACTGATAGGGGCGAATGATGAGATCGATCGTGGATAGCTCGGCGTAGTCAAGCTGTTCGACCATGTCCTCGTCGAGACGGATCTTCTTGTGGCGTGTTACCATGTAGACGCTCATCGGCGGAATATTCGGGATCTCTCGGTAACTGACAGCCACCTGGAGGTAATGAATCGGCTCCTCCTCCGATTCGTCACGAGGAGCGAGGATACGCACGTTCCAACCGTCTTCAATAAGCTTCTGGGCGAGATCGACGTCCAATTTAACACAGAAGTTTCGATCTCCTTCGCGGTTGAACTTACCCTCACGTCCTGCAAAGTTGCGGAACATGATCTCGGCGCCCTCGATAACCAGATCGGGAATGTTGCGGTACTGCATGAAAATATCCTTTCTCTCTAGGCGACGAATGCTTCGAAGTCGCCGTATTGACTGATAAGCGCTTTGGCTTCGTCCACCATAGCGCGATGATACTCCTTGTCGATTTGATCTTCCAAACCGAGCTCTCGAACCATTTCGGATTCGAGCCAACGATAGCCCTTCGTGCCGGAAACGGCGCCGATCTTGTCGCCGTTGATGCAGACGAGAACGCCGCCTCCGCATCCAGGCTTGATCGGTGTGAATTGCCCGACACGTCCTACGAAAATATAGTTGTGCTCCTTGGCAATGTCGGCTTTGAGATCTTCCTGTATGTTGATGAGATCCTGATTCTCCGGATCATCCTTCAACTGTTTTTGGACCTTCTTCAACTCCTTCTCAAGCTGAGGGGTTTTGGTGAGGGCTTCATCTCGATCCAAATATATGGCACCCTTCTTCACACTTTTGACTTCGCAGTAGTCGTCGAAGACGAACGGCTCGTGGCTAAAGAGTGACTTGAAAATATACGGCGCTTGGAATCGGGCACCGGTCGCAGTCCATTCTTCACCGTGGTTCTTGTTTTCACCAGGAGCATAACCGTAACGCTCTTCACACCATTCGGGAGAAGCGATCTTCGCGATGTAATCAGCGTCGTTGATCTGACAGATTTTGGAATACGTCGCCTCGTGCTCGAATTCGTATCCGTACTTTTTTCCGAATTCCATGCAGAAATCGATGATCTCCTTGTCGGCTTCGACGATTTTGATAGAATCTGTCTTGATCGCCACGAATTTGTACCCTCGGGCTTCGATCTCGTCTCTAAGCGTCTTCATGAACAAAGCTCCACGCAAGGCGACGATATTGTTCTTGTTTCGAGGATCATAACAAGGGTTTTCGAACTTCGCAGCAGTCAAACCATAGGTTTGGTTCAAAGGAAGCTTAGCCGCCTTCGCCAAGTTCGCTGCGGCCCTCTCATCGGTCAGGTATTTCGCCACCTTTCCTCCGAACATAGGTCTGACTGAATCGAAGTCGCCATGCTTAATATAAACGCGCATCTGTTTGATTTGTGCGTATCTGTCGGTGTATTTACCGAAATAATTGAGCGCGATGATCGAACTCGGATGCATGGATGAGACGTCTAGCAGAGCGACATTATAGTAGATCCCAGGGTTTGAGCGAATATAACCGCCCATACCGATGTCTTCTCCACGGTACATGTTGTGCATATGCCCGTCTTCGCCGAGAATGAACTCGTAACCGGGAAACGCGTTGATTGGTTTTGCCATTATTCATCATCTCCCGGGAATATGAAGTGGAGTCCTCTATGCTGCTTTTGGCGACCGGACTTGCAATCGTGGATTCCGGAAACGGTTCCACCAATATCGCGTGCGCACTCTACTGACGAAGGGTATTCCTTCCCCGTTTCTACGACAATAACCCGCTCTCTTTTAGTGCTCAAACCGGTATCATACGCGTGTCGCATATTCATGGAGGCGTCGCACCACTCCAAGTTATATGGGGCATTGTTCAGTTTGTTACCATCAACGTGGTTGACTTGAAAATATTCTTCCGGGTGAGGATTCGGAACAAAGCATTCTGCAACGAGCCTATGAACGAGTTGGTTGTGTCCATGACACGGCGTGATCAAATATCCAGTATTATTCATATACTGCTTTGTCAACGTCATCACACCAAAATGCTCTGTCACAACGTTTGCTGTATCTGAAACATACACGTTTCTGATATACGGGTGTCGTCTCCATTCACACGTATCGTAAGTAAACTTTTGAAGACCCTCGAGGACCTCATCGAAAGGTTTTGCCAAGCACCCTTCAATAGCCTCAATGTGAAAGCCTTTACAAGTCCTAATTCGCCCACTCAGAGCCATGCTAACAAGACTCACCGTACACCCAAGGGCTTCAGCGCATTGTGTTCGAGTTTCAAACACTTCTCCGCTTTCAACAACATGTATCAAAATATCGTTGTTGACCCCTTTGTAACGAACGTACTCTTCCATCGAACACCCCCTAGTAAAACTGTTCGCCAGTTGCCAAATCTGTGTAAACAAGTTTCGGATGGCGTTCTCCGTCGAATATGAACTTTGTAATCAGCGTGTTAGTTGTGTCGTTGACCGTTCCGCCGGCCAAGTCGGCTAGAATTTCGCGAGTGATGAAGTCCTCTTTGAGATGATCGAACACTGCTTCCGTCGCGATCACGTCGTTGCAGCAATACTCGGCGACCTTGTCCCAAAGCTCTTCAGGAGCGGGCTCGTCCCAAGGGTGACCAAGCTCCTGATGGTGAATCCCCAGCTCAATCTCCCACTTCTTCAAGCTTTGCTTCTTCGTGCTGAAGTCGTAAATATCCGTGTACGACAGATTATACGCCTCTCC
>ERZ1643249.3877-NODE-3877-length-12903-cov-6.745797_pt1 | contig 12903 bp, 10 predicted proteins | sample MGYA00579263_ERZ1643249 | MGnify/ENA primary metagenome ERZ1643249 (study PRJEB29033, sample SAMEA4952264) | chicken gut metagenome | biome: Broiler Chicken; feature: Gastrointestinal Tract; material: Caecum | place: Ireland | collected 2018 | study: Broiler...
CGCATCAGAAGGGAGGGTCAGCTCAGCGCTTGAGCCAGAATTATAAACGCCACCGCCATGGCTACTATTTTCTCCACCTTGGCTATTCTGGTTTCCGGTGATGGTCAGGTTTACGCCATCTTCAAACTCGCACTTACCATTGTTGGACAGGCCGCTGCAATAGTTGCCGGTGATGTTGATGGTTGCGCCGGTTTCTACAAGGCCATCGGTAACGCCAGCGGTCAACTTCAGACCGGCAAAGTCACCGCCATGGGAGTTTCCAGTGACTTGCATTGTAGAGGTTTTGTCAATGTGAAAGTCACGCTTAGAGTAAACTCCATAATAACCATTATCTTTAGAGATAATGTTGGAGTGAGTAGAAGTGATGTCAGTTGCAGACATACCATGGCTGCCATTCCTTTCAAATTTAACGGCAGAGTCGCTGATATAATAATTTGCACCATTGGAACCGTTGCCACGATTATCATATACTTCTACTGTGCTATCATTAGAAATATTAATGTCCATGCTCCCTATAAAACCACTATAAGAATTATGTAGTTTTACAGTGGAGGCATCAATATTAATCTGACAGAACATCACCATTGTAGTCTTCAAAACCGCCCCCGTTATTGCAACCAGAAGCTTCATAATGCGAACCGTTCAAAATATTGACGGTTTCAAAATTTTCCCAAACATCCCAAAATGCAATTGCATCGCCTTTAGGATTATTGATATTTAAAGTAGCATTATCCAAAGTCAAAGTTGCACCATTGTTTAACATGATGGCAGCATTTGCAGGATTGTCCGAATATGCAGTATAAGCAGCGTTGTTAACATTGACAGTACATCCATCAAGAGTCAGGGTAGTATTGGGATCCGATATACCAAAAGAATATGTATCGAACGTCAAAGTATAGGGACCCTTGATAGTAATACTGGTATCGATGGCAAGAGCTGCTTCAGTGGTGTATTTGCAGTCAGCTAACAATTCAACAGTACCGCCGCCGTTGTTTAAGGCCGCTTGAATTGCCTCGTCAAAAGTTTCATATCCAGTACCGTTAAATTCTGCAACATCATTGCCAGGAATCGTTTCCACCTGCTCTAACCCTTCCAGCGCACCCTCCAGCGCGACCAGCTTGTCCAGAACAGCCTGCTCAACCAGCGCTTTCTGTGCGTCGGTCAGATTGTCATAGGCCTCGCGGGCAGCCTTTACCTGTGCGGCAAGGGCCTTCACATCGGTGGTCTCCGGGTCAAGGGTGGAAGCCTCCGGCAGCGCACCGATCAGATCAGAAACATTCTTTGCCGCAGCGACGTCCTCCTCGGAAGGCTCCTGGGTGTCCTCAGTATCCTCGGTGTTTTCCTCGACTACACATTCACCCTCGTGGCCGTTTGGAAGGGTGCAGCCTTCAGTTTTTTCGCAAGGCTGTGTCTCGTCCTCACCGTTTTCCTCTTCAGGAGGGGTAACAGGCTCGGTCACACATTCGCCCTCGTGTCCGTTTTCAAGGGTGCATCCTTCGGTTTTGGTGCAAGGCTGTTTTTCGCCCTCGCCATTTTCCTCTTCAGGAGGGGTGACAGGCTCGGTCACACATTCTCCATTGTGGCCTTTGGACAAAGTGCAGCCTTCGGTTTTGTCGCAAGGCTCGGTTACTTCCGGAGTTTCTGTCTCATCCGTATTGCCTGGTTCTTCTACTACAACCGTCTCCTCCTTATCAAGGATCGGCTCTAGAGCCGAAACATCAACGGCCGTTGATGTTTCATTCTCACCAGCCGCGAAGGCCGTGAGAACGCCTTGAGAACTGAAGACCATTGTTGCGGCAAGAACCAGAGCGACTGCGGATCGCTTGAGTTTTTTGCTCATAACAATTTCTCCTATTCTTTTGTCTAAATTTTAAGGGCAAATCCCTTAATTGCTTATAGGATAGCACAAAAAATTAGGAATGTAAAGTATATTTCCGGAAGAAATGTCAAAAAATATTATCAAAATATTCACAAAAATCTCCTCGAAACTCCACTTTTTGCACAACGCAAAAAATACTTGCAAAAATGCAAAATCGATGCTACAATAGATTTACAGGAAAGGAGCTGACAGAGGTGCCGGAACGTACCTATCTTGCTATCGATTTAAAATCCTTCTACGCTTCGGTCGAGTGCATCGAGCGGGGACTCAACCCCATGACCACTAATCTGGTCGTCGCGGATGCCAGCCGCACCGAAAAGACCATCTGTCTGGCGGTTTCTCCCTCCTTAAAATCCTACGGCATTCCCGGCCGCCCGCGCCTGTTTGAGGTGCTGCAGAAGGTGAAGGAGATCAACCTCCGCCGCGCCCAGCGCGCACCCGGACACAGGTTGACAGGCAGCTCCAGCGATAACGAACAGCTCAAAATTTCGCCGGAGCTTGGGCTGGATTTCATCGTCGCGCCGCCGCGCATGGCCCACTATATGCAGGTGAGCACCCAAATTTACGACATCTATCTGAAATATATCGCCCCGGAGGATATCCATGTCTACTCGATCGACGAGGTGCTGATCGATGTCACCGGTTACCTGCAAACCTACCGCCTGTCAGCCTATGACCTGGCGATGAAGATGATTTTGGACGTGGTGCGCACCACTGGCATCACCGCCACTGCCGGGATTGGACCTAATCTCTATCTGGCCAAGGTGGCGTTGGACATCGGGGCCAAGCACATTCAGCCCGATGAAAATGGGGTGCGCATCGCCTGCCTTGATGAAATGAGCTACCGCCGCACCCTCTGGACCCACCGCCCGCTGACCGATTTCTGGCGGGTGGGCAGAGGCTATGCCCGCAAGTTGGAGGCCCACGGGATGTGCACCATGGGGGATATTGCCCGCTGCTCAATCGGAAAACCGTCCGATTATTACAATGAAGATTTTTTATACAAGATGTTCGGTGTCAACGCCGAGCTGCTGATCGACCACGCCTGGGGATGGGAGCCCTGTACCATCGCCGACATCAAGGCCTACAAGCCTGAATCGAACAGCGTCGGCTCCGGGCAGGTGCTCTCCTGCCCCTATTCCTGCCAGATGGCCCGCCTGGTGGTGCACGAGATGGCCGATTCGCTGGCGCTGGAGCTGGTGGACCAGCATCTTGTCACCGATCAGCTGGTGCTGACCATCGGCTACGACATCGAGAACCTCAAAGACCCGCAGCGCCGCAGGCAGTATCATGGGCAGGTGAGCGCCGACCGCTATGGCCGCGCCATCCCCAAGCACACCACCGGCACCGTCCATCTGGACTACACCTCCTCCGCCCGCAAAATTGTCGAGGCGGCGCTCGAGTTGTTTGACCAGGTGGCGGATGCAAAGCTCACGGTGCGCCGTCTCAACCTGACCGCCAACCATGTGGTCGACGAGGCACAGGTGCCGGAGCAGCAGGTCTGCGAGCAGCTTGACTTCTTTACCGATTACGGGGTCCAAAAGGAGGAGGAACAGCAGCTGCAGCGGGAGCGGCGCAGGCAGCAGGCGGTGCTTTCTATCAAGAAAAAATTTGGCAAAAACGCGATCCTAAAGGGGATGAACCTGGAGGAAGGGGCGACCGCCCGCGACCGCAACGACAAGATTGGAGGGCACAAAGCATGAAAGGCCCATACGACGACATCATCCATCTGCCGCATCCGGTTTCCAAAACCCATCCGCGCATGTCGATGATCGAGCGCGCAGCGCAGTTTTCGCCCTTTGCGGCCCTGACCGGATATGGGGCAGCGATCAAGGAAACCGCCCGCCTGACCGACCGCAAGCTCGAGCTGGACGAGGAAACACAGGCCCTGCTGGACCTGCGCCAGCATTTTTTGCTGGAACATCTTGCCCAGCGGCCCGAGGTGACGATTACCTATTTTGAGCCGGATGCGCGCAAGGAAGGCGGCAGCTACCAGACGATCACAGCCCGCGTCAAAAAGCTGGACGAGTATCAGCGCCTGCTGATTTTAGAAGGTGGCCGGTCGATTCCGCTGGACGATATTGCCGCCCTTTCAGGGGCGCTTTTTGAAAGAATGGGTTTGGGAGAATAAAAAAGGGAGCGCATGCGCGCCCCCTTTTTCTGTTTATTCGAACTGGCTGTAGTAAAGGGAAGCGTAAGCGCCCTTTTTGGCCAGCAGTTCCTGGTGGTTTCCCTGTTCGATGATGTTGCCGTGTTCCATGTACAAAATCATATCCGCGTCGCGAATGGTCGACAGCCGGTGCGCGATGACGAAGCTGGTTCGGCCACTCATCAGCGCCTTCATTGCCTTGCCGATCTCCACCTCGGTGCGGGTGTCGACGCTGGAGGTCGCTTCGTCCAGAATCAGGATCGGCGGGTTGCATAGAAAGACGCGGGCGATGGTCAGCAGCTGGCGCTGTCCAGCGGAGAGATTGGCTGCGTCGTTGTCCAGCATGGTGTCGTATCCCTGCGGCATGGTGCGGATAAAGTAGTCGACCTTCGCCGCCTTAGCCGCGGCCACAATCTCCTCACGGGTTGCGTCTGGCTTGCTGTAAGCGATATTTTCAGCGATAGTTCCGCCAAACAGCCAGGTGTCCTGCAGCACCATACCGAAGTTCTGGCGCAGGCTCTTTCGGGTCATCTTGGAGGTGTCGACCCCGTCGATGGAAATTTTGCCGCCGTTGATCTCATAGAAGCGCATCAGCAGGTTGACCAGCGTGGTTTTGCCGGCGCCGGTGCTGCCGGCCACCGCGATTTTTTGGCCCGGCTTTGCCGAAAAGCTGATGTCCTTCATCAGGATCTTCTTGGGGTCATAGCCAAAGCTGACATGTTCAAAGGAGATGTTGCCTTTGGCGCGCTCCAGAATCTCCGGCTGCGCAGGGTCGGGAATTTCCTCGGTCTCGTCCAGCAGCTCGAAGGTTCGGTTGGCCGAAGCCAGCGCCGCCTGCAGGGAGTTGATCATGTAGGACGCCTCGGTCAGCGGCTCCGCCGTCTGGTTGATGTACTGGAAGAAGGCCTGAACGACGCCGACGGTCATGGTGCCGTTTAGCATCGCGTGGCCGGAGATGATGGCGATGACGACGTAGGCCATACGGGTCAGCAGACGGATCAGCGGGTTGACACAGTTGACCAGAAAGTCCGCCTTCTGGCTGGCGATGCGGTTCCGTTCAGCCGAAGCGGCGACCTGCTCCAGGCTTTCCTGCTCGTGGTTGAATGCCTTGATGACATTTCTTCCATTATAATATTCCTCCACGACACCGGTGAGGTCGGCGATGGTTTCCTGACGCTCGGTGGCATACTGCAGGTTTTTCTTGGAGACAATTTGGGTAATCACCATGCTGATGACCATAAAGACCAGGAAGATCAGAGTCAGCGGGACGCTGTAATAGAACATGACGATCAGTGAGCCGATGACCGTTCCGATCGCGACCAGCAGTTTGAGCAGACCGGTCTGCAGCACCTCCGCAATTTTGTCCAGGTCGCTGGTGACGCGGCTGAGGATTTCTCCGGCCTTGTTTTGGTCAAAAAAGCGCAGCGGCAGGCGGTTGAGCTTGCGCGCAATCTGCTTGCGCAGGCGAAGGGTGAGGGTTTCTGCGACGTTCGCCATCAGGTAAGACTGCAGGTAATAGAAGATCCAGGTGCAGAAGTACTGCACCGACAGCTGGAACAACTCCCGTCCCATGTTCTCCCAGCTGATCGAGAAGGGAGTGCCGTTTTGCCATGCCGCCTGGATGCTCTGCCAGAGATGGTCGATGACGATGGCGCTGTACATCGGGTTCCAGATACTCAGACCGATGTAAATGATAATCGAAATGGCAACGATGGTCAGGCGCACTTGCTGACCTTTCAGCTGGCTGAACAGCCTCGCGATGCTGCCTTGGGTGTTGTAATGGATTTCGCTCATGCTTCCTGAGCCTCCTTTGTCTGAGATTCATAGATTTCGCGGTATACCGGACAGGTCTGCAGCAGCTCCTCGTGCTTGCCAAGGCCGACCATCTGTCCTTCGTTGAGCACGACAATCTGGTCGGCGTGCTGGATGGTGCTGACGCGCTGGGCGATGATGAGCACAGCGGCGTCCTGTGTCTCCTTGGCTAGAGCCTTGCGCAGCGCCGCATCGGTTTTAAAGTCCAGAGCGGAGAAGCTGTCATCGAAGATGTACAGCTCCGGCTTTTTGACCAGAGCGCGGGCAATGGAAAGACGCTGCTTCTGGCCGCCGGAAAAGTTGGTGCCGCCCTGTGCTACAAAGGGATTTAAGCCGTCCGGCAGCGAACGGATAAAATCGCCGGCCTGGGCGACGTCTGCGGCGTGCATCAGCTGCTCGTCGGTGGCATCCGCGTTGCCGTAACGCAGGTTGCTGGCAATGGTGCCGGAGAACAGCCAGGCTTTCTGCTGCACATAAGCCAGGTGATCGCGCAGGGTATGCTGGGTCATCTGGCGGATATCCTTGCCGTTTAGCAGGATGGAGCCGCCGATGACGTCGTAGAAACGAAGAATCAGGGATGCGACGGTGGATTTGCCGCTTCCGGTGCCGCCGATGATTGCGGTTGTCTGGCCGCGACGGCAGCTGAAGTTCAGGTGAGACAGGGTGTTTTCCTCCGCATCGGCAAATCGGAAGGAGACGTTGCGGAAGGCAAGAACCTCATCCTGGTTTGGCAGGGTTTTTTGGTCGTCCTGCTCGACCAGGTCACGAATTTCCGGCGAATGTTCGAGCACCGCACGGATACGCTCACAGCACTCCAGCGCACGGGGCATGGTCAGAATGACCATCTGGGCCATCATTAAGAAGAACATGACCATCATGGCGTACTGGATGACGGCGGTGATGTCGCCGATCTGCAGGTTGCCTAAGCTGATATATCCGCCGCTGAGCCAGTAGACGATGACAACGAAGAGGTTGATAAAAAAGTAGGAAAGACCATCGAGGTTTGCAAAGCGGCGGTTTGCCTTGATGGAAGTTTCCGCATAGTTGGAAAAGGCGTCGCCCATGCGGTTTTGTTCCCGCTCCTCATTGTTGAAGGCGCGCACAACACGCACGCCGGTGATGTTTTCCAGCAGGATGGTGGTCATGCGGTCCAGCAGCTTTTGCAGCTTTTTAAATAGAGGGGAGGCGCTGCGCATGATTCCCAGGGCCAGGATAAAGACCAGCGCGGTCAAAATCAGCAGGATGGTGCCCAGAGTGGTGTTCAGCAGGAAGGACAGCGCCAGGGCGATGATGCAGACCAGCGGTACCGGCAGTACCATCTGTATAAAGCTGGTGAGCGCAAACTGGATGGTGGTGATGTCCGAAACGGTTCGGGTTGTGATCGAAGCGGTTCCGAACTGACGAAAATCGTAGACCGAAAGCTTGAGCGATTTTTCATAGAGCGCGACGCGCATGTCCTTGCCGATGCGGGCGGCAAGGGTGGCGCAGGCGTAGCCGCCCAGGATGGCGCAGATGCTGGAGAACAGCGATACTGCGCCCATCTGCAGGCCGGTTGTCAGCAGCTCCTCAAAGGCGACGCCCGAGGTGCCCTGGTTGAGCAGGTGTGCGGCCAGTGTCGGAATGAACAGCGAGCCGCTGACATCGATGACGGCGAGCAAAACCGTCAAAACGGTAAGTTTCCAATGTGGTTTTAGAAACTGCAGGATCAGTTTCATAAAGCAATCTCCTTTCTTAAAAAAAGTGCGCCCGGTTATTGTAAAAATAACCAGGCGCACCCGACATCTTATCGACCGTGGCCGGGAAAATTCCCCGGCCGGCCATTGCGATGGCCGGTCCTCCGATGACTGAATCAATATTTTGTTTGATGAACTCCGTCAGCTATTCTCTGATGGAGATGAAATAAAGCGCAAGCTTCCAGGTGCTGCCGAAGGTGGCATCCCAGCGCTGGAAAAGATGATGAAGTTCACCTTTTGGAAGAACCATTCTGCCAGCCTCCTTTCAACATAAATAAAGCTGGATAAGGGAGGGGCTTTCTACCCCATGCCGACTTTGAAAATCATTTTTCTTGAATGATTTTCCTTCCGAGCAAAGACATTCTAACATGTCTTTGTTTGATTGCCAATCGCCAAAGTAGTAAAAGATCATCGGAGAAAGGAGGCGCTTTTACAGCAAAAAGACGAAGGCAGCGCTTGTGCGCTGCCTTCGTCCTCGAGATTGCATTTATTGATACTGTGCAGAGGTTTCCTTTATCTTTTTGGCAAATGTTTCCTTCCAAACGCCCGGATGGAACAGCAGCAGCAGCGGGAACAGCTCCAGCCTGCCGGCTAGCATATCAAACGTCAGGGTGTATTTGGAGAGAATGGAAAGCGCACCGAAATTCTGTGTTGGGCCGACCCCTTCCAGGCCGGGACCGATGTTGTTGAAGGTGGCGGCAACGGCGGTGAAGTTGGTCACCATGTCGCGCCCTTCCAGCGAGACCAGAAAGACCGAGGCGGCGAAGATGATCATGTAGGTGATAAAAAAGACGTTGATGGAGCGCAGCACCTCGTGGTCGACTGGTTTGCCGTCCAGCTTGATTTTTTTCACGCTGTTCGGATGAAGGTAGGACCCCATCTCCTTGACAACGCTCTTGACCATGACGACACAGCGCGATACCTTGATGCCGCCACCGGTGCTGCCTGCGCAGGCGCCGATGAACATGAGCAAAACCAGTACAGTCCTGCTGGCGGCGGGCCAGAGGTTAAAGTCGGTGGTGGCAAATCCGGTGGTTGTGATGATGGTGGAAACCTGAAAAGCTGCATGGGTCAGGGCTTCAAAGGCGGTGGAGTAGCTATCCAAAATCTGGAAGAAGATAAAAGCGGTCGAACAGAAAATGATGATAAAGTACCAGCGAACTTCCTCCATGGCAAAGGCCTTTTTGAATTTGCCGAACAGGATCAGGTAGTAGGCGTTGAAGTTGACGCCAAACAACGCCATGAAGATGGTGTAGACCCATTGCTGATAGGCGGTATAGCTCATCATGCTGTCGTTTTTGATGGCAAAGCCGCCGGTGCCTGCGGTACCAAAGGTGGTGGTCAGCGCGTCGAACAGAGGCAGCTTGCCGGCCAGCAGAAACAGCACCTGCAGGATGGTCATGCCCAGATAAATCAAATACAGGATGCGGGCAGTGTGCTTGACCTTCGGCACCAGCTTGCCCACCGAAGGGCCGGGGCTCTCGGCGCGCATCAGGTTCATGTTGGAGCCGCCGCTTAACGGGATGACTGCCAGCAGAAAAACCAGAACGCCCATGCCGCCGATCCAGTGGGTGAAGCTGCGCCAGAACAGTGCGCAGTGGGACAGCGCCTCCACGTCGCTTAGGATGCTGGAGCCGGTGGTGGTGAAGCCGGAGATGGTCTCGAACAGCGCGTCGGTAAAGGAGGGAATTTCCCCGCTGATCCAGAAGGGCAGGCAGCCGTACAAGCTCATCACAATCCAGCTTAAAGCGGTGGCAATGCAGCCCTCCTTGAGGTGAAAGACCGTGTCCTCGGGCTTTTTTCGGATCATCAGATATCCCAACAGGGCGCCGAAAGCGGCCACCGCCAGGTAGTGAAAGCCCTCCATTTCCTGATAGATCAGCGCGACCAGACAGGGCAGCAGCAACAGCAGCGCCAGTATGGAGAGGACATAGCCCAGGATGTATCGGATCATTGCTTTGTTCATCGCATTTTACCTCGAAGTTTCCAAAATGTCCAAAATATCGTTGAAGCCGGTGTGGGTGGTGACGATCATGACCGTGTCGCCCACGCGGATGCAGTCCTGACCGCTGGGGATGATGATCTTGCCATTTCGGTTGATGCAGGAAAGCAGCAGATTTTTCTTGAGCGGCAGCTCCGCCAGCGAGATGTTGGTGACGGCGGATTTTTCCCGCACGCGGAATTCAATCGCTTCGGCGCGGTGGTCGAACATGTGGTACAGCGTTTCGATGTCGCTGCCCATCGAGTTCTTTTTGGCGCGGACATAGGCGATGATGGTTTCGGAGGTGATGTAGCGGGGATAGATGACGCTGCCCAGATCCAGATTGCTGATGACGTCCTTGAAGGTGATGCGGTTAATCTTGGTGATGACCTTCGCGTTGGAGACCTGTCGCGCGTACAGGGTGAGCAGGATGTTCTCCTCGTCGATGCCGGTCAGCGCGACAAAGGATTCGGTGTATTCGATGCCCTCCTCCTTGAGCAGGTCCTCGTTGGTGCCGTCCCCGTTGATGATGACCGCCTTGGGCAACAGGATGCTCAGCTCCTCGCAGCGGGCCTTGTCAATTTCGATGATCTTGACCGAGATGCCCATGTGCAGCAATTGCTTGGCCAGGTAGTAGGCAGCCTTGCCGCCGCCGATAATCATGGTGCTCTTGACCCGGTTGGTCTTAAAGCCAATGGTTTCCAGAAAATCCTTGGCCGACCGTCGGGAGGAAACGAAGGAGATGATGTCTCCCTTCTTCATCTGAAAGTCACCGGAAGGAATGAAAATTTCCTTGCCGCGCTCCACCGCGCAGATCAGGATATTGTGTGCGATGGTCTTGCCCAAAAAGGCGATGGTCATGCCGTCCAGCATGTTGCCCTCCGGGACCTTGAACTTAATCAGTTCGGCTTGTCCGTGCGCAAAGGAGTTTACTTCCAGTGCGGTGGGGAGGTAGAGGATGCGCGCCGCCTCCTTGGCGGCCTCCAGCTCCGGGTTGATAATCATGGCCAGTCCCAGCTTTTCCCGCAGGTAGCCGACCTCGGTGCTGTAGTCCGGTGTGCGCACCCTGGCAATGGCAGCGCAGCCGCCTACCCTTTTTGCAACCGTGCAGCACAGCAGATTGAGCTCGTCGGAGTTGGTGACGGCGATGATGAGGTCGGCGTCCTCGATGCCGGCCTCCATCTGAACGCTGTAGCTGGCGCCGTTGCCCACAATGCCCATGACGTCAAACAGCCCGGTGATGCTCTGGATGCGCTGGGGGGACTTGTCGATGATGGTGAGGTCGTGGCCCTCCCGGCTGAGCTGTTCGACCAGGGTGGCGCCCACCTTGCCGCAGCCTACGATGATGATGCGCAGTCCCTTCGGCTGTCCCTTTTTGGGGACAGGAGGGCGTTTGAAAAATTTATTGCTTTTCCCGTTATACACAAACATATTTTTGATACCTCTTTGGAATCAGAATGAAGTGGTACCTCTACTATAACACCTTTCTACAGAAAAATCATCCTCTTTTTCGAGCGTGGGACGAAAATCTTTCGGAAAACAAACAAAATGAACAAAAAGGAGGCTGCTTTTATAACAGTAAAAACCGGCAGGCCACCGTTGACCTGCCGGTAAAGTTCACCATCAATCGTTCACAGAGCGCCTGCCGCGGTGCTGATGGCCGTGTTCCTCCTGGTGGTGGGAGCCGGTTCCCTCTGTCTGAGTGGGAGAGTCGTCCTGCCCGGCATCAGAAGGGGCGTTCTGCTCGGTATAAGAATCGATAAGCTGGCGGATCTGACGCATCGAGAGTCCCTGCACCTGTTCCTCGGTGACGGAAGGGTCATACTGCTGCAGGATCAGGAAAGCCTGATACTTCCCCAAAGACATACCGGCAGCGTGCGCCTGGCTGACCAGCTCGATGTCCCCGGCATAGCAGTGGATGTTCTGATGGGTGGCGGCGCATCCCTCTACCTCCCGCAGGATGCTGCCGCACTGTTTGCTGTCCTGCCCGGAGACGGTCATCGACAAAACGGCGTCCTGCTCAAGGTAGGAGCCGATCTCCTGCGAGTCCAGCAGCTCCTGCAGCGCCTGGCGGTAGTCCAGATACTGCAGCTGGAGCGAATCGGCGATGGCCTGCCCCTCATCGTTATATCCCTGCACCGCGATGACCCGATCGAAGCGGTTGATGCTCAGCTCCAGCGACGGATTGAGGTCGATGCTGATGAAGGCGGTCGGAACCAGGAACAGCCAGTAGCTGCCCAGTGTCAGCATTAACAACAGGCACAGCGACGCCAATGCCGGACGCCAGTGGGTGCGGCGGCGCGTCTGCTGCTGGACAAGCTGCTGCGCCAGATAGGTTCGGGTGCGCTCCTTAAGCTGCTCCTCGGCGTGAATGCGGTCGAGGGCGGTTTTCCATACGCTATTCAACTTCCATCACCCCCTCCAGATCCTTCCGCAGCCGCTCCCTCGCCCTTCGCAGAAGGGTGTAAACGGTGTTCACGTTTTTGTGAAGAATCTGTGCAATCTCAAGCGCCGTATATTGTTCGTAGTAGTACAGGTATACCACGTCCTTGTACTGGGCAGGCAGCGCCAAAACCGCCTCCAGCAGATCACGCTCGTCCGGCTCAAAGGGCTGCGGTGCCTCAACCAGCTGTTCCAGAGGAACGGTACGGGAACGAAAGAAGCTCCTGAGCAGGTCCTTGCAGGCATTGATGGTGACACGAATCATCCAGGCTTTTTCATGCTGCTCGTTCTCAAAGGGCTGGTCGCGCAGCAAATATTTCAGAAAGACTGTCTGAAAGATGTCCTCGCTGTCGGCCTGATTTTTCAGATGCACCATGCAGATGCGCCGTACCGTGTCCGCATAAAGCTCGATGGCTCTGTTGGCTTGTTGCTCACTGAGCATATCTCCCCATCCTCTGTTTGTTGTAGATTATCCCCTGCAGCGCCCCGCGCCATGCCCGCGGCCGTGATGGCCCGTATGATGGGAAGCCGCTGCACCAAGGTAATCGCAGACGCCGTCGCCGTCCGTGTCGGTAAATTGTCCGGCATAGTGGTCGCAGATGCCGTCGCCGTTTGCATCGCAGAAGGCGTTCCGGTTGGCCTCATGGTAATCGCAGACGCCGTCGCCGTCCAGGTCGGTGAAGCACTCGGCATAGTGGTCGCAGATGCCGTCACCGTCCGTATCGACGCAGCTGTGGGACTTGCCCAGATGGCAGCTTGGCAGATTCATGTGGCCATGGTGATGGCCGGCGAAGGCGGTGGTGCCGCCGAAAGCCACGAGCAACAGAGCTGCCGCGATCGCAGTGATTGTTTTTTTCATAAAAGATTCCTCCCGCTTTTTAGTTGTCCCGCAAGGGGCTTTCACCTA
>ERZ1643249.3878-NODE-3878-length-12898-cov-6.345013_pt1 | contig 12898 bp, 7 predicted proteins | sample MGYA00579263_ERZ1643249 | MGnify/ENA primary metagenome ERZ1643249 (study PRJEB29033, sample SAMEA4952264) | chicken gut metagenome | biome: Broiler Chicken; feature: Gastrointestinal Tract; material: Caecum | place: Ireland | collected 2018 | study: Broiler...
GTTATCTTCTTCCGACTTGACTTTTACAAAGAACTGAAAGACTCCGAGAATCATCAGTACCAGCAGAATGAATCCATTCCCCATTCTCGTAAAAAAGATTTCCGACTCTGTATTGACGATCATTTGAGATTTCACATAAAACGGCTGGATATTATTGTCCCATACCGTGTCAAAATCCTGCTCCTCGTTCAGATATTCCAGATCCGCCGCTGCCTGATCCACAAGGGCATCATCCAGATTCATACAGAAGAGTGTTGTTGGGCCCTCTGTAAGATTCTCCGGATGCCGGACTGTGTACATCCGCCACTCTTCTCTCGTCATCTTCTGTCTCGTCTCCCAGTTTTTCCTGTTATATGCCGTGATCCGGTCATAATTTTCCTGAAAATACGAATCTGTCAACACGATCAGATTGTCCTGCATTCCCTGATGAAAGCTTCCCGTCAGGCTGGCTCGCTCTTCGCCTGCGATGGTTCTGACCGGAAAGAATCTGCGAAAATCATCCGGATTATAATATTCCAGAGGCTGGCCGAATCTTAAATGCTTTTCCAGGCGTCCGGTATCCCAGTCGATCGTATGTGCCTTGACAGAAAGATCCTGCTGATACACTACATGCAGCTCCTCGCCCTGCAGTGAAAGCTTTTTCGGCTCTTTTCCCATAAATTTCCGCATCTGCTGATAGGTGCTTTCCGAAATGGCAATCTGCTGTCCCTGCGGCCACTGGATTGGTCTGGTTGTCGTTCTCCACGGCTTGATTTTATCGCTCCCGTAGATGGAAGTCATCCGAAGCATCGGATACTGCGTAACCCGTGCTTCATACTTATCCGCAATCGCTTCCAGCCTCTCAAGCTCCGGCTCATATGCCGTCACAACGATATCATACGGGTACATGGACGGAATCTTCTGCGGAATACATGCCCCCGCCATCGGCGCCGCAAACATCCCAAGCGCAAGGAACTGGATCACTGCCAGAAGAAACAGACGCTCTATATTACTCTCAAACTTGTGATAAAACAGGTTCATTTTCAAAAGACCGGTATCATATCTATGCTTTCTCTCCCGTATCCGCATCCACAGTGCTGTTCCGCCGGCGAGCAGAAGGAACATTGCCAGAACCGTCAAAATATGGATGAACCTGCTTTCCGCCCATTCTCTGACCGAATACCATCCCACCGCCAGAGCTGCCAGAAACAATCCTCCTGCAATCCAAAGACTGATTCCTTTCCTCAATCGTTCTTCCTTCTGTACGTCCTCATTTCTATCCACGGACTGTCCCAGGTCAATGAAGTTTTCCTGATTAAAAGCCAATGACAATCCCATCAGAATCAGGAAAGAAATCAGTCCGATGAGAAAATAGTTTCCGGTAACGACTTCCGGAAATACCGCTCCGCCCGGGATCCCTTTTTGCAGCTCCATCCGCATTGCAGAAGCTGCTACCGCCCCTGCTCCCAGACCAAACACTGCGGCGATCAACACGCCCGCCCAGAATTCCAGCAGAAACTGCATGTAGACTGTCCGCCGTCTGATTCCAAGAATAACAAGCAGACGGAAATCCTTTTTCGCTTCTTTGATATACCAGGCACTCATCATCGTCATCATCACGAGGTGTAAAAGGATCAGAATCAGACCAAGGCTACGAAACAGGCCATACAGCCCATCCCCGGTAATGGAACTCTCCATCTCATAAGTATCTTTCATGATTCCATACATGGAAAATACGATAAAGAGGCTCGCTGCTGCAAAAGCTTCCGAAGCAATCATCAATACCTGCACCTTCATTCTGGCCCGGAACATCCTGCGGATCACCTGATAAAATTCCTTCGGGTACTTCCCCGGAAAGTAATTCGCCTTCTTCCGGTGCTGTCTGTCGATCTTCTCTTTCTCCCGCGCTGCAATCACTTCTTCCTCGGTGTCTTCCATTGTTTCCTGACACCGGCAGTATAAAAACTCAATTCCCCCGCTGAAAACAAACAGGCAGTATACAAACATCATGCCCGCCATATCTGTCTTGCTGAAATCATCCGGAGAAATGGGCAGCACTGACACAACAAAAATAGAAATTCCCAGCCAGCACAGCGTCTTTGCAGAAAGCTTCTCCAAAATGCCAAGACTTTTATTACGGATCATAAGGATAAAACGGATCAGATAAAGCAGGGCCGGCACCATGCAGAGCATCAGCAGAATATACCGGATCTGAAATCCCGTATCCACTATCATAGTGAAAATCACCATCGCGCCGCATGTCTTCCCCTCTTTCAGTATGATGGGACAAAACAAAAACAGGAAAATCTGAACGACACTTACAATCAGGCGGCACCACCAGATCTTTTGCTGATATTTCGATCTCTTCTTCATAATACCTTCACCTCCAGCCTTCCCCCTGCCTCGTATGAACTTTTTATCCTCTTGATTTACTCACCATCGGTCTCACCTCTTACCAAAAACAGATTTCTGTTTACAATGTTTTTTCATCTCTAATTTGTCTAAATAATAACATTCAGACTATTCATTTTCAATATCTTTTCACTCTATTATCATTAATTTTTGTGACATTTTTTACAACATAATTACAAAACGGATACGCACAAATCGCGTATCCGTCGTAATCTATTTCCTTCTACTGTTCTTTATATAACTTCTGATATTCTTTTGAATTTTCCAACAACTGCTCATGTGTCCCTGATGCAACAATTTCTCCATGATTTAGTACAAAAATCTGATCGCTTCTTTTTAGTACTTCCTCTTTATGGCTGACGCTAATGACAATTGCCTTTTTCCCAATCTCTTCCAACACATCACAGACAACTTTTTCTGCCGCCCCGTCCAAGTCTGATGTCACTTCATCCAAAAGATAAAGCGAACTGTTTCTTAAAATTGCCCGCGCCAGACCAAGTTTCTGTTTTTGTCCGCTTGAAAATTTGGATGCCCCTTCCGTAACTTCTGTACGATATTGCTTGTCCAGTTCCATGATATCTCTGTGTATTCCCGTCTTTCTACAGATTTCTTCCATTTCTTCTCTCGATATAGAAGCATCTCCAAAGCCGAGATTTTGATAAACATCGCCTGAAATAAAAAAGGGTTCTTTCTCCATATAAGAAATCTGATTCCGCAATGACAAAATATCATATTCTTCTATCGGAATGTTATTCACTGTAATGGTTCCGCTATTCTGTTGATAAAATCGTTCCAGAAGTTTCAGAATAGTTGTTTTTCCTGTTCCATTCTCCCCGGCGAAAGAATAAAGCCCCGGCTTATCAATCTGAAATGAAATGTTGCGGAGTACTTCTGTATTCTTTTCATAAGAAAACGAAACATGATGAAAGCATACTGTGTGAATCATCTCATTCAATACGATGTTTCCATTCATTTTTGTCTCCATCAGTTCTTCTTTCACTTGACTGATTCGCTCATAACTCACGATCACGCCCTGCTTGTTCAGATTCAACTCAAGAACTTTCGATACCGCCTGCATCAGCATTTCCAGATAGGAATTAAATGCAACCATATTTCCAATTGTCATTTTCCCATCCATAATAAAAAATCCTGCTACAGTAAGGAGTACCACATTCATTATACTCCCAAGAACAGCCCTCAGTGCTGTGACTCCTGATGTCAATTCCGTATTTTTCATTTCTACTTTCAATTTATATTTCAACAAAGAAGAAAACTTTTCCACAATCTTTTTTTGGATTCCAAATGCTTTAATCGAATTCAGTCCGGAAAATGCCTGATTTAAAAAACTGTAATATTCATCACTTACTTCTTTTTTTTGCCGTTCTATTTTCCGAATCCGATTACGAAACATATAATTTGCAAAGTAAAGAACCGGAAGAAATCCGACAGCAATCAATGATAATCTCCAGGAAATCAGTAATACAAAATAGACTGAAATTGCCAAATTCAGAATAATCATCAGGACACTGCTGATAAGATCAATATAATATCCTGCTACTGTCTCAACATCAAACTCAATGCGGTTAAGCAGTTCCCCCTTTTCATAAACTTCTGCATCTTTTGTCTTTAGATGCGTGATTCTTTTCATCATCTGACCTTTCATGTCATTTTCAATGCTGGTTACGGTCCACTGTCCAATCAGAGTCTCCATCAAAGAAAAAACTTGTACCAACAAAAGTAAAAATATGTAGATCACAATCCAGATTTGAAAGGTTTCTTTTTGATCAAGCGAAATCACATCAATCACTTTTCCAAAGACATAGGGGGCTAATCCATTTAGCCCCACACCTATGCCAATGATAAGTACAAGAAGTATGAGAAGCCCCTCTCTCGTTTTCAAAAACTGCTTGTAAATATCTTTTCCCATATTACAGATCTGCCATCCGGCCGATAATCTCCTGATAAAATTTCTCCTGATTGTCTCCCCGGTTGAGGGTATCCAGAATCACCCCGTCCTTCAATAGAATGATCCGGCTGCAGTTGCTTGCCATCTGCGGATCATGTGTTACCATAACGATGGTCTTTCCGAACTCCCGGTTGATCCGGTTCAGAGCGTCGATGACGATCTTCCCGGACTTGGAGTCCAGGTTCCCCGTCGGCTCATCCGCCAGTACCAGATCCGGGTCGTTGATGAGCGCCCGGCAGATCGCCACTCTCTGCTTTTCTCCTCCGGACAGTTCGTACGGATTCTTCTTGAGCAGATGGGTGATCTCAAACTGATCTGCATATTTCTTCGCCGCCTTTGTCATGACATCCACTTTTTCTTTTCCGAGGATCATCGGCAGCATGATATTTTCTTCCACGGACAGACTGTCCATCAAATAAAAATCCTGAAAGATAAATCCGATCTTGGTTCTTCGGATGTCCGCCAGCTTATCCCCGAAAAGATCTGTGGTATTCTGCTCCATGAAGAAGACCTCTCCATCCGTCTGCTTGTCGATCATGCCAAGTACCTTCAGAAGAGTCGTCTTCCCGCACCCGGATTTTCCCATGATGCCGACGAACTCTCCTTCCTCCACGGTAAAATTCAGTCCTTTCAGGACTTTAATATCATCCTCGCTCTTTTTAAAGGACGACTTCTGATAATTCCGAATCAAATCTTTTACTTCCAGTACATGCATTACCCCTGTTTCCTCCTCTCACGTTTTAATCTGCGTATCACATACCATCCGAATAACTGCTGGATCAAATATACTATCACTAAATATGCGATCATAATCGCCGCCCAGTACTTCCAGAATTCGGTTCCGACTCCGTCGCCTCCACCGGTATTCTGCTGATACAGATAGGAACATACATACAGCACACCCATGACAAACGCCGCTCCTGCCGAAATCATTGTCAAAATCTTTGTCTCAAACCGGATATTCTTTCGCTGCTCCTTTTCTTTCATTCCCATATAATTCAGGAACTCATACCGCCGTTTGAAAGATGTCATCTCCGACAGGTTCTTCAATGCCACAACGAAAAATCCGCTGAGCAGAAGGGTCGCCATCAAAAACAGCTTGCTGGACAGGCTGAATACCGCACGCATCCGCTGTCCCTTCAAAAACTCATCCGTATTGTACAGACTGTTCTCCATCATTACTTCATTCTTATTTTTGATTCCATTGGCATCATTATATGCAGTCAGTTCTGTGTATGCATCCGCTCTTTCCCTCGCCGGGAAAGTAAACAGGTAAAGCTCGGAAGCTTCCGTCTTGTCCCTCCGCACTTCCTGCCACCGTTCTTCAAAGAACTCATCGGAAAAAATAACCATGTTTTCATGGTACTGATCCAGCGAATACTGTCCGATAAGACTCTGGGTGAAAGCTTTCGTCAATTCGTAATGATACGGTTTCCCTTCCTCTGTATTCTTCAGCATGACCATATTAAACTCTGGATCATAATTTCCCACAAACACATCTTCATACAAATCATGACTGTCCCAGTTCGTTATATCTTTTTCCTTCTGAAATTCCGCATCCTCCATGCCAAACCAGATCTCACGCCCCTTCAGATCGCAGTTCTTGCCCGACAATGTTTCATATGTGGAGGCGGACACGCCGATCTGCTGTGCTGTATAAGCGGTTGTGACACGCAGCATCGGAAACTCTGTTACGGTACCGTCATATTTTTCAGCCAGTTCTTTTGCATACTCTTTGTCCTCTTCCCTTGCAATCCATACACTGTCATACGGATAGTTCTCCCGGTACCTATCAAGGGGCAGGAGGCTGGAAATTTCCACTGTCAGATAGGTCAGAGCAAAAAAGTGAATCACTAACAGAAGGATCAGGATCATCAAATTATTCTGGAATTTACTGTACAACTGGTTTAGCTGAAAAATATGGCGCAGATAAGATTTTTTCCGTTTCCGAAACCGCTCCAGCACCCACGCCAGTCCAAACACGACAATCAGTACCATGCCTGCCGGAAAGACCGCATGGGACGTCAGATACATAGAATCCGAACCCTGATACATGTCTTCCCCAATCACAAGAAGAACAATACCCAATACAACCAGCAGAAGCCACCGCCCGCTGACCGGACGTTTCTCATTCTGCTCTGCGGACGACATGAAGGCGCTCATATCCTTCCCGTCCATCCACGTAATCAGCGCCACGAAAACAAGCGCCATAATTCCGATACTCAGACCGCAGGCATTTCTCAGAATCTTCCAGTCAAATGCCGTGATCTTGATAAACTCCGGATAGATACCCCGGATCCAGTACTGGATGCCGTATAACAGCCCGATTCCAAGCAGAATCCCCAGAATCAGGGAAAGCACACATCCTGCCACATATTCAGTCAGCATCATGAGATAGGAGGTTCGTTTCCTCATGCCAAGAATAATAAAGGTGGAATAGTCCTTCATCCGAAGCTGAATATAGTGCTTCATAGAAAAAACCATCAGCAAAACAGTGATGACGGTAATGAGTCCGGCTGCAATCTTGAAGTCCATTTTCAGTGCCGCTGCCGTCACCTTATCTGTAATTGCTTTTGTTACAATGTCATTCATGCCCCAGAATGCGATCATCTCCGCCACCGCAACAATGTTGCTGATGAAAAATAAAATGTAATTATGTAGATTACTTTTAAAATTTTTGAGAATAATTTTATTAAACATTATCTTTTCCCCCAGCCCATAAAATATAATATATTAATATTTGAATATATTTTATCACGGCATATATTGTCTTATCAATACCCGCCCCCCCATTCAAAATTTTCTGTTTTTTCCAAGTTACACTAACGGGAATCTCACCTCTCTATCTGGTTCGCGGCAATAGAAGATCCTCAAGAATCTTTTTCTCCCGAAATACCCTGGAACCTATGAAAAATCCATATACGAGGAAAATAGCTAAAATCCCTATTGCTTGATCTTCCAGCGAACTCGATGGTGCGGACTCTGCAACAGAAGGAAAGAGTGTACCTATCATTGCATTATTCAGGAAATGAATTGCTGTGCAAATCCAAATATTCTTTGTTTTTAAGTAGACATATCCCATAAAGATACCGATCAACACACAACAAGCGATTTGATGAAGAAGCTCCTGCAAAAGTGTTGATGACGGATAGCGAAACAAATACAGAGGCAAATGCCAGACACCCCATATCATTCCTGTCAAAATCAGTCCCTTTTTCATCCCAAACTGTTTCTGCATCCTTGGCTGCAGAAAACCGCGCCAACCGTATTCTTCTCCGAAATATGGAAGAAACACACAGAGGAAAAAAAAGGGCAGTCGAAGAAGAGCCGAAGGAAAATGACTATATAATTCTATAAAATCCAAAAATGCGTGACGGTTTCCGGAAAAATAGTCAAAAACAGTTTGGATGAAATAGTTGCCTGCCTGAAGAATCAGAAATAAAAACAAATAAAAAAGTATTGTTTTGATCTTTGTTTTACACAGCATCCCATAGGCATCTTTTGTCTCTGCCGGTTCCAGAAAAAGAGCAAGATCAAAAAATACTATACCGGTCAAAACCAATATTGGACTCACAGTTTGACTTAAGGATACCGGAAGAAGCACACTTTCCAAGACAACAGCGATCAAAAACAGAATATCTGCTGCAAAAAAAGCTCTGCACACATATTTCGGGAATGGCTGCGTCTGTCCCGCCAAAATCCGGAAGACTAAAAACGCTGCCGTAGCCGGAATCATCATTTGAAAGGTTTCTAACCCAGATAGCGGTTTGTGAAAGTACGAAGCAAGCCCCATACCTACCCCCTCCCCTATAGTAAGGATAATTAAAAAAAGCAAAAATAAAGGCAGCGGTTTCTGACGGCGTAAAAATTTCATATAATCACCCCTCTTTTTAAAAATAATTATAGAACAATTACATTACGGTAAATTGCGCTAATAAATAATATCAAATTTCTTTTTTACAGTTCTACTTTTAGCCCTGATTCTTATCCATGACACCAACCTCCTGTCAAATTCTGGGTTTCTTTTTATTGATTTTAGTATATCACACCCCCATCTTCTTATCTACATTGCCGGATTTCGTCTCAAGGTTGTTTTCTGTACAACGGAACCCGTGATCTATCACTCTTTTTTTTGATATCATGTTTCATCGCCAGATAGATCCCAAGCCAAATTGTGGCATATATCAGGTACACAATGCCAAGAGTCATTGCGTATTCCATACCCTCTTCCCCGGTAAATAATCTTGCCTTTCCTGTAAGTGCAGCAAACAGCGCTCCACCGATCAACGCCTGAACTAATGGCAGAAGAATGAAAAAGCGGAGCTGAAATACAATTTTTTCCCATCTGTCTTTCTGTTTCATTCCCAGCTTTTCCAAAAAGTCATTCTCCCATTTCCAATTTCTTTCCTCTTCCCTGACAAACAGAACATATTGAAAGACTGCCATCATCAGCAGGATCAGCAAGATAAACCCGTTTGCTGTCCGGGTCAGAAGGATTTCTGATTCCGTATTTTGGATCATCTGTGTCTTCTCATAGAAAGGCTGGATCGAACGGTGCCAAAGCTGATCAAACCGGTTTTTCTCTTTCAAATATTCCATCTGCTCTGCGACTTGCTTTTCTGTTCCATCCGGGACATTTATACAAAGTAGCATGGTAGGTCCTTCCGTCAGATTGCCTGTGTGAGTTCCGGTATAAAGAATCCACTCTTCCTCTGATGCATGTTCCCGCTCCGCCCAGTGTTCCTGATTGTGGGATGTGATTTTCTTCCATACTTTTTCAAAATATTCATCAGACAGGACAATCAGATTCTCCTGCTTTCCCTGCTGAAAACTTCCAATCAGACTGTCCCTCTCTTCGCTTACAATCCGACGTTTCGGAAAGGCTTTTTCATAGTCTACCGTATCATAATACTGTAAAGGCTGTCCAAAACGCAGGTGCTTTTCGATCCTGGTCGTATCCCAGTCAATGGTATTAGTCTTGACGGAAAGATCCTGCTGATAGACGACATGCATATCCTCCCCGGAAAGTGCCAGATTGTTTGCTTTCTTTCCCATCCTCTCCCGCATCTGGTGATAAGAAGTCTCGGAAATGGCGATATGCTGTCCCTGCGGCCATTGCACCGGGCGCGGACCTGCCCACGATGGAATTTGATCGCTTCCATATAAGGATGTCATTCTCACCATCGGGTACTCGATGACATCAGCTCCGGCTTTTTTTACGATCTGTTCCAGCTCCGGAAGATCTGACTCATACGCCGTACATACAAGATCATACGGGTACATGGTTTCTACATTCTGCTTCATCATCGAACTGATAAATGCCGGTGAAAACATCGACAGAAGTAAAAACTGAATAATCGAGAGGTAAAACATCACCCAGGCATTCTTCCAAAAATGGTAATACCATGTATGCCACCGGAACAATCCCTGATAATATGCTGCCCGGCATTTTCGTCTTTTCAGCCACAGTCCCATTCCCGCCATGAGAAGACCGAGGATTCCAAGTACCGGAAGGACGTAAACCACTTTCATCTCTGCCCATCCCCGGATGGAAAACCACTTCATTCCAAGGACATAAAAGAAGATTCCAAGGATAACCCCAAACACCAGATTTCGTTCCGGTCGTCGCTCCTTTATCTTTTCTTCGGTCAGATTGGTCGAATTTCCAAGAGCGATAAAGTTTTCCTGATTGAACCCAAGCGCCAAAAGCATCAAAACAAGGTACACCAGAAATCCTGTCAGAAACCGGGAAACACTCACCACTCCCGGCAGATCTACACTTTTAGGAAAGCTTTTCGCAAATGACATTCTCATAAAGACCGATCCCAGAGCTCCAGCCGGGATTCCTATGAGCGCACCGATCAGAAGATTACCGAAAAACTCCGCAAGAAAAATACGATACGCCGTATTCTTCCGAATTCCAAGGATCACCATCAGACGATATTCCTTCTTCTGCTCCTTCATATACCAGGAAGTCACCAGGGTCATCATCAAGACACTCAAAATTCCTAAAATCAGTGCCAGACTTTTGAACAGTCCATGGATGCCTTCCCCGAACATGACGCTCACCAGGGCAGTATGCGTTTCCCCTTTTCCTCCGTAGAGCTGATTTGTCATCTGATACATGGCAATAACGATGTAGCAAATTGCGGCAAGCATCGCCCCTGCCATAATGAAAACTGCCTGATCTTTCCCCCGGTACCGGAGGTTCGCCCGAATGACCTGATAAAATTCTTTTGGATATTTTCCCGGAAAATAGTCTGCCTTCTTTCGGTGAGCTTTTTCTCTTCGTTCTTCTTCCTGAATCGTCTCGTACCGTTCGTTGATTTCTTCCTGCTGCTCCAAATATTTTACACTCAAAAATTCCACTATGGAAACGATGATATAATACAGCGGAAAATTAACATAAAGTGTCAGATCCATCGTATTAGTGATGACCGCGAGCATTCCTCCATACACCACCAGACTCACTACAGGCAGATAGGAATACCATCCCTGTCTCTTTCCCCGCAGGATGAAAACTATCCGGATCACCGACGCCATCACAAAAAGCGAAGTCAGAACAAAAATCAGATATTCCGGGTGGAATCCGTCTTCTTGCATCATCCTGACAGCCATTTTCGGCCAATAAAGCGATGCCCCTGGGGCACGGAATTTCATAAAAAACAAAGGCAACACCGCAAGAATGCCTCCGCCAAGCTGTATGCACCTGATCCACTTGCTTTTTCTATCTGTCTTCATCTTTTCCCCACCTCTCCTAATTTCCCTTAAGGAAAGAGAGGCATTATGATAATCCACTGCCTCTCTCTTAAATCTAAAATGAATTATTGCTCACGTTTTTACCCTACTATAATTTACAGATAATACGATTTCAATATTTTGTCCTTGACTTTGGTTTTTCTGTCCTCTAATTTCCATTTTTCTTGTTATTAAAATTGTTTTAAAGATATTACAAAATTCTACTAGAATAATCGTTTATAAGATTCAGTTTTTAAACATAAAAATTAACTTTAGACATATCAGTACTTTTCTTTTTTTGAGTTAAATCCTCCGTATCCAATTTACAGCTTCCTTTCTCATCATGCATCTTGACAATTTTATTTTTTCAGCTGCAATGATACCAACAGAAGAAGTTCTTCCATCCTATCTGACTCATTTTCTTCTAGACAAACAAATAAATATTCAAAAAAGATTGCTACCAGTTTTGTATCTGGTAGCAATCTTTACCTTCCTCCTGTCATCTCTTACATAAACAGTTGATTTTCAATCTCTGTCATCAGCCCATCCGCAAAGTAAATATTTTTGATCTTTCCATCTTCAAACAGTACCGTTCCATTCTGTTCAAACGATGCCTCTTCCCCACCAATAGAATACTCCAATTCAGTTACAAATGTATAATAATTTCCCTCCGAGCTTTCTTCCGGCTGGACATCCGCACTTTTAAACGTAACTGTCACATCCCGATCCGCAGCATATACATTCAAATTCGTATAAATCCAGTACGGTATACTTTCAATTCCTTCCTCTGTAAAATATGAACCGTACATTTCTTCCAGTAACTTTTGAAAATCATATACTCCATATGCACCCGGTTCTGTTGTCTCAGAAGAATCCTGCTCTGCCATCTTCGTTGCTTCTTCATAGGCATCCTGCATTTTCTGATTTGGAATTGTAAACAATTTTTCCAGTACCGTAGTTACTACTTCTTTCTCTTTTTGCTCTTCTTCTCCCTTAGAACAACCTGACAAGCTTATTATGACTGCACACAAGGAGAATACCAATATTCTCTTTATAGTTTGGTGATCCATTCCCAAGTTCCTCCAGATTTCCTTTGCATCTATTGTTTCATCAAAACTCTGATTACATAACTGCCAATAATAAATATTGGGATTAAAGAAAGTATAAAGCATATCAGTTCAAAACGGCGGCGAGATTTTTTCCATTCAAAAAACAGATAGATCGAAAAACTGACCGAAGCCATCGTTGATACAAAATTGAGCCAGATTGAAGAAAAATTTTGTTTATACATAAACTCATATACGACTGCAGTAAGGATCACCAGTATCGCCGGGTAATTGATTTTAGATTTTCTTTTCATAATTCACCCCTTGCTGGTGCTGAGTAGATTATTCAACCATCCCTCTACTTATCAAAACGCCTTTTTGTTTTTCAAAAAATATTATATTTTAAAATACACCGGCATCACCTCATTCTCTCTTTTTTCTCTGTTATGTTAGTTATACTTTAATTCATCATTATTGTTTTTTCAATACTCTTTTATTTAATTTATTTTTCTGTTCTTTGATTTATATTCTTTTTGTTTTCAGTTTATTTTTTGCAGAAGATATAACAATATTCCCCCATATCCGCCCATAATCCCCGGATTCAATCTCTCCTGTGGAAGTAATCGGAATTCGTCTATATCCATCCTGTTCTTTTGTTCCTTCCCAAGTACCCGATCTGCGATATCCAGAATCCACAGATTACCTCCTGTTCCATGACACAGACTCCAGCTGTCGCGTTTCCAGTATGTTTCTGTTT
>ERZ1643249.3879-NODE-3879-length-12898-cov-5.319629_pt1 | contig 12898 bp, 8 predicted proteins | sample MGYA00579263_ERZ1643249 | MGnify/ENA primary metagenome ERZ1643249 (study PRJEB29033, sample SAMEA4952264) | chicken gut metagenome | biome: Broiler Chicken; feature: Gastrointestinal Tract; material: Caecum | place: Ireland | collected 2018 | study: Broiler...
CCAAAAGGGGAGGCAGGGGGAGAGGGAAAAAACACAAGGGCGACAAAGTATTGCGACGTAGATACGCGTTTCGCCCGTCTAAATCAGACAAATATCCCTCCGATGAGGGCGACGATCAAACACACCACATACGCCAGCACGCACTGCCCGACGACGAGACCCGCCGCCCAGCCACGCCCCAATTCCCGCTTGACGGCGGCGATCGCCGCGACGCAGGGGGTATAGAGCAGGATAAAGAGCAGAAAGACAAACGCCGTAAAGGGGGAAAACAGGTCGGTCACGGGCGCGCCCGCGAGCAGGATCGCCAGCGTGCTGCGCACGTTCTCCTTTGCCGTAAATCCCGTGACCAGCGCGGTAGCCGCCCGCCAATCGCCGAATCCGAGCGGGCGGAAGACGACGGACAGCCAGCCGCCGACGATGGCGAGCAGGCTCCGGGAAGAATCGGTGACGAAATTCAGCCGTGTGTCGAAGCTCTGCAAAAACCAGATGATGACGGTGGCGACAAAGATGATGGTAAAGGCGCGGGTGATGAAATCGCGCGCCTTTTCCCAGATGAGGCGGAAAACGCTCTTGGGAGAGGGCATGCGGTAGTTGGGCAGTTCCATGACGAAGGGCACGGGCTCCCCTTTGAACGCCGTCTTTTTCAGGACGAAGGCGACGAGCAGCGCCATGAAAATGCCGATGAGGTACAGCCCGATCATCACGAACGCCGCCGCGTTGGGGAAAAACGCCGCCGTCAGCATCCCGTAGACGGGGATTTTCGCCGAACAGCTCATAAAGGGGGTGAGCATGACGGTCATTTTCCGGTCGCGGTCGGAGGGCAGGGTGCGGGTCGCCATGATCGCGGGCACGCTGCACCCGAACCCGACGAGCATGGGCACGAAACTCCGCCCCGAAAGCCCCACTTTGCGCAGGGGCTTATCCATGACGAAGGCGACGCGCGCCATATAGCCGGTGTCCTCCAGAATGGACAGAAAGAAGAAGAGGACGACGATGGTGGGCAGAAAGCTGAGCATGCTCCCCACGCCCGCGAAGATGCCGTCCACGACGAGCGAGCGCACGACGGGGTTGATGCCGTAGGCGTCCAGCCCCTCCCCCGCCTTTCGGGTCAGCCATTCGATGCCGAGTTCCATCCAGTCGGACAGGTATTTGCCGATCAGCCCGAAAGTGAGGTAAAAGACGATTGCCATGATGAGGATAAAGGCGGGGAAAGCGGTGTATTTCCCGGTGAGGATCCTGTCCCACTTTTCGCTGCGTTTGCGCTCGCGGCTCTCCCGCGGCTTGACGACGGCGCCCGCGCAGAGGGCGGTGATGTAGCGGAAGCGCATATCCGCCTGCGCGGCGAGCGCGTCCGTGCCCGTCTCCTCCTCCATCTGCTTTATGATATGATCCTTGGTCTCCTTTTCATTCTCGCTTAAATTCAGCGCCTTTTCCACGAGCGAATCCCCTTCGACGAGCTTCGCCGCCGCAAACCGCAGGGGGATGTGCGCCGCTTCGGCGTGGTCTTCGACGAGATGCGCCACGGCGTGGATGCAGCGGTGTACCGCGCCCCCGTCCGCCCCGTCCGGCGTACAGAAATCGATGTCGTAAGGGGTCTCGCGGTATCTGGCGACGTGGACGGCGTGTTCGACGAGTTCTTCGATGCCTTCGTTTTTCGCCGCGGAAATGGGCACGACGGGCACGCCGAGCTGGGCTTCCAGCGCGTTGACGTCGATCGTCCCCCCGCCCGCGCGCACTTCGTCCATCATATTCAGCGCGATGACCATGGGGATTTCCAGCGTCATGAGCTGCAAAGTGAGGTACAGATTGCGCTCGATGTTGGTCGCATCCACGATGTTTATGATGCCGTCCGGCTTCTCGTCGAGCAAGAACTGCCGGGTAACGATCTCTTCGCCCGTGTAGGGGGAAAGGGAGTAGATGCCGGGCAGGTCGGTGACCGTCGCCTCCTTGTGCTTGCGGATGGCGCCGTCCTTGCGGTCGACCGTGACGCCGGGGAAATTGCCGACGTGCTGGTTGGAGCCGGTGAGCTGATTGAAAAGGGTGGTCTTGCCGCAGTTCTGATTGCCGGCGAGCGCGAAGCGCAAAGGGGCGCCTTCGGGGATCACCCCTCCCTTTTTGCCCGTCTCCTCTCCCCTGCGGGGGTGGGGCGTGGCGGGCAGGCGGGGGATATTCTCCTCCCGGACGTTTTCCTGGTCGCGCACGTCCTCTATGCCGATGCGCGCGGCGTCCTCCTTGCGCAGGGTGAGTTCGTAGCCGCGGACGGAGAGTTCCAGCGGATCTCCCATCGGCGCGGTCTTGACCAGCGTCACCTGCGTTCCGGGCGTAAGCCCCATGTCCAAAATGTGTTTTCTGAGCGCGATTTCGCCCTCCACCGAGGTGATGCGCGCGCTCTTTCCCACGGGAAGTTTGTCGAGTGTCATATCTTTTCCGATTTACCGGCGGCCCGTCCCGATTTCCGCTGCGCCGCGGACGGCGGGCTCGCCCCTCTCTTTTCTCTGTTTCACCCGTATCTTATCACAAACGGCATCCGTTTGTCAAGCGATGGGACGCGGGTGCCCCGCCGCGCGGGGCGCGGCGGGGCAAAAAATTTCCGCGGCGCGCGGCGAAAGCGCGCCGCGGAACATGCGCTCCGCTTCCAAAATCCGTTTTTTTCTGCCGGACGCCCCGAAAACGCCCCCCCGCAGGGCAGTCCGTTTACGCCTTTTTTTCTTCCCGCGCTCCCTCTTCCCTGCCGAACAGCGCGGCAAAGCGGGCTTTGAGGGACCTTTTTTCGCCGGGGAATCCGCGCATGACCGCCCGATAGGCGACGAGCAGAAAGGCGTCCGCCGCCACCCACGCCGTCGGATTGGACAGGCAGATCCCCGTAAAGCCGAACAGGGCCACGAACAGGAAGGACGCCACCGCCCTGCCCGCGAGTTCCGTCACCCCCGCCAGCATGGTCAGCGCAGACCTGCCCGCCCCCTGCAAGGTATTCCGGTAGATATGGATGATCCCCAGCGGCCCGAAAAACGCCGCCTGACAGAGGATGTACTGCCTGCCGCAGGCGATGATGCGGTCGTAATAGAGCGCGACGTCCCCCTGCGACGGGTCGACGAACAGCCGCATGAGCGGCGCCCCCAGCCCCGCGCAGAGCGCCAGTCCCGCCGCCCAGAGAATGCCGCACCAGCACAGCCCCGCCAGCGTGCCGTCCCGGAGGCGGTCGAATTCCTTGGCGCCGTAATTCTGCCCCGCATAAGTGGCAAACGTGACCCCCACGGCTTCGAAGGGAGCGGCGGCGAGATTGCCGATCTTGCTCGCGGCGGCGTAGGCGGTGGCGACGCCCGGCTCGGACGCTTCGAGGGTGTTGAGGGCGGACTGCTGGATGATGGTGCCGATCGCCGTGATGGAGAATTGCAGCGCCATGGGCAGCCCGATGGCGACGTGCCCCTTCCACATCCGGAGCGCGCTCTTCCAGTCCGACCGCCGGGGACGGAGGACGGGATACGCCGCAAACATATAGATCAGCCCGCCGAACCCCGCGAGAAACTGGCTTACGACGGTCGCCGCCGCGGCGCCCGTGTAGTACATTTTGAAGACGACGATGAACAGCAGGTCGAGCCCCACGTTCAGCACGGCGGAACTCACGAGAATGACGAGCGGCGTCCTGGTGTCCCCGACGGCGCGCAGGGTCGCCGCCGCGATGTTGTAGAGGATGATCGCGCCGATCCCGCCGAAACAGACGAAGAGGTACCAATAGGCATACCCGAAATACCTGTCCGGCGTCTGCATCAGCCGGAGCAGGGGCGCGGTCAGCGGCATTGCCGCCGCCATGAGCAGCAGCGCCAGAAGCACGCAGAGTTCGAGGGAGGCGGCGACGCTGCGCCGGATGCCGTCTTCGTCCTTTGCGCCGAACCGCTGGCTGGTGCGGACGGCAAATCCGGAGGTCAGCCCGGAGGCAAAGCCCAGGACGAGAAAGGAGACGGAGCCGGTGCTGCCCACGCCCGTCATCGCGTCGGCGGAGACGGTGTGCCCCACGATAAAGGTGTCCGCCATGTTGTAGAGCTGTTGAAAGATGTTGCCGATGAGTACGGGCAGGGTGAAAGAGACGATCAGCCGAAAGGGCTTTCCGCGGGTGAGATCTTTTGTCATGGCGATGTTTTCCCGAAGGGATTTTCGCGGCGGCGGAAGTGTATTTCCCGCCGTCACGCGCACGATTATATATCCGCCGGACAAAAATTTCAACTCCCTGCCCGAAAAAATTTTCCCCCTCCTCTTTTTGTGAGTTTACACCATAAATCCGTTCATTTTCTCATCTCTCTTTCCGGATCGGCAGCCCGGATCTTTCAGGCGGAAAAATGCGGGCGGAGAAAAAATTCCCCGCCCGCGGCATATACTGTAAGTATGCCTGCCGCTTATACCCATTTTTCCATCGCGGGACACGTCCTCTCCCGCATCCCGTCGCCGCCCGCCGGCGACAGCGAAAAGCGCCTGTATTTCTTCGGCGCCCAGGGCGCGGATTTCTGCTTCTTCTACCGGGCGCTGCACACCTCCGAAACCAACTTCGGAAGATACCTCCACAACCGGGGCAGCTACGGATTTTTCCGCACTCTTTTCCGCGTCGCCGCAGCCCTGCCCCCTCTGTACGCCTATGCGCTCGGATACATCACCCACTACGCCGCCGACGCCGTATTTCATCCCTACATCTATTCCCTGTCGGGCAAATCCCCCGTCCGGCATTCGCGGGCGGAGGGGGCGCTCGACCTGCGTTTCCGCGATTCGGACGGCGGAAAGATGTTCCGCGCCTTCGGGAATTACTTCAACTGCCCTTTGGAAAGCGCGGAAATCGCAGCCCTGTATGCCCTGTATTCCGTAGCCGCCGCCGACGGGGGCAGGGCGCCGCTGAAAAGGGACAGCTTCCTGCGCAGCCTCTCCCGATTCCGCGCCTACACCTCCTTTTCCGCCCGTGCCTTCGCCCGGGAATACCCCGCCGCCGCCAACGAAGAGCGCAGGGAATGGAGATATCCCGCCGACCCCGTCCGCAAGTCGAAAGAGAGCGCGGACGACCTGTTTTTGCGGGCGACGGCGGAGAGCATCGCCCTCATCGGGGCGTTCCGGGATCTGCCCCCCGGCGAAACGCCGGATTTTGCCCTGTTCGGAAAAAATTTTCTGACCGGCATTTAACCCGGATTTTTCGAAAATCGGGTTTCCGGGCGGATTTCAGGCAGAACGGAAGAGACAGAAAAAACGGACCGGCCATAAAAGCGGTCCGCAAGTCATATTTTGAGGCACGAAGGGGTTATCGTCTCTCCCCTGCCTGCCTCTTTTTCATTTTCAGCCAATTTATAAATCCGTAAATATCGTTGGCGAGAAAGGCGAGGAAGCAGGCGACCATGGGCAGATTCCCGGGGTCGGAGAGGGACGCCGCCACCCAGAGCGCGATGAGTACGACGTCGTTGGCGGCATAGGCGAGCGCGTAATATTCGCTCCTTTTCAGCGTCAGCGAAGCCGCGAGGAAGCTGGTGAGAACGGAGAGAGTGCTTATGGCGAGGCGGGCGGTGCCGAAGGCTTTCAGGATAAAATAGAATGCGAAAGTGACGGCGGCGCCGAGCGCGAACAAAAGGGCGTAATCTCTGCCGCGCAGAGTATTGACGCGCACTTCGCCCGAAGCGGCGGGATTTTTCAGCCAGGTAAACACGGCGGCGAGCGCGATGGGCGCGGACATGCCCAGATAGGTGATCATCTCTCCGTAATAGCGGGAATAAAAGGAGACGACGCCGTAGAGAATACTGAAAAGAACGGTGAGGATCTGCCCGATCACATTCCCCTTGGCGATGAGGATGAGCGCGGTGACGCCGACGAGAGAAGCGGCAAGGGAAACGGGATCTTCGGAGGAGAGGACAAAAGACGCCCCCACGAGCAGGACGGAGCCGAGCCACAGACAAATTTCAAACTTGGTAAAAGAACGCAAAAAGGAAAGAAATTTCATATAAAGAACCGAAAAAACTCAAAAAAGCATTCCCGCGCTCACGAGGCGCGGGAATGCCGAATCGCAAAACTCCCGATCACGCCGCTATCAGACAGCCTTCCATTCGTCCAACAAAGGTTTGAGGTATTGGTCGAACACGTCGAACAGCCCGCCGGCGAGCGGGGAATCTTCTCCGAACAGGGCGCTCGCCCCGAACACGTCGAAATATTCGAGCGCATAGAGGATACCCGCGATGACCGCGCACAGCAGCGCGCCCAAAAAGACGCAGACGACGACGGAGAGGATACCGTCCACGAAACGCAGCGCGCCGGCGGAACGGACGCCGCGTTCGATAAGCCCGAGCAGCAATCCGACGATCACCACGACGATGACGAGCGCCAGCGCGATCACGGCGCCGCACGCCACCTTGCCGATGGTCGCGGAAATAGTGCCGAAACTTTCGGGCAGCCGATCGGCGACCCAACCCGAGAACTTGCCGACGACGGACAGCCATTCCTTTTCGGCGGCGAAATTCGAGAAGGGAAGCCAGAACCCGACGACGAGCGCCGCGATGATGCCCGCCACCATGAACACCGACCGGAATCCGCCGACAAAGCCGCCCCGCCAGCCGCAGTATGCGATGCCCGCCGTGATGCCGACGAAAAGGAAATCGATCGCATATGTATGGATGAAATCCCAAAGGCTTTCGACGATCCGGCTTTGGTACACCGGCTGCAGCAATCCGTCATGCAAAGGAGTGACGGAGAACACGGCGAGCAGAATACAGGCGATGCCGGCAAGCGCGATCGCCGTTTCGACGAGGGAAACGACCATGCCGCATACCCGGCTGCCGCCGCTGATCTCCTCCTCATCCTCGTCGTCCCGGGGCGTCTTTTTGCGGCGGGCGATGAGCGCGAACAAGCCGCAGAGCAGCAGCGCGACCAGCACGGACAAAAGCGCCCAGGACAGGGACGCGACGAAATCCTGCACGCCGGGGACGAGATTTTGCACCGCCCCGATTTTAAGGATCGGATTTTTGTCGTGCAGACGGGAGTCGAGCAGCCAGAACAGCCCGCAGCCGATCCCCCAGGCAAGCGTTCCCCAGCCGATCCTGCCGGCTCCCTTCACCCCGCCGACGACGATCGCGATCAGGGCGATGACGGCAATCACGGAGACGGCGATAATCGTCGCGACGTTTCCGCTCAGAGCAAGAATGGAATACATAGTCATAATCTCCCTCCCCCGGCGCAGGCGCCGGACGAATTTGAATTTCTCTCTTCGGGCATTTTTCTCCCTCTTTCCCCTGCGCGCCCGACGCAAAGGGAATGTCTGCCCCGCCCGCAGGGCGGCGCTTTACGGCGGGCGCAGGCGGCGTCGTCGCAGCCCTGCCCCTGTCCGATCACGCTTTCGGGGCCTTGTTGAAGGTGTCTTTCAGGGAGACGATCTCGGACAGGACCAGCCTGTCCCCCTCCCGGCACTTCTTGTAATACCCCACCCGCATGAGCTGGAAGGGAGCGCCGTCCGCCGCCTCCGAAAGACGGGGTTCCGCCTTGCCGGAAAAGATCTTTTCGCTCTCCCGGTTCATGCGTTCGCCGAAGTCCTGTCCCGGGTATGCGGGGTCGTTGAGCAGGCAGGCGTACTGCCGGATCTCCGCGTCCACGCCCGTCTGCGCGTCCACCCACTGGATGGTGCCCTTTGCCCTGATGCCCGCGGCGGCCGCCTCCTCTTCGGAAAAATAGGTGCATTGCAGCCCCTTTATCTCCCCCGAAGGCGAGCGCTCCACCCCGTCGCAGCGGACGATGCCGACGTTTTTCAGGCGCACGTACCCGTCCGGGCGCAGGCGCTGGTATTTGGGGGGCGGATCGTCGGAAAAGTCCGCCCGGTCGATATACAAAGTCTTTCCGAAACGCACCTTCCGCGTCCCCAGTTCCGGTTTCAGGGGATGCACCTGCGCCTCCGCCTCTCCCCCTTCGCAATTTATAAGCGTGAGGGGCAGGGGATTGACCACCGCCATGGCGCGCTCGGCATTTTCGTTGAGATTGTCCCGGATACACGCTTCCAGATAGGAATACTGGCACTCGGAATTCGCCTTGACGATGCCGGCGCGGGTGCAGAAATCGATGAGCGCTTCGGGCGGCACGCCGCGGTTTCTCAGCCCCGCGACGGTCGGCATGCGGGGGTCGTCCCAGCCGTGGACGAATCCCTCCTCCACCAGCTTTTTCAGATACCGCTTGGACATGACCGTGTTCGTGACGCACAGCCGCGCGAACTCGATCTGCCGCGGCTTGGGATCGAATCCGAGGTTGATCCCCACCCAGTCGTACAGGGGGCGGTGATCCTCAAATTCCAGCGTGCAGAGGGAGTGGGTCACCCCCTGCATATAGTCGCAGATGGGGTGGGCGTAGTCGTACATCGGATAGATGCACCACTTGTCCCCCGTGCGGTGATGGGTGCAGCGCAGAATGCGGTAGATGACGGGGTCGCGCAGATTCATGTTGGGGGACGCCATGTCGATCTTGGCGCGCAGGCACTTCTCCCCGTCCGCGTATTTGCCCGCCCGCATGTCGCGGAAGAGCCGAAGATTTTCCTCCGGCGTGCGGTTGCGGTAAGGGCTTTCTTTGCCCGGCTCGGTCAGCGTGCCGCGCGTGGCGCTGATCTCTTCGGGGGAAAGGTCGCACACGAACGCCTTGCCGTCCAGGATGAGCTTTTCCGCATAGTCGTAAATGACGTCGAAGAAATCGGAGGCATACACCTCTTTCGCCCAGTGATAGCCCATCCATTCGATGTCGCGGCGGATGGCGTCCACGAACTCCGTCTTTTCCTTGGACGGATTGGTGTCGTCGAAAAACAGATTGCACTTCCCGCCGTATTTTTCCGCCGTGCCGAAGTTGACCAGCATGCTCTTGACGTGCCCGATGTGCAGGTATCCGTTGGGCTCGGGCGGGAAACGGGTCTGTACCTCCCGTATGCGCCCCGCTTCGATGTCTTCGTTTATGATCTGTTCGATGAAATTGGTCGCCTCTATCGGTTTTAACTTTGCCATATCCCTTTTTTGTCTTTCCTCTCTCCCGCCCGCGGCGGATAATTGCTCATCAAATCCCTGCCCCGTCCGTCCGGCTTATTTTACGGTTCATTCTGCGGCTTTCCGCCCGCGATTTTACGACATTACGACAGTCCGACGATGGTGCCGTCGGGCAGCAGGTCGATCTTCTCCGCCGCGGGATGGGCGCCCAGCCCGGGCATCAGCATGATCTTGCCCGCGATCGCCACGATAAAGCCCGCGCCCCCTTTCAGGACGACGTCCCGCACGAAAATCCGGAATCCCGAAGGCCTGCCCACGAGTTCGGCGTTGTCCGAAAGGGAATACTGCGTCTTGGCGACGATGACGGGCAGCCCGCCCTCGCCCTTTGCTTCGATCCCGGCGATCGCCGCCCTGGCTTCGTCCGAGAAATCGACGCCGTCCGCGCCGTAAATCCTCGTCGCCACGTCGGAGATCTTCTTCTCCACGGGATCCGCCAGATCGTAGGCAAAGCGGAGCTTAGAGGGGATTTCGCAGGCTTTCGCGACCGCCGCCGCCAGCTCTTTTCCGCCTTCGCCGCCTTTCAGGAACACGTCGGTGAACACCGCTTCCGCCCCCGCCTCCCGCACGGAGGAGAGGACGAGTTCGATCTCCGCGGGCGTATCGCTCGCGAAGCGGTTCATCGCCACGACGACGGGCTTGCCGTACACGCCGCGGATGTTTTCGATGTGCTTGAAGAGGTTGGGCAGCCCCTTTCCGAGCGCGAAAAGGTCCTCTTCGCCGAGATTCTCCTTGGCGGCGCCGCCGTGCAGTTTAAGCGCCTTGACGGTCGCCACGATGACGACGCAGTCCGGCTCTATCCCCGCGGCGCGGCACTTGGTGTCGAGAAATTTTTCGGCACCCAGGTCTGCGCCGAACCCCGCTTCGGTCACGGCGTAATCGGCGAGACTCATCGCGGCGTAGGTCGCCTGCACGCTGTTGCAGCCGTGGGCGATGTTGGCGAACGGTCCGCCGTGGATGATCGCGGGCGTGCCCTCCAAAGTCTGCACGAGATTGGGCTTCATCGCGTCTTTCAGAAGCACCGCCATCGACCCGACCGCCCCGGGGATGTCCCGCGCGCGGACGTAATCGCCCGACGCGTTCAGCGCCACGACGATGTTGCCCAGCCGGCGTTTGAGGTCGGAAAGATCGGTGGCGAGACACAAAACCGCCATGACTTCGCTCGCCGCCGTGATGTCGAAATGATCCTCCCGCGCGACCCCTCTGCCGCCGCCCCCGATTGCGATGTTGATGAGTTCCCTGTCGTTCATGTCCATGCAGCGGTGGAAGAAGATTTTATCCGCGTCGATGTTTAAGGGATTGCCGCGGAAAATCAGGTTGTCCATGAGGGCGCAGAGCAGGTTGTTCGCCGAAGTGATGGCGTGCAGGTCCCCCGTAAAGTGCAGATTGATGTCCGCCATGGGCACGACCTGCGCGTATCCGCCGCCCGCCGCGCCCCCCTTGATGCCGAACACCGGCCCCAGAGAAGGCTCGCGCAAAGCGAGACAGACTTTTTTCCCGATCCTGCGCAGTCCGTCGGCGAGACCGATGGAAACGGTGGTCTTGCCCTCCCCCGAAGCGGTGGGGTTGATCGCCGTGACGAGAATGAGTTTCCCCTTTCTCTCCAAGCCCGCGGGCAGGGAAATTTTCGCCTTGTACTTCCCGTACAGTTCCAGCTCGTCCTCGCTCAGTCCGAGTTCCTTTCCGACCTCCCGGATGTCTTTCAGCTTCGCGCTCTCCGCGATTTCGATGTCCGACAGCATATTCTCCCGCGCCTCCCGATTCTGATTCCCTTCCATTATAACATATTTTTTCGGAAATGGGAATAGTTCTCCCGCGGGTTTTTTCGGTTTTTTTGAATTTTTTTCATCCGCCCCTGCCGTCTGCCTCCTTTTTTTACAGTTTTTTCCTCTTCCGGGTCCCTTTTCAGCCCCGTTTTTCCTTTTCCGTCCTTTTCTCCTCCTTTCCCCCGCCGAAACCCTCTTCCGCGCCCTTCCGGTCTTCCGCCCTCCCCTCTCCGGAAAAGGCGGGCAAAAAGGAGCGCGGGGCGGGCGAAAAACGTTGACTTGACGGCGCAAACATTGTATAATAGGGAGAGACAGAAAAAGGCGCGGGCTACCCGCGCGCGAGGAGAGAAAGACATGGCAGACAAAAGAGCGGTGACGATGGAAAAACTCGTCTCCCTGTGCAAGACGCGGGGATTCATCTTCCCGGGCAGCGAAATTTACGGCGGTCTCGCCAATACCTGGGACTACGGCCCTCTCGGCGTGGAGCTGAAAAACAACGTCAAAAAGGCGTGGTGGAAGAAGTTCGTGCAGGAGAGCAAATACAACACGGGCGTGGACTGCGCCATCCTCATGAACCCGCGCACCTGGAAGGCGTCGGGGCATCTGGGCGGCTTTTCCGACCCCTTAATGGACTGCAAATGCTGCAAAGCCCGTCACCGCGCGGACGATCTCGTGGAAAAATACGCCGAGAAGCACAAACTCGACGTCAAGGTGGAGGGGATGGACAACGACGCTTTGCAGGCGTTCATCACCGAGCATAAAGTCCCCTGCCCCGTGTGCGGCAATTCCGATTTCACCCCCATCCGCAAATTCAATCTGATGTTCAAAACCTTCCAGGGGGTGACGGAGGATTCGGCGAACACGGTGTATCTCCGCCCGGAGACGGCGCAGGGCATCTTCGTCAACTTCGAAAACGTCCAGCGCTCGACCCGGCTGCGCGTCCCCTTCGGCATCGGGCAGATCGGCAAATCCTTCCGCAACGAGATCACGCCGGGCAACTTCACCTTCCGCACCCGCGAATTCGAGCAGATGGAGCTGGAATTTTTCTGCAAGCCGGGCACCGACCTCGAATGGTTCGCCTATTGGAAGGACTTCTGCCGCGATTGGCTGCTCTCTCTGGGCATGAAGGCGGAAAACCTCAAACTGCGCGACCATTCGCCCGAAGAGCTGGTGTTCTATTCCAAGGCTACCACCGATTTCGAATACAACTTCGCCTTCGGCTGGGGGGAACTTTGGGGGATCGCCGACCGCACGGATTACGACCTCACCCAGCACGCCAAGGAGAGCGGCAAGCCCATCAACTATACCGATCCCGTCACGGGGGAGACGTACGTCCCCTTCGTCATCGAGCCTTCCCTGGGCGCCGACCGCGTCGTGCTCGCCTTCCTGACGGACGCCTACGACGAAGAGGTCGTCGATCCCGTCAAGAACGACACCCGCGTGGTGCTGCACCTGCACCCCGCGCTGGCGCCCTATAAGTGCGCCGTGCTGCCCCTGCAAAAGGGTCTGGCGGACAAGGCGGACGAGATCTACGCCGCCATGCGCAGGAGATTTTCCGCGACCTACGACGTGACCGGCTCCATCGGCAAGCGCTACCGCCGCCAGGACGAGATCGGCACCCCCTTCTGCGTCACGGTGGATTTCCAGACGCTGGAAGACGGAACGGTCACCGTGCGCGACCGCGATTCCATGGAGCAGATCCGCCTTTCCGCGGAGGACGCGATCAGATACGTCGAAGAAAAGATCGAATTTTAATTTCGGATTGTAAACTCGGATTTTATTCCGCGATTTCCCGATTTTCCTTATATTTGCGGAACAGGGCGGCGCGCCGTGCAAATGCACGGCGCGCTTTTTGTCTCACCCGCGCCCTTCGGGCGATGCTTTTATGGAAGAATCCTCTCCCCGCCCCTCCGCCTGCCTCCCCTTATGGTAAGAGCGTGTTATATCCCCCCCCTCTGCCTCTCACCATAAGGGGGCGCAATCCATTACGCCTCCTTTTTGACAAAGGGGAGGTATCGCACCACCAATCATGCCTCCCCTTTTTGATAAAGAGGAGATATTGCACCCACCATCCATGCCTCCCCTTATGGTAAGGGGAGGTGTCACGAA
>ERZ1643249.3880-NODE-3880-length-12897-cov-5.698334_pt1 | contig 12897 bp, 6 predicted proteins | sample MGYA00579263_ERZ1643249 | MGnify/ENA primary metagenome ERZ1643249 (study PRJEB29033, sample SAMEA4952264) | chicken gut metagenome | biome: Broiler Chicken; feature: Gastrointestinal Tract; material: Caecum | place: Ireland | collected 2018 | study: Broiler...
CATCAAAAATCTCCAGCTCCAAAGCAGGAGTCAGATAGACGTGGAAGCTTCTCTCTCCATAATCAAAGATTCTCTCCAGGCTTTCGTCAAAGCCCAGATCCGGGACAATCCGGTCTTCCAGCTCGGCCCGGCTGATGCCGAGAGCCGAAGCCGCCGAATCCAGAGCCTGAGCCGCGGCCGCTTTTACCTGACGGAATTTGAACTTTCTTGAAATCTGATCCACCTGAAGCAGGGCCGCAGAGCTCCCGTTCAGAGCCAGGGCTTTGACGGCTTCCGCGGCCATGGCTCCTCTCGCGTGCTGGGGCCATTCCTGAATCTGTTTCCAGAAAAGAGGGACTATCTCTTCACCGCCGTGGATGGCAGCCGCATAGAGCACCCATTTTTTCTTTGCTTCCGCTCCGCCTTCCATCCATTTGTCAAAGAGTTCTCCCATGTACCGGCCAAGCTCCTTCTCATCCAGTTCTGCGGCCAGCCTCTTAGCCTCTTCATTTATGCCCGGCATGGACATATCCGCATAAGCCACAAGGAGCGCCTGCAGATAATCCTCGGAAGCCAGGCTTCCATCCTTTTTATGCACCGGACTGAAGGGGGTCTCATAGGCCCATGCTGCTTTCCGCTTCTTTCCGCCCTTCAAAAGCCCCGCTGCCAGCTCCCGGGTGGTCTGCAGCTGTGCCGATCCGCTTTCCTGCCCGGAAGAAGAGGTTCCGAGAATATTCTGCAGCAGTTCTTTCAGCTTTTTGCTCTTCTCCACCTCCAGCGCCTGCGAAAGCTCTGCCCGGTACTGATCCGCTCCCCATTTGTGCAGGACGCGGATGGCCAGTTCTCTCTCCTGAGATTTTCTGGAAGTCAGAAATCTCTTCATGTCCGGCTCCCATTCCCGGTGTTCCGCGCAGATCAGGGCAAGGGTCTCTTTTACCTGCTTGGAGCTGTCCATGGCTCCTGCCAGAATCGTATCCTTTTCCTGCTGCCAGTCTTCATCCAGCGCCCGGTAGCAGATATCCCGTCCCACGGAAGTACTGTTTTTCAGGGCCGTGTAGAATTCCTCCCGATGCTTTGGAAGTCTCTGCGCCAGAGCCTTGACCGCCGCGTCCAGAAACTGATTTTTGTCCGACTCTGCATAATAACCGGAATAAATTCCTTCCATGGCGTCTGCCTGATACTGGATGGGAAGACCTGCTTCCTCCCAGATCCTGACCAGAGACTCCACCTTCTTTTCATAGGTCTCCGCATCAACTGCCGTATTTCCCCGGAGCCGTGGAAGATAAGAATAGCAGAAATAACCCCCGCTCATCTGAAGAGCCTCCAGCACCAGGGCTCTCCTCCAAAGCTCATCCCCATCCTTTTCCATCATTTCCAGCTTCTGCTGATTTCCGTAATAATATCCGGACATTCCTCTCCAGCCATTTACAAACGGATAGAGTTCTGAAAGAGAAATCTGCCCCAGCAGGTACTGCTTCGCCTGGTCCTTTCCCATAGTGAATCTTCCCGTAAGCTCTCCTGCCAGTTTTTCCTGCACTTCTCCGGAGTAAGCATTTTTCAACTGCTCATACAAAGCCGGGTTTCCCGCTTTTACCTGGTCCATCAGGAACTGATAATCCTCCAGAGCCGCTTTCCGGGCTTCCGCGCGGATACACTCCGGATACTGCTTTGCCATTCTCTTTAAACCCGCGGCAATTCTGTTTTTCAGATACCAGCGGATGAACACATCGGGTTTTAAGGGCAGAATCCGCTCCAGAAGCGGCAGTTGATCCGCAAACCAGGAAGGCTCCGCCATGGCTTTGCAGGCATCAAGAGTCCACTCCGGGTTCAGATACGCCATGATCTGGAGAAAGCACAGGCAGACATCAGAATGTTTCCAGGACAGGAAAGCGCAGCCGGAAAGGAGCGTGAGCAGATACTGGCTGGCCTGTCTCCCCCTCAGAATGTCTGAGAGCTCCTGGGGGAAGTCTCCATAGGGTCTGCCCTGCTTTATATAATCCTGAAGCTTTTTGAGCTCCTCCTCTGAGGGACTCTTCTGGCCTGACTGGAAAACACCCGGAAGACTGTCTGTCAGATTGGCTTCCAGAAATTCCGCCGCCTTCCTGTCTTCCAGACTGCTTTCCGTATCAAACATACTTTTTCCAAAGAAATCCCTGATACTCTTTACAGGATTTCCGCTTCCTCTTTCAGCTCTCTTTTCATGAAGATAGGCCGCAGCCAGAAGTACCCTGGCATTGTCATACTTATGGGTACACAGATCCATAGCCCGGCGGACGATCTTCAGATCCTTCTTTGCCAGACCGCAGAGTTCTTTGACATTCGCCCAGGACAGCGCGTACTGGTTCCAGGCGATTCCCTCTGCCAGAATGGCCGCCGCCTGTTCGGGCGACAGGTACGGCAGCACATCTTTTAAGTTCCAGTTGTACTGACTCAGAAGATAACTGGCTGTAGAACCGCCCACAGCCGCCGCAAAGTGTACGTACCGGGCCAGTTCTTCCGCCTTCTTCCGCTTTTTCAGATGCTCCACGTAATCGATGCTTTTCTTCTTTTTCTCCGGTGCCAGACCGGAAAAGTCCTGAAGCTCCGCCTTCTTTAAAAGCTCTGGCTGTTCCCCCGTACCCTGGGCAAAATAAGTCTCCGCCAGCTTCCGGTTCTTTTCCGTCAGCCCCAGCGCTTCCAGGGTATCCAGAAGCTTTTGATAATTTCTCTCCTCACTCAGATTCATAACGTGTACCTCCCCACTCTAATTTTTTCATAACTCATTTGACACTACCCTCTTATTTGTCTATTTTTACTCCCATGCTCTCAGTTCATAATTCAGTGTCTGAAAATGTTCTCCATTCCTATGTATCTTCCATCCGGATCAGAGCCTGATCAAAAGATGTTTTCTCCAGGCAGGCGCCCAGATATTCCATCAGCCGTCCCCAGGCCAGAATCACCGGCTCCGGATCAAATTCCATCTGATGCGCTTTTTGCTCCAGGGCCGTTCGAATCCGGGACAGTTCCTCACTGCCGCCGTGAAGCCCCATCTCCTCGCTCTCCCTCTCCAGTCTGCGAAGCTGGGACATGCTCTCCTCCTGGACCGAATCAAGACCGCTCTGAAACAGATCTCCCAGCGTCTGACGCATCTCCAGAAGAAGCTGCTCCAGGGCTTTGACTGTTCCTTCTGCCGGCAGGTTTTCTTTTTCCTGCACACGCGGCGTTCCTTCCTGATCTGAAATCACCGGAACCGCTCCAAACCTTTTCCCTTCAAAATATTCTATGGGATACAGGCAGAGACTGCCGCCCTCCAGATAAGGAATCCCGAAAAATACCAGCGTGTGCGCTTTCTCCTGCCAGCCTTTTTCCTTCTGTTCCTTTCCCTGCTGCCCGGCCAGTCTTGCGCTCAGCCGCTCCAGCGCCTGAATCGTCAGCTTTTCCTCTTTCGAGTAGTTCACGGCCACGGAGATTCTTCTCCCGTACCTGTCATAAATATCCATGGCAAACCGCTGCTTTACCGAGTCAAAACGTCCTTCACCGCAGCGCACCGCCCCGGCCAGAACCAGAGGCTCCCGTCCTTCTGCCTTCCGGAACCTGCGCTCCTGCCCTTCCAGCATGGGAAGAAGCTCCCGGTAATCCCATACTACCATTTCACGAATCTCTTCCCGGGCCAGATTTCTCTGTCCGGCAATCTCGCTTTTCGTCTCCCGGCTCACAGACAGCCTTCCGTCCTCCGCAGCCTTCGCCTGGTCCAGATAAAATTCCAGCTCCATCATATCTGCCCGGCTGCAGTTCATCCCCCAGGGCGCCTGCTCCTGCTCATAATTTCCCGCCGGGCGCCGGCGGATTCCCTCATAAAAGACAGGACGCACATCGGTCCAGATATACCATCGTTTCTGCTCTGTCTCCAGAAAATAATAGCGCTCTCCCGCGTATCCTGTCTTGCTCTGAAAGCTTCTTCCCCCTATGGCTGTCAGATGAAGAAGGGGTACCGGCGCATAGGTGTCCCGGAAGGTACCGGCCAGCGCACGGAGCTTTTCCGGCTCTTTCATCTGCTCCAGCGCAACAGCCCGGGCATACAGACCCAGAAGCCTGGCAAGAAGGCTCTCCGTGCGGAAGGCTCCCGACCGCTGAAAGTACTGTCTGTACTCGGAAGCGGCGCTCCGGAAGACCGTCTCAAAATCCGGAAGACCGGCCCCATGGCTGATGACAGCCAGACGCTCCATGCTCTCCTCAGCCTCCGGAGACAGACGGGAAAGGCCTGTCAGCAGCTGGAGAGAGAGCCCCGCCTTCATGGCGCCTGCGGCCTGGGAAAGCTCTTCCAGATCCCATTCCCCGGCTTCTTTCCTTCCGTCTTCCAACTGCTTCCGCGTAAGCGTCCCCTTCTGCAGTTGAAATGCCAGAACTGCCTGGGCCTTGTGTACGCACAGTTCCCGGCTGTGGCAGCTGCAGGTGGAATGCTCCAGGGGGCTTAAAAGCTTCACCACCATCTGATTCCATGGAAAACGAACTGTCAGAAGGCTTCCCGATGCCCCTGGTTCCAGTTTCGGGAGCTCTTCCTGGTCCATGTGAAGCAGGAATTCCCGGTATCCCCTCGTTTTGCAGGCCTGTCTCAGCCTGCCGGCAGGAATGGAAAGAAGCTCCTGCTCCAGCTCCGGAAGCAGCGCTCCGGGACTCTGCTTTTCTGCTTTTGCGCCTGCTTCTGCCTTTTGCTCTGCCTCACTCCCCGCTTCTTCCCCGCAGGACAGAGCGCTTTTCTCCAATTCTTTTTTCAGATACAGGACCGCGGTAATCAGATGGCGGCAGACACTCCGGGAAGGGCAGCTGCAGGTGCTGTCCCCCAGCGGGACCCGAATCCTGCAGACTGCCTCTTTTAAAGCGACCTCCGCTTCCTCTCCTTCCCAGACCACAGAAGGGGACTCCTGTTCCAGATCCTTATATGCTCTTTTTACGGTTCCTTTGTTTGACAGACCGATCAGATATTCCTCGTCCGTCTGTGCCAGCAGCTTCTTCAGTTCTTCCATCTTTCTCCCCTGCCGCTTATGTTATCCTGTCTCTTTTCCGGCCTTCCGGCATTTTACTGCATGACCTTTCCCATAAAATCGCCCAGAGCTTCCGGCGTCATGGCTCCCACAAAGGCTCCCAGCTCCGCCAGCTGTTCTGCCGTCCTCCTGTCATAGGCCGGATTTGCTTCCATATCCAGGGCTGTCAGGCAGATCAGCCTGGCGCCGCTCTCCATGATTCCCCTGCTCACAGACAGAAGACCGGAAAGGCTTCCGCCCTCACAGAGATCCGATACCAGGACCACCATGGTCCTGCGGGGATCTTCAATCAGGGACTCGCAGTACCGCAGAGCGCCTGCGATATAGGTACCCCCACCCAGCTGAATACTCATCAGCGTTTCCACCGGATCATCCAGATGGGCGCTCAAATCCACCACCTGCGTGTCAAAAATCACAAGTCTTGTATCCAGCATGGGAAGCTTCGCGAAGATTCCGGCCATCACGGCGCTGTGAATGACAGAATCCAGCATGGAGCCGCTTTCGTCCACAGCGATCACCACTCTCCACTGGCTGTATTTCCGGGTGCGGCTGCTGAAATAGACCTGTTCCAGGGAAAGGCGCTTCTGTTCCGGGTCATAATGCTGCAGGTTCCTTCGGATCGTCTTTTTGACATCCAGATTCCGGATGGATTTCACCGGACTCGGACTGTTCCGGTCCAGGGTGCCCAGAAGAGAACGGCGGATCTCTTTCTTAAGTTTTTCCGCAATCTCCTCCGCCACCTTCCGCACAATCCGCCGGGCCGTATCCAGGACCTCGCCCTTCATCAGATGTTTCAGCTGCAAAATCGTTTTCAGAAGCTCCTGATTGGGTTCTAGCTTCTCCAGAACCTCCTTATCCGTCAGAAGCTCCTTGATCTGATACCGCTCCAGGGCATGCCGTTCCAGAATCTCCACAGTCTCTCTGGGAAACAGGCGCCGGATCTTTGTGATCCAGGTGGCGGCTGTCAGGCGGCTGGCTTCTGTGCCGCCCTCCCGGCGCACGTCCTCTCCTGCCTCCCGGGAGTAAAGAAAGTCCAGGGCATCCTCCAGATCAAAGCAGGAAATCCCATTTTCCAGGGTCCCGTCATTTCCAAAGGAAAGCTGATCCTTCGCGTTTTTTCCCAATATCAGCCTCCACCGGTTCAGAATCTCCGTCTCTCTCATCCTGTTTTACCCCTCTATTCTTCCGGTTTGGACACTGCCGGTCCGTTTTTTGTCTGCTTCCGGGCATAGCTGTCCAGCGTCTCTCCATAGGCGTATTCCTCCGGAGACGCCTTTCCTTCCAGCAGATCCGCCGCCTTCTTCCCATGGAGAGCCGCGGCCTTCGAAGCAATCCGATCCGTCTCCAGCGGCGTAAAATAACCAAAGGCCAGACGAAGCTCCGGAAGGAGACGCAGAAACTCCTCTGTGGAAAGGCTTTCCAAAAGCCCGTCGATAAGCTTCAGAAAGTCAGGGCTTACCAGCACAAAATCACGGGCTGTAAAAAACAGTCCCCGCAGGAAAGCGGCGCTTTTCGCCCGGGTTTCTTCTGTTCCCTGCATATATCCCCGGGCAGCGGCGCTTATCTGCGCTCCTCTGTCTGCCCCGCAGCCGTAGAGAATTCCCAGGGCCGCTCCCTCCACAGCGGGATTTAAGGGGCTGCGCTCCAGCATACGCTCCAGAGCTTCCAGAAACACCGGCCGCATCTCCGCGCAGGAACGCTTCCCGGAGGTCTGGTACAGCGTCCGCAGGCTCTCCATACATTCCCGCTGCCTGTCCTCCCCGGTCTGCCCCATGAAAGGCAGAAGCTGAATGATTTTCCGGAAACAGGTCCGGATCATATCCTCCAGCTTCAGATTGCCCCGGACCCGGTACAGATCCTGAAGCTCCGTAAGCATGACCAGCTGGGAAAATCCACCGCTTAAGGAAAAGAAGTCCCCGTCCTCCGCCAGCACCTTCTGAAGATGCTCTCCCATCTGGTCCTGCTCATCCAAAAGTCCCATCAGAAAGCTCTCTGTCAGAAGCTCTGCCGCCTCCCGGCAGCCTGTGCTTTCCGCAAACCTTCTGCGCAGCAGAGTCCGCACGGCTTCCTCCACGGTTCCTCCGGCCACGGAAGCATCGATAAGCGCCGCCGTCACCTGGGCCGACCATTTGTAAGACCACAGCTCCCGGACCCGGTTTCTGTCCCTCCTGCCGGTCAGATCAGATCCCTTTCTCCTTCTGGCAAAGCCGCAGCCCAGAAATTTCGTCTGATACAGGAAACGGCTCAGACGCAGATGCTTCTCTTTTGCGAAAATCTCCAGCGTAAGCTGCTGCTCTGCAGTCGAATGGATTTTCAAGCCGAACTGCCCGCACTGCTTTTCAAAATCCGCCAGCAGAGGAGGACGCATGGCATCCGCGCAGAGCTTCCCCGTCCGGGTCCCGGTGGTAAGCTCCGCCAGAATCCGCAAAGCTCCGTCCGTGGAAATGCTGTACTCTCCTTTTACAAAAGAAGACAGCGCGCTGTCCCGAAGCTCATAGATCCCCGGACTTTTCTTTCCCCGGAGGGCCGCCAGACCCTTCGCCATGGAAAAAGCGCAGATCTCATCGTAAGCCGATACGCTCTCCTCTTTTCCCCTTGCCTTCTTTCCCGCCGACGCCAGAAAATGCAGCAGCGTATCCTCATAGACCTCTTCCGGCTCCAGTCCGGCCTCCAGCCGCTTCCAGACCTGATGATAAAAGCCGGGAGACTGCATGCCGCTGGCATAGCCGTTCAGAGCGTCTGCCGCCTCCATGGAATAAGCCATGGGATAGACAGACTGCAGAGCCGGATCGATTTTGTGAAGCCGGACCGGAGTTCCTTTAAAGCGCAGCCCCGGTCCATCCTCTCTTTTCTCCAGCAGCTGCCCCAGGCCCCAGGTATGGAAGCCTCCCGTCACCACCAGAACTCTGCTGTACTCCCCGGAAGCCCCGGCGATCTGCTCCGCCATATACCGTTCCCGCAGAAGACAGCCGTCCTCCGCAAGCTCCTCCCGGGGCGTATACAGCCTGGACAGGCCGCAGTACAGAAGCATCTGATGGACAAACACAGACGTATCCACAGAAAGCCCCTGTATTTCGAAATATTTCTCCCAGAACTCTTCAAATTCCCGGACCCCTGTCCGTTCGCAGAGAAGTTCAAAATACCGGCTTCTGCTCAGAAGATAGTCATCATTGTAAGTCTGCTTCTCTCCTTCCTTCCGGATGCCTTTGTCCCTGGCAGTCCCCGCCAGGATCTCCATATAAGGCAGATCGATAAAACGGGCCGGAATCCCCTTCCGATCCGCCTCCTTCAGAGCCGTCAGCTCGGGAGAGCAGTCCAGAAACGGATAATAGCACTTGTAATCTTCCTTTTTCTCACTGATCAGGCCTGTCTTATCCTGATAGGCGTAATACAGAGCCAGAGGCGGCTGCGTCTCCTCATGGGTGAGCACCGGAATCAGGTGCTGCGCGTTCTCCGGCCCCTCAATCAGAATGCAGTCCGGCCGGTAAGCCTCTATGGCCTTCTGCAGGTGAAAAGAACAGACCGGACTGTGGTGGCGCACTGGGAAATACAGCACTCCTCCGGTCAGATCGTACTCCGTCCCCGGAGCAATGACGTTCTCTATCTCAGGTATTTCCTGGCCGCATAGTAGCTGCTCCATAAGCCGCCCTCTTTTCCTCCCTTGTCCCGGATCACCGTCTCAAAATACCCCCGGAGCTTCTCCAGATCGTCGCCATTTTCCTTCTGTACGGCTCCCACCAGGTTCTGGACCAGGCAGCCCATATCCATCCGGGAATCCCCGTAATAATAAGCTGTCAGCATGGTCTGGTAATAGACCGACACCGCTTCCGCCGTGCTCATGACTGCCGAAGGCCTGTCAATCCGGTGTCCCATGGAAGAAACGCCTTCCCGCAGCTCATGATAGGTGGAAGCCAGAATTTCCGCCACATCCTCATCCGGCTCCATCTCAATCTGATTCTCCCGGGCCAGCTCTTCCACCTCATTTAAAATGATCTGTTTTTCCAGGGTCACATCCCGGACCGGCATCACGGTCTCAAAATTAAAGCGGCGTTTCAGGGCGCTGCTCATCTCATTGACGCCCTTGTCCCTGGTATTGGCTGTACCTATCACGTTAAAGCCGGCTTTGGCGAAAAGAAGCCCCTCCTCCCCCAGCTCCGGCACGTTCAGAACCTTATCGCTTAAGACGCTGATCAGACTGTCCTGAATCTCCGCAGGCGTTCTGGTAATCTCCTCAAAACGGGTCAGAATCCCCTGCTCCATGCCCACATACAGAGGCGACGGCACCAGAGCCTCCCGGGAGGGTCCCTTCGCCAGCAGAAGCGCATAGTTCCAGCTGTATTTGATCATGTCCTCTGTGGTGCCCGCCGTGCCCTGAATCGTATTCATGCTGGTGCCGCTGATAGCCGCGGATAAAAGCTCTGACAGCATGGTCTTTGCCGTTCCCGGCTCTCCCACCAGCATCAGGCCCCGGCTTCCCGCCAGCGTGATAATGCACCGCTCCACCAGAGCGTCGTTGCCCAGATATTTTTTCCGTATTCTTATTTCCCGCCCGTTCCAGAAAAGCGGCTCCCTGCTTCCCAGAATAAAGGTGCGCACTGCCTTCGGCGACAGCTTCCAGTTCAGAGGCTTCCGGTCTGTATCCAGCGCCTGCAGAGCCTCCAGTTCCTCCCGGTAACGCGCCTCCACCGGGGGCTTTAACTCTGTTTTGTAATCCATGTCGTTTCTCCCGTTATTGCCAGCTGTCCATCATCTCTATCAGCTTCGTCTCATAGTCCCCCAGCACTTCCTCCTGCCGGCCCCCGTGCTGCAGATTCATCTCCACGCCCCATTCGCCATCCTCTTCAAATTCCCAGATATGGTAGGGGACGCCCCGATAGGAAAAATCCACGCTTCCGCAGCCATCCTCCTCATGATATTCATATTCCCAGCCCTTTTCTTCCAGATAAGCGCGCACGCGCAGCAGCCGTTCTGTCTGTTCCATTCTCGTTCTCCTTCTTCCGGCGCTGTTTTTCCGTCTGCCGGATGCTTTGTCCTCCATCTGCCTGTCATAAACATATGGCGTTTCTTATAGCATACGTAATTTCCACGGACACGTCAAGAATAATCAAAAGCCGGGGAGTACGGACTTCATTTCCATACTTCCCGGCTTTTCCGGTTCTGTCATATTCCAATTTGTTTTCCGGCTTCCGCGCTTTATTCATCCAGCGCTTCTTTTACCTTATCAAAAAAGTTCTTTTTGCCCTTTCCTGACTTTCCGCCGCCCTTCGGACCCGTGCCATTGACCGCTTCGTCATAGGCCCGCAGAGCCTCTTTTGCTTCTCTGTTCAGGTCTGTCGGCACCTGTACCACCAGGGTCACATAATGATCGCCGCGCACATTTTTATTGCGGACAGAGGGCACGCCCTTGCCCTTCAGACGGACACGGGTGTCGGTCTGGGTGCCTGGCTTCACATCGTACTCTACCTCGCCGTCCACGGTCTTGATGCGCACAGTACCGCCCAAAGCAGCCGTCACAAAGCTGATGGGAGCTGTGGAATAGATATTCATATCCTGGCGCTGGAAAATCGGATGGCGGGCCACAATGACCTCTACCAGCAGATCGCCTCTGGGGCCTCCGTTCACTCCCGGTTCTCCCTTGCCTCTTAAGCGGACGCTCTGTCCGTTGTCCACGCCTGCGGGGATAGATACGGAAATCTTCTTTTTGTTTGCAATATAGCCGGTTCCGTAACAGTCCGGACATTTTTCCTTGATGATTTTACCGGTTCCATTACAGTCCGGACAGGTGCGCACATTCTGCACCATACCGAACAGGGACTGCTGGGTATAGACCACCTGGCCCTTGCCTCCGCACTTGGGACAGGTCACCGGAGATGTGCCCGGCTTCGCTCCCGTGCCGTGGCAGCTGGTACACTCATCTTTCAGGGTCAGCTCCAGCTCCTTCTCACAGCCGAATACAGCCTCCTCAAAGGTAATACGGACCTGAGTACGGATATTGGCTCCCTGCATGGGGCCGTTATTTGCTCTTCTGCTGCGGCCGCCTCCAAAGAGATCACCAAAGATATCTCCGAAGATATCTCCCATATCCGCTCCGGTGAAATCAAAGCCGCCAAAGCCGCTGCCTCCTGCGCCTCCCTCAAATGCCGCATGGCCAAACTGATCGTACTGGCGGCGTTTCTCCGGATCGCTTAAGACTGCGTAAGCCTCGGATGCTTCTTTAAATTTCGCCTCCGCTTCCTTGTCGCCGGGGTTCATGTCCGGATGATATTTTTTTGCCAGCTGGCGGTATGCCTTTTTGATCGCAGCGTCATCTGCATTTTTATCTACGCCCAGAACCTCGTAGTAATCTCTTTTCTGCTCTGCCATTCCTTCAACTTCCTCTTCTTTGTTACTAGTCACGCAAATACCCAGGGAAAGCCCTCAGATACTCTGATTTATTTTCCCTGGATATTGATACAATAAGAATTTTTGAAAATATATACCCTCTGCAAATTTTCTGATATCCAAGTGTCCGAACACAGGATACAGAAAATTGCAGAGACCATATACTTTCACACTAGTTCTTTATTTTACACCTCGCGGTAATCTCCGTCAACCACATCATCCGCAGAGCCTGCGTTCTGATCCGGTCCCGGTCCTGCCTGGCCGGCAGCTCCCTGCGCCGCCTGCGCCTGCTGGTAAACCTTCTCAAATACCTTCTGAGCCGCGTTCATCAGTCTTTCCTTGCCGGCTTTCAGCTCATCGATATCCGCGTCGGACATCTCCGGCTGATCCTTGGTTCTGTCAAGGACTGCCTTCAGAGAACTGAGCTCTGCTTCCACAGCGGACTTGTCAGCCGGGTCAAGCTGGGCTCCTACCTCTTCCATTGCCTTCTCGGTCTGGAATACCATGGAGTCTGCGTCGTTTCTTGCGTCGATGCCTTCCTTACGCTTCTTGTCCTGTGCCTCGAACTCAGCCGCTTCCTTTACGGCCTTCTCGATGTCGCTCTCAGACATGTTGGAGCCTGCGGTGATCGTGATGTGCTGCTCCTTGCCGGTGCCCAGATCCTTGGCGGATACGTTTACGATACCGTTCGCGTCGATATCGAAGGTAACCTCGATCTGCGGAACGCCTCTTCTTGCGGGCGGGATTCCATCCAGACGGAACTGGCCCAGAGACTTGTTATCTCTTGCGAACTGACGCTCGCCCTGTACGACGTTGATATCTACGGCTGTCTGGTTGTCGGCAGCGGTAGAGAAGATCTGGCTCTTCTTGGTCGGGATCGTTGTATTACGCTCAATCAGGCGGGTTGCGATACCTCCCTGTGTCTCGATGGACAGTGACAGCGGAGTTACATCCAGCAGAAGGATGTCGCCTGCGCCTGCGTCGCCTGCCAGCTTGCCGCCCTGGATAGAAGCGCCGATCGCAACACACTCATCCGGGTTCAGAGACTTGCTGGGCTCATGGCCGGTCAGCTGTTTTACCTTATCCTGTACAGCCGGAATACGTGTGGAACCGCCTACCAGCAGTACCTTTCCCAGATCTGCGGCTGTGATGCCCGCATCCTTCAAAGCTGCCTGTACAGGCTCTGCGGTCTTTTCAACCAGATCATGGGTCAGCTCATCAAATTTCGCTCTTGTCAGGTTCATATCAAAATGCTTCGGTCCTTCCGAGGTCGCTGTGATGAACGGAAGGTTGATGTTGGTCGTCGTCGCGGAGGACAGCTCCTTCTTCGCCTTCTCTGCAGCCTCTTTCAGTCTCTGCATTGCCATCTTGTCTGTGGACAGATCCACACCCTCGGTGCGCTTGAACTCTGCCAGCATGTAATCCACAATCTTCTTATCGAAGTCATCGCCGCCCAGACGGTTGTTTCCTGCGGTGGACAGAACCTCGATGACGCCGTCGCCGATCTCAATGATGG